>ENA-UERU01000342-UERU01000342.1-human-gut-metagenome-genome-assembly--contig:-NODE-342-length-39433-cov-12.033133_pt1 | contig 39433 bp, 40 predicted proteins | sample MGYA00242988_ERZ507989 | MGnify/ENA primary metagenome ERZ507989 (study PRJEB26167, sample SAMN06115519) | human gut metagenome | host: Homo sapiens | place: China:Hunan | collected 2015-08-21...
CAAGCATTTTTTGAAAACAAATATTGTAAATCAAATAATTAACGAGTCTTTTTACAATTATTAAGAGACACTAGTGAAATTTAATATTGAGTATAGACATGATACCTAAAATAATAACCCAGCTGATGCACATAGGTAGAAAAGTGAGTAAAGCCAATTCTATTCTTCCGTATGTAATCAATAGTGTAAAGAATACAAGGCAAGAAGTTACCAGTAATATGAAATTGAAATCATTGCTGGTATTTATTATCATTTTAGATGAAAAATAAGCTCTATCTATAATGGTTGTGTTATCAATGTTGTTTATTTGTTTGTAAACTTCATCCTTGTTTTCCTGTGATATTGAGATTTTACTTATTAATGTAAGATTTGTAGAAGACTTATCAATCCAGTCATTCAAGACCGACTGACCACAACTATCAAAACTATAATTACATATATCATAGGGTTGAGAAAGTGTTTTCTTGAATTCATCGAAAGCATTTTCTTTAAATCCGTATGTTTTTCCCGCTCTAACGATTTTATGCATGCTATCTTCTGTTCTGTTTTTCCAGAATTGTATCCATTGGATAATTCGAGTCTTTTGAACTTCATCTGCTACAATAAAATCTTTTACGTCAATGTACTTTTTTATTTTACTTTCCTTTTTTAAAGTATCATATAGTTCATGGAGCTGCGTGTATGACCGAATTACATCATGTTGGTTGCTTCCACTGGTTACAATATATATTTGCTGGCTCTCATCCTCTAGTATTGATACAGCTTTTTTTTCTGCTTTTTGGATTGCCGGAGTTTCAAAGTTTATGGATGACATGTCGCTGTCAAACTCAACTTTGTCGAAATGGAATAAACAAATTATTGTTATAAGTGCTATACTTATAATAAGTAGTTTGTTTTTCTCAAAAGAATAGCTGTTATATTTTTCTATTTTTTTCAGTAATCTACTTTCTTTATTGTGATTGTTGTATTTTAAGAAGTGAGGTAAAAAAACTAAACTAAAGAGAGTCGTTCCTATAAGAGTTAATGAAGCAAATAACCCCATATCCTGTAGTAATGATGATTTGGTAAACATCAAAGCTACAAAAGCACCGATGGTAGTAAAGCATCCTACCGTTAATGGATATGCTAAATCTTGAATTATTTCCCGTGCATCTTTTATGTGGTTATTATGTGAGATAATATGAATAGAATAACTTAATGAAATTCCAAAGACAACTGTTCCTGCACCTAGAGCTATGATAGAAATGGAATTTTTGGTTACTGCTATTATAGCTAAAGCAAGTAAAGCACCGAACAAAGGTGGAAGTATGATATATAGAAGACTTAATTTGTTTCTGAAACTTAGATAGAGTAGTGGTATTATTAATAAAAGAGCTAGAATTAATGTAAGTGTGGTATCGTCTTTTATTTGTCTGGCGTTACCTACTGCTACTATTGGGCCTCCAATGCATTCAACTTTTGTTTCATTATTTGAGAATTGTTTACAGATTTGTTCTAAATTCTTGACAAGAATCTCATTGTCTCCTGTATTTGCCATTCCGTTCTTTGGCTCTAAATACATGTATAATATTGACATATCTTTATTAAAGATATGATCATCATATATTTCATATTCAAAGTCGGCACCGAATCTTTCAAATTTTTTCAATAGATGTGTTCCGATATTTAGAGGATCTTTACATAAGATATCATTAACGACAAAGCCAGAAGGCGATGTCAGCATAGAGTAATATCGCTCTATTGATTGCTGAATACAGCTGTCGGTTAATTCTTTTTCTATTCGTTGATAGTCTTCATTTTCAAGAAAAATGGGCAAGTACTTATATATAAAATTGGAACTGTTATTGATAATTTCTTGATTTACCCCAGTTGTAATAGAATTAACAAGTCCTTTTTCAATGAGTGTTTGCACACTATCCGTTACAGATGCTGCTGTTACTATCATTTCATCAGGATCTGTGCCAGATACCATTATTAGTATTCGGTCTTTTAGTTTGAAATTCTTCAGTATATTGCTTTCTTTATTATCTCCATTGTCGAAAAAACTGGAGATGTTTTCCTGTAACTTTATTTGTGAAGCATAAAAAGCACTTATTCCTATTGTAAAAATTAATAGGAGATAAAGAAGAATACGACGTTTCTCAAACCAGTCATATATGTGAACAAAAATATTATACATGTGCTCAATTTTTTCTTATTACTGTCAAAAACAAATAACTTAAAAGGCTGATTGCTAATCCTGACAGGATAGCTAAAGCAATACTTCCTATAATATATTGCAATAAGGAGGTATATACACTTTCCAATGTAATACTATCCAATGAGATTGTAATATCCGAAGGATAAATAATATCACCTATCTTCATACTTCCATAAAGAATAAATGGAATCATAGGTGGTATGCTTATATTCGAAAATATTAATGCTATCACTTTATTAAGCTTGAGTATATAGGCTGATATCGCTGCAAAAATCATCTGATACCCCCATATCGGTATTATACCACAGAAAATACCCCAACCGATAGCAAGAGATATTTTTAAGTTGCTTTCTTTACTATTGATAATCTGTTCCTTTATTATTTTCTTTATGTTCTTTTTTGTTATAGACTTTACACATTTCCAGGGATAGTAGAATAGCAGGGCATAAATAACCAGAATTGTATTTAAGATACTTATTCTAGTAAAATCTCTTAATGGGCGAAAATGAGAAACCCTTTCTTCTTTAGGTGGGTAGTAGACTTTAATAGGAACATTTTCTACATTTATTCCTTTCCAGGCTGCACGCACTATGATTTCTACTTCAAATTCATATTTCCGGGTCAGTAAGTGTATACCTTTAATCTGTTTTAAAGGATATAATCTGAAGCCAGACTGTGTGTCCTGTAGTGTATTTCCGGTTTCAATCTTATACCAGAAGTTTGAGAACCTATTGGCGAATGTATTTTTCCCAGGCATATTATCAGCTCTCAGATTTCTGGCTCCTATGAGAATACTGCCTGGTTTCTGTTCTATTTTTTCTATAAAAGTCGGAATATCATCTGCAAAGTGCTGCCCATCTGAATCCAAAGTGATGGCATAATCAAATCCTTTTTCAGTAGCATACTTTAGCCCAGTTAATAATGCATGTCCTTTCCCTTTATTTTCTTTGTATGAGATATACTGTATTCCGGAGCATTCGTCGAGTATTACAGAAGTTTTATCTGTAGATCCATCATTGACGACTATTACATCATCGCTGTAATTTTTTACATCGTCAACAATTTGTCTGATTGTTTTCTCGTTATTATAAGTCGGTATTATAACAGCACATTTAAGCTGCTTTAATCGTTCCTTATATACAGTATATTCCATATTAATATTATTTGATTGATGCTTTAAGTTTTAGAACTACATTATCTTTATTATATACTATAGCAGACACTGTATTTTCTTTTAAAATTGTAATGTCTACCGAAATAATAAGTCCGGATGATGGTTTAATAACCGAGATAAATTTACATTCTTTGATTTTCTCAAAGGAAATGCCTCTATTAAGAAAAACACTTAAACATCTTCTTATAATAGCTAAAGTACATACTCCTGGTACAATAGGTTCTGAAGGGAAATGTCCGTCATATATGGGATGTTTGTCCATTAATTCGACAAGGGCTTTAAAGCCGTTTTCTCCTTTTGCTATCTCTGTAATATTATAGAATTTATCTTCCCAGTTCATCACTTGTCAAATTGTTTAATTTGTGAGTTTAATTTCTTTTCAAAGAATTCATAAAGCGTATAATCACCATTGGGTTGTGTCATCTTCATTTTGCTCAGACACATATCCTTTTTATCAAAAACGAGCATTATTTCTTTGATCTTAGAAGCAGCTCTCTTTTTCTTAGGTTTTAATACGACTGTATAGTTGGCTTCTCCCTGCTTCAATTCATGCTGAAAATCTTTGGTTGTATTTATCACATCTCCTGTCATGCAAGCAGACAATATTTTTTTAAGCTCACGTAGCATTGGATTTGAGTCCACTTTCATTTCATTAACCTTATTCCCATTCTTCATCTGGAAATTTTCGGAGGTCATTTTTATGTAGTCTCCATTGTCGAACATAAGTAGAATCTGTTCTGGTCTTTTGTAATAAAACATTCCAGACTTCACAACTTTGTTTGATAAGACAGACAGAGACTGTGTTTGTGTAAATTTACAGGTAATTGTTTGTATTGTGGATGTTTTATTTTCCAGCTCATTTATAAATTTATTATCATTTAAACTGTTTTCCTGTGCATTTGCTGATAAAAATATGCCAAAGCACATTAAAATACATAATAATCTATATTTCATAAGCGTTTATATTTATTAATTTATCTAATGGTACAACTTTAATTCCTTTCTTTTTCATTTCATCAAAGACTAAAGTCAACAATACTTCAGACTGTTCTCTGTCATCGTGAAATAAAACAATATCACCGTTTTTTATACTATCTGCTATTCTTTTGCTTATCTTGTCACGTTTTAAATGTTTTATTGTATCAAACGAGCGGAGGCTCCAACCAATACATTTGAATCTGTTTTTTACCGCATTTCCTATAAGCGGGTTTGTAACCCCAAATGGTGGTCTGAACAATGTAGGACGTTGGCCTATTATCTTATATATTCTATCATTTGCTCTCTGTATATCTTCATAAATCCTGTTGCTTGTCCAAAGGGTATAACGGGCAGAGTGTGAGTAAGTATGATTCCCTATCAGGTGTCCTTCATCATAAATCCTCTTTACTATTTCAGGATATACCTCAACCTTTGAACCGATAAGAAAAAAAGTCGCTTTTATATTATTTTCCTTCAGTATATTAAGAATTTTGGGGGTATGAACAGGATCGGGACCGTCATCGAATGTGAAAGCTGTCACCTTTTCCTTCTTGTTACCCTTGCAAATACATCTTAAATATACTCCGCTCCTGATATCTGCCGAAGCCCAGATGAAAAATAATATAACGATAGAAACTATTATAATAAGCATATTAAATACCTTTTATTACAATTACGGAAGAGTTCATTTCAAGATAATTGTTGCATATAATTATTTCTTCATCTTTATGTATATTCTTCACAGCCTCATACAATACCCGTGCAGAGGCAGTGGGATAAACACCATATTCGGTGAAGTTATTATAGATAAGTCTGCTGTTGTCCGATGTTGAATATCTTGAGATACATTCATCCCGTTTCAGTATACTATTCGGAAAATCGAGTTGGCTTATCTGTACTTTACATTCTTCGGTATATTGTGGGGACAATTCCATAAAAATTGCTCCTTCACCATTTTTTCGTCCATTACGGAAGGCTCCGAGACGTTCCAGAATAATATCTGAGCTTTCTGTAATCTCATCAAATGCTCCTACTAGAACCTTTTTCTTGTCTTCACTACAAACTTGTAAATATGCATCAAGTAGTGCATCCTCAAAACTATGAGACCTGTTTACGTATGTTATATTTTCGCAATGATTTTGAGAAAGTAATGCTATTTGACCACCTACAGTATTAAAAGTAGACTGAATAAATGGTGTAGGATTTAATAATTCCTCATTATTCTCTATTACATTTCTAAGAAACTTTTCGCTATCTGCCAAACACCCGTATCCGGTAGCGATAATTATACAGTCCACATCTTTAATGCCTTCAATATTGTTACAACATTCAACCGCAGTTGAAACTGCCATTTTCAGAATCCGGGACATACGTCTTCGAATGGCTGCTTCAGGTATTAATACCTTGATGTCTGAATGAATGTCGTCATTAGTTATGATATTTTTAATATAGCAGCCCATTTTATTTTGAGAATATTAATGTTGAACAATTGCCTCCGAATCCGAAAGAATTAGAAAGAACAGTATTAATAGCTTGTTTGGCAAGTTTAGTATTCACTGTTATTCCATTATCCATTGGAGTGTGCAGGTGAAGCGATGCCGGCACAAAACCTTCTTTGAGCGATAAGATAGAAAATACAGCTTCTATTCCTCCTGATGCAGCTAGTGTATGTCCGGTATATGATTTTGTAGAGCATATAAAAGGAACTTTTTTATTAAATACTCGCGCTATAGCAACAGACTCCGTTAAATCGTTATTAGGTGTACCTGTTCCATGTGCGTTTATATAATCTATATCCTCTGCCGATAAATCAGCCATAGCCAAAGCTTGAGTCATCGCCAGATAAGCTCCTTCACCATTATCAGATGATGCTGTTTGATGAAACGCATCGTTTGTATTGGCGTATCCAGCCAAATAACAATATTTTTTTCTACAATCCTCTTCTCTCTGGAGGACAATATATCCTGCTCCTTCGCCCAGATTAAGTCCTGCTCTTGTCGCATCGAAAGGCTTACAGAAATCTTTGTCTAATATCATAAGAGATTTAAAGCCGTTCAGTGTAAACGCACTTAAAGCATCACACCCTCCAACTACCACGGCATCCAAAATTCCATGCTTCAACAAATTATATCCTTTTATGATGGCATTGGCTGATGAAGAACAGGCTGTGCTGATAGTGGTCGAATAGCCGGTAATTGTACAATAATTGCAAATTGCCTGAGTCGATGCTGCGCAATCGTGCATGACCACCTGTCTTAGATTTCCTTTGGAGTTGTCTCTGATATAATCCTGAAAAAAATGTTCTGTGAGATCCATTCCACCTACAGACGTAGAAGATACTAAGCCGATATTGTAATGCGTGGTGTCAATCTCTGCATCTGTAATAGCTTCTTTGACGGCGAGCATTCCTAATAATGCTGTCCTCGATATAATTCTGTTTGTTGGAATGCCTAGTTTTTCTTTTAGTTGATTGTTTGTAAACTTAAGCTCCCCAACAGGTATCTTATTGTTGGTCGACAGTATTTCAGGACAAAGAGAAATACCACTTTGCCCTGAATATAAATGAGATAAATTTTCTTCCACTCCAATACCCAGTGAAGAAACTACACCTAAACCGCTTACTACAATGCTCATTGTATCGTTTTATTTCTTGTTCTTTTCGATGTATTCAGCAAGAGTTCTTACAGAGTAAAAAACAGGTTTAGCTTCTGCCGAATTAGACAATTTAATACCGTAATATTTTTCAAGGATAAGAATAACTTCCAATGCATCAATAGAGTCCAGTCCCAATCCATCTCCGAATAAAGGTGCATCAGTATCGATATCATCAACTGTTATTTCTTCCAAGTTTAATTCTTCTATCAAATGTTGTTTAAGTTCTTTTATAAGCTGTTCCATAGTCATTTATTTTCTCTGATTAATAATTTAAATTTTACTTCATATTTTTCAACAAACTTTTCACACCATCCACAAATTGCTGCATGCGCTTTTCCTGTTTTAATCAATAGCTTTGCATACTTTTCTGCAGTCCCATTATTTTTATCTTCCACAAAAAATGTATTATTTCCTTTTATTTTATGGCGGATACAAAGTTCTCCATTAGCCACATTAGGTAAAGTATACACAAAGACAGCCGGCGATGCTCCTTCTTCCAGATGTTTGTTGATTATTTTCTGATGTTCAATATCCGCTTCGAGAGATGAAGACCGGTTTGCAAGAACTATAGCAATATCTTCTGGCAAATATTGATTTATGGAGTATTGTTGCAACAAATTTGCCATAGAAACATATGCAGCTTTGCATAAATCACTCATCTTATAGAATTTCATGTTGTTTTCCCCCAACTTTTTATATTCACTCCTTATAAACTCATGGAATGGAGTCTGTGAATCGGGTAGGGTATACTCACATACTTCCTTTACAGAATACTCATGTATAGGATTATTGGTCGGGCAAGCCTCCGATGAAACAACTATAGCAGCATTGCATCCGCCAAATCCTGAAGCGGTCTTTATAAATGCTTCTTTTGAAAAGGTCTGATGGTTGGAGCTTACATTTATAGGACACGATGTTCCAAGCTCTTCAAATCCTAAAGTGGCGAATACTTTCTTAACGGAAAGCTCATATATGCACATTATAGTTTCCACCACACCCGATGCTCCCAATGTATGACCTATATACGACTTAAAGCTGTTTATTGGTTTATCTGTCAGACCAGCTAAAGCGATAGCCTTACTTTCCATTTCATCATTATATACGGTTGATGTTCCGTGTGCATTTATGAATGCAATGTCATCATTCTCTAATTGAGCTTCTTTTAATGCCTTTTCGATAGCTGAATATAAGCCGTCGCCAGTTCTCGATGGGCCAGATATATGATTGGCATCATTGGTTATCGCACCACCGTTGAGATATAAATAGGGATATATAGCCTTATTCTTGTCTGCCGTAATTAATATTGCCCCACAGGCTTCTCCCAGACATAAACCATCTCTGTTTTTATCGTACGGTTTACAGGGCTTTGCACTGACTGACTTAAATGAAGCAAAGCCTTCTGTTATAAACTGATTAAGAGTATCACAGCCTACAACGATAACATGGTCGTATGACCCCTGCAATATCAGTTCTCTAGCAATTATAAGTGCAGAAACACCAGAGATACAAGCATTGGAAATTACCAGTGGTAAGTTTGCCAATCCTATATATTTTTGTATCTTTAGTGCCGTAGTACCTAAAAATGCATCATGAGGTATCGGTTCAACACTTTCTTCCAGTTTCCCAATATTTCCTTTTGTCGTTGATAATATCACCAGCAAATTGGAGGCTTTAGTCTCCAATTGTGAGTCACTGATGACAGCCGATATATTATTTATCACCAGCGATTCAAAGAATGTACATCCCTCTTGTGAAGATGCCAATGGTAGGTTCTTGTTTATACTTCCTACAATCATTTTATACTCTTCATTATAAGCGAGGCCGCATTTCTTTTCTTCCAGTGCAGCGAAAGTTTGTATTTTGTCTCCTAAAGACGTAATCAAACTATTGTGCCCTATATATATTTGTTTTACTTTATCCATTTTTCTTTCCATTTCTCGTAAAACGGAGGATTATTCAAAGACATTTCTCCATTTTCATCTATGAAAACCTGTACAGAACTACCTCTGGCTGCAATTATATTACTTCCTGCTTTTCGTATCAGGTATTCAAAACAAATCTTGGCAGCAGGTGTTAGAATATACTTCGTTTCTATGATGATGTCATCATTAATAGTGAGGGGATGTAAGTATTGTATCTGCAAATCGACAATAGGTGTTGAATATCCACTTGCGTAAATATCCATATAGCCTATACCGGGAAATTCGCGACCAAATGCTTCTCTGCCATCTTCAAAATATTTCACATAAGCACCGTGCCAGACGATTTTCATTGAATCGACTTCACTAAACCGAACTTTGGCGGTTGTTATCCCTTTTAAAGCCGGTATAGAATCAAACTTTCTCTTTTTCATGCATTCAGAAAGATTTTCATTTGACAGCAAGCTGCTAAATTCCCGTTAGTGAATGATTCTGCCTTAATAAGAGTTATATTGAAAACCTCCTGGACAATTTCTATTTTGGTTTCCAGCAACTCGTTTATTTTGGGCAAATAATTTATTTCCAAATTCGAGACTGCGCCTATATAGCCTATTGCTATAGGCTTATTTTCGTTTTTGCAAATGTATCCCACTCTTGCTGCAGCAGATTGTGCTATATGTTCAATAAGACCAAACTCGGTCAAGCAATTACTCTCAACAAAAATATTGTCTTCTTTAATTGTCAACTGAGTTTCCGAAACCCCATCTGTTATACCGACAAATTTGTCGACCATAACTATCGGGTCTCTTTGAGGTATCAAATCAATTATTTCCATTTTTCTTTTTACAGATCATTATCGAATGTCCTAATCCTAAACCATCTACAATTTCTTCTATTTCAAGTCCGGCATTGTTGACGCATCTTTCCATATCAGACGAGTGATACATTTTGCTGTTTCCATTTGCAAGAGCTGTGAAATATATACTGGTCAATGTAAGACAGTAAGCAGCTGTTTCAAACTTCTGTCTATCCCAAAATGTCTCCATGATATAAAGTCTTGAATTGTCATCCATAGATTCTGCTGCTCTTTGGCAGATACTTGTAACTTCTTCTTCTGAAAAACAATCCAGGAATTGGCTCATCCAGATTATATCGAATGATGGGGTAGGGAATTTGACGGTCTTGTCTAGCAAATTACAAGGATATGCATGTATTCTGTCTGCTCCGTCCAGATTTTTTGTCTGCTCACGCATCATCGCGATTTGCTGTGGCAAATCCATAATTGTAACTTCAACCGACGGATGATATTGTACACATTTGGTTGCCCATCTTCCTGTATTTCCGCCTACATCCAATATTCTCTTGACCTTTTTGTCATTGCTGAATATGATCTTTAATGCTGCATCAAACGACTCGTCGGAATAAAAATGGTCAAATCCGAACCAGCTTTTCTGTACCTGTTCCGGCAGGCTTGATAAAGCCTCATAAATAGTTGGCCAGTTGCCGAAAGACTTCAACCCGGCTGGTTTACCTTCCATGAGGGCTTCTTCCAGATAAAACAGGCCTTGATAGTTTACATCATGATTGAAGTTCATATTAGCCTTTGCCATTTTATCATTGAGAAGAAACCATCCGGTTTTTGACAATTGATACAAGTTGTCTTTGATCAAAACAGTTCCTATAGATAAAGATGCTTCCAGTAGAACCTGTGCTGCATATAAACTTAACCCTTTTTTCTCGGCTATTTGCTCCTGGGTTAATCCTTCCTTGTTTTCGGATAATAACTCAAGAATTCCCCATTTTACCATGAGTCTTGACACTTGGAATACAATAGGGGCGAAAGCTATTTCCTGAGCCTTTCTTTGTGCTTCTATTGCTGTCAGTTTCTCACGAGAATATATTTTTTCTAATTGTGGTGTGAGTTTCATTGTTCTTTATTTAATTCCAGAATCTGTAAAAATTAAACCACTGCTGTGGATATTTTTTTATAATGGATTCTAAAGACCTGATATACTGATTTGTTAAATTCTCAGCTGTTGTATTCTTGTTAATTTCAGCTTCTTCAAAGATAAATCGATATGTTTGATTTTTCTCTCGCATGGAATAATAGAATACAACCGGTACCCTGCATTTGTAAGCTATTTTGAAAGGGCCGATGGGAAATTTGGCTTGTCCGTTTAAGAAATTGAAATCGATAGAGGAATTTTCGTCTAAGTATCTGTCTCCATTAAAACAGATATATTCACTGTTGTTAAGCGCCAGTTTAATGTTAATCATGGCCTCTATCGGATCATTATTAACAGCTATTATTTTGAAGTTTTGTTCTTCCGAGGTATTCTCTATTGCTTCTTTAATACCGCTATGTTCTGTATCAAACATAACGATATTTATCTTCTTTCCGTATTTCCCAAAAAATGCAGCACCTGCTTCCCAGCATCCAACGTGTGCTCCAATCAAGACAACCCCGTTACTATGGTCTATTATATCTAAAAACCTCTGATAGTTATCAAATTTAAAACGATACTTTTTAGCCAATCCGCTTTTTATGGCTATTTTGTCAATCAAAGTCTGACCAAATGTATAATAATGCTGATATAGTTTTATCAGTGATTTAAATCTGCCGTAACGAAGCTGTGTCCTGTTATAAAGCCATATTGCATATGTAGCTTTAGGTGCAAAAGGAATAAAATGGATTGCAACAAGAGCCAGACAGCAATAAGCCATTCTGATACCTAACAACTTAATTGTATAGATAAAAAACAGATAGCCAAAGCGTCCACCTCTTGATTTCCCGCTCCATTTACGTTCCACAGTGTTATGCATTTATTTTTTTATCTAATAATTCGTAAAAATCAGCAAAGGTTTTCACGTCTACAAAATCTGGTCCAGTAAGTGTAACACCAAAGTTTTGCTGTACCAATACAACTACATCCACCAGATCCAGACTGTCCAGTTCAAGTGTATCTTTCAAAGACGCATCCGGTGTGATTGCTTCTACATCTATTTCAAATTCTTCCGCTAATACAGTTTTAGCTTTTTCGATTATTTCTTCTTTTGTCATATTGTTATAATTTAAACTTAGTTACTATTAATGATGAGTTTGTACCTCCGAATCCAAAAGAGTTACTTAAAAAAGTATTGAACGGCATATCAATTCTTTGGGTTGGAATATTTAAAAGGGCAGAGGCATCATCCGGCTCTTCAAAATTAAGATTCATTGCAATGAAATCATTTTGCAGCATTAATGTAGAGTACACAATTTCGCTGGCTCCGGCCATCCACATTTCATGTCCGGTAAAACATTTTGTGGAAGCTACAAAAGGCTTGTGATCGCCAAATACCTCATTGATAGCTTTTGCCTCATTATAGTCGCCGATAGGAGTAGACGTGGCATGTGCATTAATATATTGTATGTCGTGAACACCTATTCCGGCATCTTCTATCGCTCTTCTTAATGAACGTGTCGGGCCATCTACATTAGGTACTGAGATATGATCTCCATTCGAAGAGAAGCCATAGCCTATGATTTCTGCCAATATAGTCGCTCCTCTTTTCATTGCCGATTCGTAACTTTCTATTATGACACATGCAGCACCGCCACTTGGTACCAGTCCGTCTCTGTTCTTATCGAAAGGGCGGGAGGCCTTTGCCGGTTCATCTTCTCTGATAGAGAAAGCACTTAAAGCGTCAAAATTGCCTACAGAGAATACATTGACTTCCTCTGCACCTCCGCAGATGATACAGTCTTGTAACCCTTGTTTTATAAGCAAATATCCCAAGCCTATGGCATGAGAACCACTTGCACATGCTCCGGAGATAGTGAAGTTAATACCTTTCAGATTAAAAATGGTAGACAGGTTCATGGTAATGGTAGAGTTCATGGTCTGGAATATATTTCCAGAACCTACCATGACTGTATTTTTTTGCTCTCTTATGATATCTGCTCCCTTTATTACAGGCTCTGCACAACTGTCGTTTCCAAATAGTATACCGACTTCATTCTTTTGTAAATACTCTTGGTCTATTCCTGCCTGTTCCAAGGCTTCTTTTGTTGCCACAAAAGCATATTGTCCTTGTTCGGGCAAACATAATCTTTGTCTTCTGTCCAAAAGTCCTTTCAGATTAGGGGTTTTCAGTATACCTGTTAGAGAAGAGCGGTATCCCATTTCCTTTCTTGCAGGATCTACTCCGATACCCGATTTCCCTTCGAATAATGATTTCAGGACTTCTTCTTTATTTTGACCAATACAGGAGTAAATCCCCATACCGGTTATAACCACTCTATTCTTCATAATTATTAAGTATAGATACCTCCATTTATAGATATTACTTCTCCTGTTATATAAGCAGCCGATTCTGAAGCCAGGAAGTTGACCAGTTCTGCCACTTCTTCCGGTTTACCAAACCGACCTACAGGGATGTGTGCCTTCAACTCAGACTGGTTCAGATCGCTTGTCATATCTGTTTCTATGAAGCCGGGTGCTACGGCGTTTACAGTCACTTTTTTCTTTGCAACTTCCAGTGCTAAAGCCTTGGTCGCTGCTATTACTCCTCCTTTAGCTGCAGAATAATTTACTTGTCCGGGCATCCCTTTTATTCCTGACAAGGAAACCACATTGATAATTCTGCCCCATTTCTTCACAAGCATATTCTGCAATAAGGCTTGTGTGACATTATAAAATCCTTTTAAACTTATGTCAAGTACTTGACACCAGTCGTCTTCCGGCATCCATATCAGCAGGTTGTCCTTTCTAATGCCGGCATTGTTTACTAAAACCGAGATATAGTCGTTTTCATGGTTGCTTTTCCACTGTTCAATTGCCGCAAGAACTTCATCCTTCTTGGATACATCAAATTGGAGGATCTCTGCTTCCATCCCCATTCCTTTTATAGTCTTCTGGGTTTCTTCAGCTTTATCCTTATTGGATACGTAATTAATTATTATGTTGTATCCACTTTGTGCTAACCTTATGGCTATAGCTTTTCCTATTCCTCTACTACCTCCGGTAACAAGTGCATATTTATTATTGCATGACATACTTTTTCTTTTTTAGATTTTACTGCTTTAAGAACGTAATTAGCTTACGTATCTCTTCATACTTAGGTGTATCTTCGATAAATGATGGAACAAGCTCCCGTACCTGGTCGTATAGTTCTTTTGTTGCAGGAGAAAGCTCTTCTGCTATATTCAGACAATCTACAGCCTGTACTAATGCCATCATGTGGATAGCCATCACCTGATATGAGTTTTCGATTACATGTGCACATATCAGTGCAGAATTCGTACCCATTGATACAATATCCTGGTTGTCATTATTGTTTGGTATCGAATGAATGTACATGGGTGCAGACAAGGTTTGACATTCTGCCGTTGTAGATGTAGCTGTAAACTGTGAAGCCTGCAGACCATAATTAAGTCCCAACTTTCCTAAGTTTACAAAAGGCGGTAATATTCCATTTATTCTGTCGTGGAACAAATAGTTCATCTGCCTTTCTGTCAACATGGTCAGTTTGGTTACGGCTATTTTGAGTTTATCCATTTCAAAGGAAACATAATCCCCATGAAAATTACCACCATGCAGTACTGTATTATGTTCTTTGTCTACAATCGGATTATCATCTACTGAATTTAATTCATCGGTTAATACCGTTTTGGCATTTTCCCATTCATCAAGAATCGGTCCTAAAATCTGGGGTATACATCTTAAAGAGTAATACGGTTGGACTTTATGTTGGAAAACTGTTTTTTCCTGTGGACGATATAACTCTTCTGTTCTGTTACGTAGTCTTTTGCTTCCTTCAGCTATTTCTCTCATCTGTTCTGCTACTATTCTTTGCCCTTTGTGCTGTTTCAGACCATTGAGAACTTCAGACATGAAATCGTCGTAAGAAGATGCAATCTCATTCATCAGAACGGAAGCTAATAATGACCAGTGAATCAGTTTCCCGGAATATAGCAGATTTACAAGTCCGATTCCTGTCATTACCGCTGTGCCGTTTGTTAAGGCTAGCCCTTCTCTTATGTACATCTTTAAAGGGGTAATCCCTAAATCTTTAAGTACATCAGCAGACTTCATTGTTTTTCCTTGATAGGAAACTTCGCCTTCGCCTATTAAGGCCAAAGCCAAATGCGCCAGCTGAACCAAATCTCCACTTGCTCCTACACTGCCATGCTCGGGAATAACAGGATATACCTTTTGGTTGAAGAACTGTATTAATAATTCAACACTATTTATGTTTACCCCGGAATGACCTTTAATAAAAGTCATTATTCTGGATAAAAGAGCCGCTCTTACATAGATATTGGGTAATGGATTTCCTGCACCCGTAGAGTGACTGCGTATTATATTATACTGCAATTGTTCAAGATCCTTGTCTTCAATTTTCCATTGAGCCATTGGTCCGAATCCTGTATTAATGCCGTATATTACTTTTTCTTTTGAAAAGTTTTCCAGAAATTCATAGCACTGTATGATTTGTTTCTTTATTTCTGGTGTTAATTCTAATTCTTCTTCCTGAAGAATTAATTTATTTATATCTTCTAAACTGAGTTCCTCTTTAATTTTCATATCATTTACTAGATTTATCTCAATTGTAAAGAAAAATCCATGCTGTTCAAAAACTCTATTCTCTCTTCGTGTGATATAGCAAATTTAGTATTTCAGCTATTGCAGATAGTTTTTTGAATCAGGTCGCGAGGTGTTGGTACATCCGCTTAAAGCACTGGTTTCATCTTTGCCTGATTGAGCCGTTAACCATTTGCTGTTTTCATCTAAAATAACTTCTTGTTCATATAAGACTTTTCGTCGCCTATGAATCAGAGTTAGTCGCAAATTTATAGATTTATTCCCTAATTAGAAAATTGTAGGAAATAAATATATTCTTTAAGATAGATAACATTATGTAGTGTTCTGAATTAATTTTCTATCTTTACCGAAGAAGAATGTAACTGAATAAGCTTATGTTGGATAACGGACGATGGGGTATGATGCAACAAGATGCAGAACGTATGATAGAGTGTCTACAGACCAGAGGAGTGGGGTTTGATGCGGGATTGTCGGACGAAGAAGTGCAGAATATAGAGCGTACATTTAAGTTTGTGTTTCCACCAGATTTAAAACTTCTTTTACAAATAGCATTACCTGTGTCGGAGCGGTTTCCAGACTGGCGGTCGGGAGTAGGAGTGCAATCGATGATGGATTGGCCTGTTGAAGGCATTATGTTCGATGTAGAGTATAATAATTTTTGGCTTGAAGAATGGGGACAGAAACCAGACTCTTTGGAGCAGCGTGTGTTGACGGTGCGTTCTTTGGCCAAAAAATGGCCTCGTCTTATACCCGTCTATGGTCATCGTTATCTTCCGGCTTTCCCAAGTGAAGCGGGAAATCCCGTATATTCTGTTTATCAAACAGATATTATCTGTTACGGCAATGATTTGCTGACCTATCTGTGCCGTGAGTTTAAGATTGCACCGTATCGTTCTTCTTTTCAAAGGAGCAAGCCTAAACAGATTCCATTTTGGGGAGATTTGGTACTATGAGTTATTGTGTTCTGGGATAGAGGAGGTTCCTAAAGCTAGATATAGAGGTGATAAATGAAGAAAATCTGAGCTTACCGTCATCTGTTTTGTAGAAAATATTTTTGTCTTTTTGACAATGGAAGAAATTTTTCTATTCCTTTTAGATTGTATGACAAAGTGTCAATTCAGAGTATCAAAAAACGGCCTTATTTGTACTGGAGTGTAGGATTGCCTGTGAAAATGCGATTTTTTAAGGATGCGAAAAATGCAACATTAAAGGATAATGGGTGGATAACGGCGTGTTGTGTAGTGAGTTTATAAGAAATGCTTTTATTAATATTGTTGTAATATGTGTAAAGGTGTCTTTTTGATAGTTGAAAAAGTGTGCGAAAAACTGCGGGAAAAACTGTTTTAGCATGTAAAATGTCGGTTGAAAATACGCAATTGGTAGTGTTGGCTTACGTGAATAGTAACGGAAGTGAACGATACAAGTCGCGTAAGCCGATGATACTAGTATCGTAAAGAGGTTTTATGGGTAGAAAAACGATGCGTTATAAGGTATGAAAACCTGCTGTATAGCAGAAATACTCGTATTCTCAGACTGAAAAAAGGAGATTTGAAGCCTCTTGAATGAAGATAAAAATCAAAATACGCGTTAGCGGAAAACGTGTAAAATGGAAATTATGATTCTATTTATGTATTTCTGCTTACAAAATGAATACTGCCGGTTCTCTTTCTACGTGGGGTAGGGAGAACCGGCAGTGCTGTATATAAACGATAGAGCTTTATGTACTTACGATTTGTTTACTCTTTTCTTGGCAAATTTACCGTTGTTGCGACGGTATCCTTTTTTGTTGTTTGAGCCTTTCTGAGAATTGTTCTTTCTGGCTACCCGAGGTGCATAGAGTGGAGCTTCACCCAATTCGTCCGGTACGGGGATTTTGTAAATATCTTTTCCCAAGAAGTTTTCTATTTGCTTGAAGCGGGTCTGCTCCGTTTCGCTTACAAAAGTAATGGCACAACCGTCGTTGTTGGCACGGGCAGTACGTCCGATGCGGTGTACATAATCTTCGCTGTCGTGAGGTACGTCGTAGTTGATAACCAAGCGGATGTCGTCAATGTCAATTCCTCTGGCAACGATGTCGGTAGCGATAAGAATATTGATTCTGCTGTTACGGAATTCGTGCATGATTTCTTCGCGTTGGCTCTGATCCAGGTCGGAGTGCATTTCGCCTACATTCAGCTTCATGCGTTTCAGTGATTTGGTAACTTCTTTTACCTTCTGTTTGGAAGAGGCAAAGATGATGACACGTTCGGGCTGTTGCTCGGAGAATAGTGATTCGATAATGCCTAATTTCTGAGTCTCATAACAAATATAGGCTGTCTGTATAATTCTATCGGCGGGCTTGGATACTGCCAGTTTGACCTCTTCCGGATTGTTCAGAATGGTTTTGGCCAACTGTTGTATCTTGGTAGGCATGGTAGCCGAAAACATGATGGTTTGCCGTTCTTTGGGAAGATGTTTTACTATCTGCATAATGTCGTCGGCAAATCCCATATCGAGCATACGGTCGGCCTCATCGAGGATGAAGAATGATACCTTCGACAGGTCTACGTATCCCAGACTGATGTGGCTGATGAGTCGGCCTGGAGTGGCGATTACTACGTCTGCTCCCAGTGTAAGACCTTTTTTCTCCTGCTCAAATCGTACTCCGTCGTTTCCTCCGTAAATGGCCACACTTGAGATGGGCATGAAGTAGGAGAAACCTTCCATCTGCTGGTCTATCTGTTGTGCCAGTTCGCGGGTAGGCGACATGATGATGCAGTTGATGGAGTCTTCGGGATATCCGCCTTTGCTCAACTGATTGATGACGGGTAGCAGGTAGGCAGCCGTTTTTCCGGTACCGGTTTGTGCTACACCGATAAGGTCTTTTCCTTCGAGAATGACCGGAATAGTATGTTCTTGTATAGGAGTGCATTCTTTGAAATTCATGGCATCCAATGCCTGCAGAACACTTTCCTCTAAGTTCAGTTCAGAAAATTTCATATAGTAAAAATCCGTTTTTATTATCGTTGACTATAGTTTGCCGCGTTCGTCCAAATATGAATCTTTGAATCCCAGGAAGTACAATACACCGTCAAGACCAATTGTATTGATAGACTGGCGGGCATTGGCTTTTACTTTGGGTTTGGCATGGAAGGCAATACCAAGTCCGGCTACGGAGAGCATAGGCAGGTCGTTAGCACCATCGCCTACTGCAATGGTTTGTGCGATGTCTACATTTTCTACCTGAGCTAAGAGTTGCAGCAGTTCCGCTTTTCGTTTTCCATCCACAATGTCGCCTATGTGGCGTCCGGTCAGTTTTCCATCTACAATTTCCAGATTGTTCGCGTATACATAGTCGATGCCGAATCTCTCTTTCAGATAGTTTCCAAAGTAAGTAAAACCTCCGGAAAGAATGGCTATTTTGTATCCATATCGCTTTAGTACGTACATCAGGCGTTCTACGCCTTCGGTGATGGGCAGATGCTCGGCAATATCACGCATTACGCTTTCGTCGAGTCCTTTCAGCAGAGCCACCCGTTCCTTGAAACTTTCGATGAAGTCTATTTCCCCTCTCATGGCCCGTTCGGTGATGGCTTGTACCTGTTCGCCTACTCCCGCACGTTTGGCCAGTTCGTCTATTACTTCCGTTTCTATCAAGGTAGAATCCATATCGAAACAAATCAGACGGCGCATGCGGCGGTACATGTTATCTTGCTGGAAAGAGAAATCCATTCCCAGTGTCGTACTGAGTTCCATCAGACGGCTCTGAAGCACATCACGGTCTTTGGGAGTTCCTCTCACAGAGAATTCGATGCAGGCACGTATGCGTGCTTTCTTCTCATCCAGGGGCATACGTCCTGTCAGACGGCGTATGGCATCAATGTTCAAACCCTGTTCGGCCAGAATCTGTGTGGCGCCTGCTATTTGCTGGGCAGTCAGTTTTCTTCCAAGCAGAGTCAGGATGTAACGGTTCTTTCCCTGCATGCTTACCCATTCCTCATATTCTTCTCGTGTAATGGGGTAGAAGCGGATATTGATACCTAAGGCAGAAGCTTTGAAAAGCAATTCTTTCATAATATTACCCGAATCTTTTTCGTAGCATTTAAACAGGATACCCAATGAGAGGGTACTGTGAATATCGGCCTGTCCGATGTCCATGATGTCCACATCGTATGTCGACAGGATTTCTGTAATGGAAGCTGTCAGTCCCGGACGGTCCAAGCCGCTGATTCGGATTAATATTAGTTCGGTATTCATAGTTTGCCTTATTCCATAATTATTATATTGCAAATGTAACGATTTTATTGGATTCGGGCGCATAAAAAGGTATCAATTATCCCCTTGGAAGCATATGGAAGCCATATTATGGTAATTTTAAAGGGGGAAATTTATTTACAGAGAGGAGAAATGAGAGGATGGAATGGAGAAGATTTGCCGAATTCCGTCATGGGTTAATCGTGCGGGTGTAGGGATGGATGAAGGTAGAAAATAATCTCTTTTTTGTGAAAATATGCTCAAAAACATAAAGTTTTATTTGTTTTTGTAGGATGAATGATGAAAAACACTTATTTTTGCACCGGATTTCAAAATGAAAGGGGTATTGGGTAACCAATATCTATAAGATGATGTTCCGAGTAGAAATCACTGTGAAGGGACAGACTCGGATAGTATTAACTAAAATCAAATTACATGATTAAAAGTGTAAAATGGTTTTTTGTTGTATTGATATTCAGTTCTTTCATTTCTTTTTCATTTGAAGAAGAAAGAGTTTCGGCAGAGACTTTGACTGTAGGAGAGAAAGCTCCGGAGTTGGTGCTCTGCAATCAGACGCAGTCGCTCGACCTGCGTGCCGGTGACGGTAAGTATACTTTGTTGAGCTTTTGGGCAAGTTATGATGCGACTTCCCGAGTAAAAAACGCAGCATTAAGCAAAGAGGTGCGGGATTATGACCGCATAAAGATGATTTCTGTTTCTTTCGACCATTATGCGTCGGTATATCGGCAGGCTGTCAAACAAGATGGAATTCAGTTGCCGGAAAGTTATGTAGAAACAGAAGGCGCTAATTCCAAAGCTTTTCAGGCGTACGGTCTGGAAAATGGTTTCGGCAATTATCTGTTGGATAGTAACGGAGTGATTATTGCCAAGAATCTGGATGCAGAGGAATTGTCTTCTTATCTGAATTGATGGGAAGAGTTAACATTGAATAAAATTGAATACAACAAAAAGCAAAAGTTGCTTTGTCACAAGGAAACTTGTACAAAGCAACTTTTTCATTTTTTAGCTTATTTGTTCAGGCTCTTTCTGGTAACAAGCATACGGTTGATGAGCTTTTGGTTGGCTTGGTCTAACTTTTGCTTTTCCAGCGCTTTCATGTAAATACGTGTGGTTTTTTCTGAAGTGTGCCCCAAACTTTCACTGATAATGGATACGGAGATTCCTTGCTCTTTGGCCAGTGAGGCCCATGTATGGCGGGATACATAAGATGAAAGATGATATTGGTCGCCCAGGAGTTTGCTGAGCTGGTTGAGCCGTTTGTTGTAGACTCCCAACTGGTAACGGTATTCTCTGTAATTGTCTGCGGGGGATGTGTCTCTTAAAATAGGAAATAAATACCCGGCTTGAGAAGTGTCGGCGTAACGATTTAGAATTTCAAGACTGGGAGGTTCCAGCTTTACAGTGATTTGCTGATGGGTTTTACGCCTGTAATAAGTAAGATAGTTGCCGTAAATGTGTGATTTCTTCAGAAAAGCAATATCGACAAAGGATATTCCGCGTACATAGATACTGAATAGGAAAAGGTCCTTGGCCAGTTGAAGGGTGGGACGTTTACTGCAGTCCAGACTGATAAGTTTACGTATCAGAAGCTTGGGAATTCCTCTTTTTCTGGTGTTTTCGTATCCGGTAAAGGCACGGATAAAAGGAGATTGTTGCGGAGTAAGTTCCAATTCTACTGCTTTGTTGTAGATGGCGCGCAGAGTACGCAGGTAACACGATATTGTATTCAGGTTGCAACCTTGATTCTGGAGATATTTTTCGAAATTATCGATAAACAAAGGAGTGATGGAGTGGAAAGGGAGAGGAGTAAATGATACATACTGATGTAATCGGGAGATAGCCGTTCGGTAGTTTCTTGCAGTATTGAACCTCGATGCTTTTGTCATATTTTCCGTTTCGGCACGGGCGAACTGGAAAAAGTCTGTCTGCTGTTTCGGAGGTGGGGAGGTTCGGGAGGAATTGTTTTTTGTGTACTGCGCCTGTAGTCTCTTTACTGTAGCGGCTAACTCTTGCTGAATTTTTTGCAAGGCTTCTGCATCGTATTCGGAACCTGTTCCGAATGATACTTCAAAACGAATGTTGATACTGTTCATAATATATATTATTAAGGGATGAAACCTAATAATATAGGTCAGTCACAGTTTTCTTCGGAGAAAAACAAAATACACCCTAAAAGTAAGTACTGCTTTTAGGGTGTATTCTGATGTTTTCGGAAAGATTTTCTCTTCTTCTTGTAGAGAAAGTCTTTATTTCGGTGCTTTCCGATAGAGGTAGATTGCAATAAACAAATAGAGAATATTAGGTATCCATACTGCAATGCCTGCCGGGAGGTTTCCATTGATGGCAAATGTAGACGATACAGTCTGGAACAAAATGTAAGAGAAGCTTAGTGCAATACCGATACCCAAATGGAGTCCCATGCCACCTTTCATTTTGCGTGAAGATAGTGAAAGACCGATTGTTGTCAGGATAAATGCGGCAAATGACATCGCTATTCGTTTGTGATATTCTACCTCGAATACCTTGATGTTGGCAAAACCTCTCTGTCTCTGTTTGGCTATGTAGTCACTCAGTTCGGAACTGGTCATTGTTTCCTGCTGTCCGCGTGTGATAAGGAAGTCTTGCGGTTCCATTTTGATGACGGAATCTATCACATCTCCTTTCGTGATGTATTCGCGCATACCTTTCATCTCACGAATCATATAGTCTTTTATGATCCATTTGTGCACACTGGTCGTATCGTAAGTCACACGCCGTGCCGTGAGATGGGATACCAACTTGTGGTTTTCGAACTTGTCCAACGAGAAACGATATCCGGTTTTATTGTAATCCTCATACCGTTCCATATAGGCTATTACGCCTGAATCTACTTCCAATTGTACATTGCGTACATAATCTACCTTTTTCTTTTTCTTGTATACCTGTTCGAACTTCAGGCGGGTGACACTTCCTGTAGGAATAACTTCCGTACTCAGCCCGTAGGTTACAAGAGAGATGATAGCGGCCGAAATCATATAAGGGCGCATCAGCCGTTTAAAACTCATGCCCGTAGAGAACATGGCTATAATCTCAGAATTCTCCGCCAGTTTGGAGGTAAAGAATATTACGGCAATGAAAACAAACAACGGACTGAAAAGGTTGGTATAATAAGGTATGAAGTTTAGGTAATAGTCGAAGACGATTGCCTTGAGTGGTGCCTTATTATTGATAAAGTGGTCGATGTTTTCATTGATATCGAATACTACTGCAATAGAGATAATCAATGCGATAGCAAAGAAATAAGTTCCAAGGAACTTGACAATGATGTATCGGTCAAGTCTTTTCAGCCACTTTGTCTGTTTGAAAAAGTTTTTATTCATGACTTTTTATAATCGCGTTGATAAACGTTTTACCATTGCCGGCTTCCATGTAGAGAAATCACCTGCAATAATGTGCTTACGGGCTTCACCTACTAACCAGAGGTAGAATGCCAGATTATGGATGGAGGCAATCTGCATGGCCAGCAATTCTTGTGCATGGAACAGATGGCGCAGATAGGCACGGCTGTACATCGTATCTACGTAAGAGGCACCGTCGGCTTCGATGGGTGAATAATCGTTCTCCCATTTTTTGTTGCGCATGTTCATGATACCGTCTTTGGTAAATAGCATTCCGTTTCGTCCGTTTCGGGTAGGCATTACGCAGTCGAACATGTCGACTCCTCGTTCAATACCCTCCAGAATGTTGACCGGTGTTCCTACACCCATCAGGTAACGGGGTTTGTCGGTCGGAAGAATTTCGTTTACCACTTCAATCATTTCATACATCTTTTCCGTCGGTTCTCCTACTGCCAGACCTCCAATGGCATTTCCATCTGCATTTTTTGATGCGATGTATTCGGCAGAACGGCGGCGCAGGTCAGGGTATACACAGCCTTGCACAATGGGGAAGAGTGATTGCTCGTATCCGTATTTGGGTTCCGTTTCATTGAAGCGGGTGATACAACGATCCAGCCAGCGGTGAGTCAATTCCATGGATTTCTTGGCATACTCGTAGTCTGAAGTTCCCGGAGCACACTCGTCGAAAGCCATCATGATGTCGGCACCAATCGTACGTTCGATATCCATGACACGCTCTGGAGTGAAAAGATGTTTCGATCCGTCTATGTGAGAACGGAACTCTACTCCTTCTTCCTTCATCTTGCGAATGCCGGAAAGAGAGAATACCTGGAAGCCACCACTGTCGGTCAGCATGGGACGGTCGAAACCATTGAACTTATGTAGTCCACCAGCTCCTTCGATGATGTCCAATCCCGGACGAAGGTACAAATGATAGGTATTACCTAAGATGATTTGCGCCTTGATATCGTTTTTCAACTCGTGCAGGTGAACACCTTTTACCGTGCCCAGTGTACCTACTGGCATGAAAATGGGAGTTTCAATCTGCCCGTGAGCTGTGGTGATAAGCCCGGCACGTGCATTCGACCGGGCATCTTTATATTGCAATTCGAATTTCATGTTGTTTTCTTCTCTTCTTCCGTTATGGTAAAATCGATTGGTTCAGCGACCTTTTCGTTTGTTAGAGCCAGTTCCAATACTTCTTTAATATCTTTTACATAGTGGAAAGTCAGTCCCTTCAGGTAGATAGGCTGTATTTCCTCAATGTTTTTACGGTTCTCTTCACAAAGAATAATATCCTTGATACCTGCTCGTTTGGCTGCCAGTATCTTTTCTTTGATACCGCCTACAGGAAGTACTTTTCCTCTCAAAGTGATTTCTCCTGTCATGGCAAGGTTTGCTTTCACTTTACGTTGAGTCAAGGCTGAAGCAAGCGAGGTTACCATGGTGATACCTGCAGAAGGTCCGTCTTTTGGAATAGCTCCTTCCGGTACGTGGATGTGGATGTTCCAGTTGTCGAAGATACCTTCGGGCAAATCCAGCAGATGGGTATGCGATTTCAGATACTCCAATGCCAACATGGCAGATTCTTTCATTACATCGCCCAGATTACCGGTCAGTGTCAGACGTCCACCCTTTCCTTTGCTCAAGCTTGTTTCTACAAACAGAATTTCTCCTCCTACAGCAGTCCATGCCAGTCCGGTTACTACTCCGGCATATTCGTTGCCCTGGTATTTGTCGCGGGAGTATTCCGGTGCCCCCAGGAATTTCTTGATGTCTGCCGGCTTCAGATCGTAGTTGGGAACCTCATCCTGACTGGCTGTTTCCAACGCAATCTTACGCAGTACCTTGCTGATTTTCTTTTCCAGTTCGCGTACACCGCTTTCACGTGTATGATACTCTACGATATACTCGATGGCAGCCTTGTTGAACTTGATGTTCTCTTTTTTCAGTCCGTTGGCTTCCAATTCTTTCGGTATCAGATGGCGACGTGCTATCTCAATCTTTTCTTCCGTAATGTAACCGCTTACCTCAATCAGCTCCATACGGTCGAGCAGAGGAGTCGGGATAGTACCCAGATTGTTGGCTGTTGCGATGAACATTACTTTCGACAAATCATAGTCCATATCGATGTAATTGTCGTGGAATGTGTTGTTCTGTTCCGGATCGAGTACTTCCAGCATTGCCGATGACGGATCGCCCCGGTGGTCGCTGCCCAACTTATCTATTTCATCGAGGATAATGACCGGATTGGATGTCTCAGCTTTTATCAGGCTCTTGATAATACGTCCGGGCATGGCGCCGATGTATGTTTTACGATGTCCGCGGATTTCCGATTCATCGTGTACACCGCCCAATGACATACGTACATATTTACGTTTAAGCGCTGCAGCAATAGAACGTCCTAAAGAAGTTTTTCCCACTCCCGGAGGACCATACAGACAGATAATCGGCGATTTCAAATCACCTTTCAGCTTCAGTACCGCCAGATGCTCAAGAATACGTTCTTTTACTTTCTCCAGTCCGTAATGATCTTTGTCCAATACTTTTTTAGCATTGTTGATGTTAATCACATCGGTAGTATAGGTATCCCATGGAAGAGCCAGAAGAGTCTGCAGGTAAGTCAACTGTACATTATAATCGGGTGATTGGGAGTTGATTCGCTCCAACTTAGCCAATTCTTTCTCGAATGTCTTTGCAACTTCCTTCTTCCATTTCTTTTCCTGACTTTTCTTGCGCAGCTCTTCGATGTCCCCATTTTCGCCTTGTCCCAATTCGTCTTGGATGTTTCGGATCTGCTGTTGCAGGAAGTATTCTTTCTGCTGGCGATCCAAGTCTTCCCGGGTACGAAGCTGGATATTTTGTTTAAGAGTTGCCAATTGTATTTCTCTGTTCAATACCTGAATAAGACGGTACAATCGCTCCTTCAGAGAGTTTGCACTTAACAGGTCGAATTTGGAGTCGATTGGGAACGGGAAATTAGATGAAATAAAATTCACCAGAAGTTCCGGTGTTTCCAGATTCTTGATAGCTACAGAAGTGTCTGAGCTAATCCGGTCGGATACTTCTATGTATTTCATACTTTGCTCGCGGCAAGTATCCATCAAAGCCTTGAATTCGTCTGTATTTTCTACAGTCATATCATCTTCGGCTACAGTGACTTTCCCTTTCATATAAGGGTGGGTAGAAGTTATCTTGTCGAGATAAACCTTCGGTCCATGAGCCTGTACGATAGCTGTGGTGTTCCCTCCAGGTATTTCGAAGACACGAAGTATGCGTCCGATAACTGCTACAGGAAATAAATCCTTCAGTTCCGGCTCTTCTACTTCGCTCACTTTCTGTGTAGCCAGGACTATCAGTTTCTTTTCCTTTAAAGCTGCATCTACCAGCTTCAGTGTAGGCGGGCGTCCTATAGCTACAGGCATTATAACAGTGGGGAAAACAACCATATTACGCAGTGTCATAATAGGCAACTCCTGATCGATGTCTTTCACTTCGACAACGGGAGCTGTATCTTCTATTTCGGCCATCATTGCAATATCCTCGTTTTCTGTATTCATTAAAAGATGTTCTTTTTTTCTCTTTTTTATCATAGCTGTTTTTATGTTCTTATTTTTATGGCTTTGCAAATGGTTGCAAAAACGTTACAAAGTTAATCATTCTGCTTTTAATATGGAAATGTAATACCTTATATTGCATTAAAGAATGTAAGGTTTTATGGTTTTATATAAATAAGCTTTGCGTATTTTTGGCGAAAATTTGAGAAGTATATGCCAAATCCTTTCTTTCAGTTTAAAAAGTTTACGGTTTACCATGATAAGTGTGCCATGAAAGTCGGTACAGATGGAGTTCTTTTGGGAGCTTGGGCTTCTGTAGAGAATGCACGGCGGATACTGGATATCGGTACGGGCACGGGGCTGATCGCTTTAATGCTGGCCCAACGTTCGGATGCGTCTGTTGTTGGGGTAGATATTGATGAAGCTGCAGTAGAGCAGGCTCGTGAAAACATCGAACGTTCCGAGTGGAAGAGTCGGATTGTGGTAGAACATAAAGATGTACGTGATTTGTCTGGAGAAAAGTATGGCTTGTTTGATGTCATTGTATCGAATCCTCCATATTTTACCGAAGCTGTATATTGTCCGGGCAAGCAGCGGAATACCGCCAGGCATATGGATAGCCTGCCGTTTGATGAGTTGTTGCAGGCTGTAGACAGACTGCTTGCCGAAGAGGGATGCTTTTCGGTGATTCTTCCGTCGGGGGGTGCCCCGGACTTTATAGCGAATGCACTTCACTATCGGTTGTATCTGTGCCGGCAGACTTTTGTGCATACCAAGCCTGAGGCTGTTCCTAAAAGAGTTCTTATGGCTTTTTCGCGTATGGCATCGGAATGTAAAACTGAACATCTGGTTGTGGAACTGGCCCGGCATGAGTATTCTCCCGAATATATAGCTTTAACCCGTGACTTTTATTTGTCGATGTAAAATACAGGGCAGGAGAAAAGAGCAAGAACGCTTTAATCCTTCTTGCTCAGTCTTCGTAAGATATTTTGATTTAGCTTGACCAGTTGTTTGTGTCTGTGAGCCAGTGTGGTGGTAAGGGGACGCTTGTCTACAAAATCGGTCAGGTTTTGCAGGAGGCTAAAAGGGTCGAATGTCTCCTTAGGCTTTTCTGGGGTAATGATATGTAATCCTTTGGGCTTGATTTCCACTTCCAGATCTTTTCCTCCTATCATCGGATCGCCATCAAAGTGGAATACACCTTCCTTGCTTCTGTGGATAATGATTTTTTTATCCGTCATGGTTTTGATACGGCTGTTCTGGTCGATAGTTTTATTGAATAACTGGAATGACAAGGCCGGTACATCCAAGACAGTAAACGGTTCCAGAATGGTAATATTCATTAACCCGTCTGTCAGAGAAGCCTGTGGGGCAATGTATGCATTGTTTCCGTATTGAGAGGCGTTGGCACAAGCAATGAGAAACGCTTTGTATTTTACTGTTCCCTCAGAATTTTCTATTTCGTATGTTTCAGGACGGTATGTCAGACTCTCATGAAGTGTATTTTCCAGATAAGTCAGCAGTCCTCTTTTCCCCGAATCTGCAAATTTCAAACTGACAAATGCATCAAACCCTACGCCACAGGTACAGAAGAACAGATGACCGTCTATGATTCCATAATCGATGGTTGTCTGAAACCCCTTGTTGAGTGTGTCGATAGCTCCTTTTGCATCCATAGGTATGTGTAAATGACGGGCCAGACCATTGCCTGAGCCGCATGGAATAATCCCTAATGCTGTGTTTGTATGTACCAATGAACGTCCGATTTCATTTATCGTGCCATCTCCTCCAATTGCTACTACTATATCGCAGCCTTCTTCACTGGCTTTTCTGGCTATTTCGGAAGCATGGCCGGCATATTCGGTTCTACAAACAGTATATTCGTATTTTGTTAAGTCTAATTTTTTCTCTATCAAGTCCAAAATGGCTTGTTTTCCGTGGGTTCCGGATATGGGGTTGACTATAAATGTTATTTTTTTCTTTGCATCCATATTTTTGAGTCCGTTAGGGCTTTTAGATAAGACAAAATTACGATTATTTTGTTTATAATTCATCCGTTTTTTTGGAGAAATGATAGTTTGATTGTTTTTTTTAATCGGATGAATGTTTTACTTTCCGATTTTTTGTATCTTTGCGCGTTCTTTTAAAAAAAACGGCATTTATAATAAATAATGTAAGTTGAGTAAACTTACTCTACATTTTAGATATGGGATTATTACAAGACAAATTAAGTAAATTCAGAGTGCCTCAAATGTATATGGAGAGAGGCGTTTATCCTTATTTTCGTGAAATAGACAGTGCCCAGGATACAGAGGTAATGATGGACGGAAAGAAGGTCTTGATGTTTGGGTCTAATTCTTACATGGGATTGACTCATGACAGTCGAATAATCGAAGCTGCTATTGCTGCAACTCGTAAATACGGTACAGGATGTGCGGGGTCGCGTCTGTTGAATGGAACTCTTGATATTCATGTGGAACTGGAAAAAGAGTTGGCAGAGTTTGTTGGTAAAGACGAAGCGCTTTGTTTCTCTACCGGATTTACAGTAAACGAAGGTGTTATCCCTCAGCTGGTTGGTCGTGGCGACTATGTGATTTGTGATGACCGTGACCACGCTTCTATTGTAGATGGACGCCGTTTGTCTTTTGCTAATCAGGTGAAATACAAGCATAATGACATGGACGCTTTGGAGAAAGAACTTCAGAAGTGTGAGCCGGATGCAATTAAACTGATTGTTGTAGACAGTGTCTTCTCCATGGAAGGTGATTTGGCAAACTTGCCTGAAATCGTGCGTCTGAAAAAGAAATACAACGCTACTATTTATGTAGATGAAGCTCATGGATTGGGTGTGTTTGGTCGTCAGGGACGCGGTGTCTGCGATCATTTTGGTGTAACAGAGGATATTGACCTTATCATGGGTACATTCAGCAAATCACTTGCTTCTATCGGTGGTTTTGTGGCAGGTGATAAGGATACAATCAACTGGTTGCGTCATAATGCCCGTTCATACATATTCCAGGCAAGTAACACGCCGGCAGCTACTGCGGCAGCCAGAGAAGCACTTCATATTTTCAAAACAGAACCGGAACGTCAGGAAAACTTGTGGAAGATTACAAACTATGCATTGAAGAGCTTCCGCGAGGCTGGTTTTGAAATCGGCGAAACAGAAAGTCCGATTATCCCATTGTATGTACGTGATACAGACAAGACTTTCGAGGTAACTAAACTGGCATTTGATGAAGGTGTATTTATTAATCCGGTTATTCCTCCTGCATGTCATCCTCAAGATACATTGGTGCGTTTTGCATTGATGGCTACTCACACAAAAGAGCAGGTTGATTTTGCGATTGAAAAACTGATTAAATGCTTTAAGCAGTTGGATATCTTGAAATAATATACGAATTATTCAGTATACAGAAAGAGAGGTTGTTTCATAGCTTGAAACGACCTCTCTTTCTGTATTTGGATTTCTTTGTATTTAAAAGCTGTGTGGTGTAATAGTATATTTATTTCAATTCGCTCGGAATTGGAGGTTGGAATTCTTGCTTCTCGATAGTCGGGTAGTGCGGCTGGGATAAAAAGATGGTGATGAATGTCGTAAGTTTTAGCCGCCGTCGTTGATTATAGATTTGCCGCTGTGGGATGCACAGCCAACGTGGGCGAATGTGCAGCCGACGTCGTCGTTTTTAATCAGTTTATAGAATCATGCGTTTATGTGTATGGCAATTAATGTATTTCCTGCAGGTATGTAGAAAATCTGATGGAGATGTGAAAAAAATCCTGCAAGATTGCTGTGTTTGAAATAGCTATCCTGCAGGGCCTTATGTTTAATCAGAAAAGCAAGTGCTTTGCTGAAAATGGTATCGAAAACTTTATTTATCTGTGTTTTCTGATAAAATAAACTTCTCTACAACATGTGCAACTCCATCTTCTTCGTTGGATAAAGTGATGAAGTCGGCGTTTTCTTTTACGACTTCTTGTGCATTGCTCATGGCAACTCCCAGTCCGGCATATTTTATCATGGAAAGGTCGTTGAATCCATCACCTACGGCAATCATTTCGTCTTTGGTCATGCCGATTTCTTTTAATAACACGGCTAGCGATTGGGCTTTGTCTATGCCTTTGGGTACAAGTTCCAGAAAGTATGGCTCCGAACGGAATACCCCCATCCGGTCGTGCAGATGGCTATACATTTCTTTTTCCAAAACAGCCAGCCGGGTAGGTTCTCCTACAATGAGACATTTTGCAATAGGGTGTTGTACTGCTTTAAGGAAATTGTCTACCTTCTTAATTTTCATCACATTAAGCAGTGCTTCCTTGAGTACGTATTCATCGTCTGGATATTCGGTCAGTACATATTCTCCATCGTATGTGACAATGGCAAAGTGGTTGTCGTTGGCACATTGATATAAATAGGGAAGCACTTCCGGGTCCAGAAGATTCTTATAAAGTAATTCACCTGTTTTCCAGTCAATGATTTCTCCGCCATTGTACGACAAAACATAGCCTTCGTATTTGTCCAATTGCAGCAGGTTGGCCAGAGGGGCAATGCCATAAGTTGGTCTTCCGGAAGCCAATACGATTTTCAGCCCCTGCTCTTGTGCTTTGATAAGTGTAGTACGTGTGTGTTCGGTCACCTCTTTTCGGGTATTGGTCAATGTCCCGTCGAGATCTAATACTAAGAGTTTATATTTCATAGAGTTTTAATACGTAGATTAATGAGGCAAAGATAGTATAATATTCGAAGTTTTTATTTATCTTTCGGGGTAAACGAAGGTATTTTCTTTAAAAAAAGAATAGATATGACAGAATTGTTTTGGGATTTTGCTTTAAGGCTTTTTGTGGCTGGAGCAATGGGAGTACTGATCGGTTTGGAGCGTGAGTACCGTGCTAAGGAGGCTGGTTATCGTACGCATTTTTTGGTCGCCTTGGGAAGTGCATTGATTATGATTGTTTCTCAATATGGCTTTATGGATGTGTTGAAGGCCGATTTGGTTCGTCTTGACCCCAGTCGGGTGGCTGCCCAGGTTGTTACGGGAATAGGTTTTATAGGTGCTGGAACCATTATTCTGCAGAAGCAGGTGGTACGTGGCTTGACGACCGCTGCGGGAATTTGGGCTACTTCGGGTATTGGACTGGCTGTAGGAGCTGGAATGTATGGAATAGGGATAGTGGCTACGGTTCTTGTGCTTATTGGTTTGGAAACGTTGAGTTTCTTTTTTAAAAGTATGGGCATGAGAAATATGATGATAGAATTCTCTGCTCCCAATAAAGAAGCGATACGTAAGGTGTCCTCCAACTTTAATTCGAAGAATTATGTAGTTGTATCGTATGAGATGACAGAGATTGCTGTGGGAGGTGATGTGGTTTATCGGGTTACGATGGTGATTAAAGCCAAACGAATGAATGAGGAAGGGTTATTGCTGATGTTTTTGCAGGATTTTCCTGATATTACGGTAAATAAGATAATATAAATAACGGGTTCTGATGTGTGTCAATATAATCAGAACCCGTTAACGCTGGATGAGATTGTCCGTGTGCTGCAAATGTGTACCCTTTGTCATCCTATGTATACATTTACGCTTAAAAATAGAGTGTCGTTTTCCTTGTTGATGTCAAAGTCTATTTTGTTTTCACGGGCAAGCCATCCGATAGCTGCATTTAGATCTCTGTCGGACAGTCCCGATGCAGTCTTTAGTTGTTCGTAACTCCAATGGGCGTTATTTTTTAATACATTCCAAACGATGCCTGCATTTGTTCCAATTTGATATTTGTCCATACGCTAATAAATTTATGGGTTCTCTGATAAAATAAAATTATTTGCGGCAATTTAAGATAAAAAATCTATTAATAAAAGCTTTTTGCTTGCGTTTTATTAATAGAACCTTGTTGTTTTAACACTTTTTAATGTATTAAGAAATCAGTTTGTAACTTATATGGATATTTTTATCTTTAATCTTCGTTGATTCTTTTTTTTTCTGTTAACTTTGCAATACTTTTGAATCGTATAAGTATGAGAAGAAATAAGATAAACTGGAGGGTTCCCAAAGGGGCAGAATTGACAGAACTGGATAAGAAAGTCCTTTATTATCAGAATAAAGGATGTTTGGTTCCTACTCGTCAGTTGATTAAGACTCCGGAACAGATCGAGGGAATTCGTCGTAGTGGCATAATAAATACCGGTGTATTGGATTTGGTTGAAAGTGAAATCCGTGCAGGAATGAGCACTGCTCAAATAGATAAGTTGGTGTATGACTATACGGTGGCTCATGGAGCTATTCCGGCTCCGCTGAATTATGAAGGATTCCCTAAGAGTGTATGTACGTCAATCAATGAAGTGGTGTGCCACGGAATCCCTTCGGAAGATGAAATCCTGGAAGAGGGAGATATCATAAATGTGGATGTCTCCACTATATTGGATGGCTATTATTCGGATGCTTCGCGTATGTTTATTATCGGGAAAACTACTCCGGAAAAAGAAAAGCTGGTTAACGTTGCCAAAGAATGCCTCGAAATAGGTATGCAGGCTGCACAGCCTTTTGGCTTTGTGGGAGATATAGGAAATGCTATTGAAAAGCATGCCAAAAAGAATGGCTTTTCGGTGGTTCGCGATTTGTGTGGACATGGAGTGGGATTGGAATTTCATGAAGAGCCGGATGTAGAGCATTTTGGCAAGAAGGGAACAGGTATGCTGTTGGTACCGGGTATGGTCTTTACTATTGAACCTATGATTAATATGGGAACATGGGAGGTCTTTGTGGACGAAGAAGACGGATGGACAGTAGTAACAGAGGATGAATTGCCTTCTGCTCAATGGGAGCATACATTTGTGATGACGGAAAATGGCTTGGAAATCTTAACGCATTAATTACGTAGAAATTATGGATACAATAATATTGGGTATAGAGTCGTCTTGTGACGATACGTCGGCTGCAGTAATTAAGAATGGTGTATTGCTTTCGAGTGTAATTGCAAGTCAGGCTGTACACGAAGCGTATGGAGGTGTGGTGCCGGAACTGGCTTCCAGAGCACATCAGCAGAATATTGTACCGGTGGTACATGAGGCTTTGAAGCGTGCCGGAGTAACAAAAGAACAGTTAAGTGCAATTGCGTTTACTCGTGGGCCGGGCTTGATGGGCTCTCTGCTGGTAGGCGTTTCCTTTGCAAAAGGATTGGCTCGTTCTTTGGGTATTCCGATGATTGATGTGAATCATTTGCAGGGGCATGTGTTGGCACATTTTATAAAAGAATCGGAAGAAGATCAGAATCAGCCTAAATATCCGTTTATTTGTCTGCTGGTTTCAGGAGGAAATTCTCAGATTATCCGTGTGAATGCTTATAATGATATGGAAGTGCTTGGCCAGACCATTGATGATGCGGCAGGTGAGGCTATTGACAAGTGTTCAAAGGTAATGGGACTTGGTTATCCGGGAGGACCGATTATCGACCGTTTGGCTCGTCAGGGAAATGCTAAGGCGTATACATTTAGTAAACCTCATATTCCTGGTTATAATTATAGCTTCAGTGGCTTGAAGACTTCTTTCCTTTATTCTCTGCGTGAATGGCTGAAGGATGATCCTGATTTTATAGAGCATCACAAGGAAGATCTGGCAGCTTCGTTAGAAAAAACGATTGTAGATATCCTTATGGACAAGTTGCGCAAAGTCGTGAAAGATACAGGCATTAATGAAGTGGCTGTTGCCGGTGGTGTTTCTGCAAATAACGGTTTGCGGAATGCGTATCGTGAGCATGCTGAAAAATATGGCTGGAAGATATATATCCCTAAATTTGGGTATACCACAGATAATGCGGCAATGATTGCGATTACAGGATACTATAAGTTTTTAGATAAAGATTTTTGTTCAATAGATCAACCGGCTTATTCGCGGGTTACAATTAAATAAAAAAAAGAGGGGGTTGTTATGTCAGTAGAGACGAAAATATTAAGTAAGGAAATTAGTGAAATCTTTTGGAAGGAAGGCTTTTCACTTTCTACAGCAGAAAGTTGTACTGCAGGAAATGTAGCAGCTATTATTACAGCTGTTCCGGGGAGTTCTCATTTTTATAAAGGGGGTATAGTGGCTTATGCAAATGAACTAAAGCAAAATATCTTGCAGGTGAAAGCTGAGACATTGGAAACTTACGGGGCTGTCAGCGAGGAAACAGTCATAGAAATGGTAAAAGGTGCAATGCAGGTGTTCAATACAGATTTTGCTGTGGCTACTTCGGGTATTGCTGGTCCTGCAGGTGGTACACCGGAAAAGCCTGTCGGTACTATTTGGGTGGCTGCAGGTTGTAAAGACAAGATTGTCACTGCTAAATTAACAGAAGATAACGGACGGGATAAAAATATACAATCGGCAACCAAAAAGACGCTTCAATTGCTTTTGGATATCTGTCAAAAGCAAGAAAATGAGTTGTAAAACATAATTAGTTGCTGAAATACTTGTATATATAAAATAAAATGACTTACTTTGCACTCCGTTTGAGAGAACCAAGAATAAAACTATAAAAAATCAGATAGAAATGTCGAAAATTTGTCAAATTACCGGAAAGAAAGCCATGATTGGCAACAATGTTTCACACTCAAAGAGAAGAACTAAAAGAACTTTCGATGTGAACTTGTTTACTAAGAAATTCTACTATGTAGAACAGGATTGCTGGATTAGCCTGAATATCTGTGCTAACGGCTTGCGAGTTATTAACAAAAAAGGCCTGGACGCAGCGCTGAATGAAGCAGTTGCTAAAGGTTACTGTGATTGGAAAACTATCAAAATTATTGGTTAATTAAAAGGAGAGAAAGACTATGGCTAAGAAAGCTAAAGGAAATAGAGTACAGGTAATCCTTGAATGCACAGAAATGAAGGATAGTGGTATGCCGGGAACTTCTCGTTACATTACAACAAAAAACAGAAAAAATACCACTGAAAGATTGGAACTTAAGAAGTACAATCCTATTTTGAAAAGAGTAACAGTTCACAAAGAAATTAAATAATTATAACCCATGGCAAAGAAAACAGTCGCAACCCTTCAGACAGGTAAAGAAGGACGTTCTTATACTAAGGTTATCAAGATGGTTAAGTCTCCTAAAACTGGTGCTTACGTATTTGATGAACAGATGGTTCCTAATGAAAAAGTACAGGAATTTTTCAAGAAATAATTTAGCTAATATAATTTGCTAGTAAAAGTTCCTTCCATTGTTAAATGGAAGGAACTTTTTTTGTGTGTATACGAGATTAGTTTTATCTTTGTGCTATTAATAGATAATTATTGATTTGTATGGGATTTTTTAGTTTTTTCTCAAAAGAAAAGAAAGAGACCTTAGATAAGGGGTTATCCAAGACCAAAGAGAGTGTGTTTAGTAAGATTGCACGTGCTGTGGCAGGTAAATCTAAAGTAGATGATGAAGTATTGGATAATTTGGAAGAAGTCCTGATTACATCCGATGTAGGGGTGGAAACAACTCTGAATATTATTAAGCGTATAGAAAAAAGGGTAGCGCAGGATAAGTATGTGAATACTCAGGAACTTAATAATATTCTTAGAGAAGAAATTGCCGCCTTATTAACCGAAAATAATACAGTAGATGCTGATGATTTTTCTGTTCCTGAAGGGAAACATCCTTATGTGATTATGGTTGTGGGTGTGAATGGAGTGGGAAAGACTACAACTATTGGTAAACTGGCATATCAATTTAAAAAAGCAGGTAAATCTGTTTACTTGGGAGCTGCCGATACTTTCCGGGCCGCAGCTGTGGAGCAGCTGGTGATTTGGGGAGAACGTGTAGGAGTTCCGGTAATCAAGCAGCGTATGGGAGCCGATCCGGCATCTGTTGCTTTCGATACCTTGAGCTCTGCTGTAGCTAATAATGCAGATGTGGTAATTATCGATACTGCCGGTCGCCTGCATAATAAAGTAGGATTGATGAATGAGCTTACCAAAATTAAAAATGTAATGCGTAAAGTCGTTCCTGATGCACCTCATGAAGTTTTGTTGGTATTGGATGGCTCTACCGGACAGAATGCTTTTGAACAAGCTAAACAGTTTACGCTGGCTACAGAGGTAAATGCTATGGCAGTAACCAAGTTGGATGGTACTGCTAAGGGTGGTGTTGTAATTGGTATCTCAGACCAGTTTAAAATTCCTGTTAAATATATCGGACTGGGTGAGGGTATTGAAGATTTGCAAATATTCCGCCGGAAAGAATTTGTGGAATCATTGTTTGGCTCAAATACAGATAAATGAAAAAAAATACAGTAGATATAATCACTTTAGGGTGTTCGAAAAATCTGGTTGATTCTGAAAAGTTGATGAAGCAACTGGAAGCAAACGGCTATAAAGTAACTCATGATAGTGAAAATCCTCAGGGAGAAATTGCGGTAATTAATACTTGTGGCTTTATTGGTGATGCTAAGGAGGAATCTATTAATATGATTCTGGAGTTTTGCCAGGCCAAGGAGGAAGGTAGACTGAAAAAACTTTATGTGATGGGATGTCTGTCTGAACGCTATTTAAAAGAATTGCAGATGGAGATTCCTCAAGTTGATAAGTTTTATGGAAAATTCAACTGGAATGAATTGCTGGCTGATTTGGGAAAAGCTTATCATTCTGAATTTGCTATAGAAAGACACCTGACAACTCCTGAGCATTATGCTTATCTGAAAATATCGGAGGGATGTGACCGTAAATGCTCGTATTGTGCCATTCCTATTATAACAGGACGTCATGTATCTCGACCTATGGAAGAGATATTGGATGAGGTGCGGTTGCTGGTTTCCGAAGGGGTAAAAGAGTTTCAGGTAATAGCTCAGGAACTGACCTACTATGGAGTAGATCTGTATAAAAAGCAAATGCTTCCGGAACTGATTGACCAGATGGCTAAAATCCCTGGTGTAGAGTGGATTCGTCTGCATTATGCTTATCCGGCTCATTTCCCAACCGAATTATTCCGGGTAATGCGTGAAAATCCGAATGTTTGTAAATATATGGACATTGCTTTGCAGCATATTAGCGATAATATGCTACAGAAAATGCGTCGTCATGTGTCAAAGGATGAGACTTATGCTTTGATTGAGCAATTCCGAAAAGAAGTTCCGGGCATCCACTTACGTACCACTTTGATGGTAGGACATCCTGGAGAAACAGAACAGGATTTCGAGGAACTGAAGGAGTTTGTCCGTAAAGCACGTTTTGATAGAATGGGAGCTTTTGCATATTCTGAAGAAGAAGGAACTTATTCGGCTCAACACTACGAGGACAATATTCCGCAGGATGTGAAACAGCAGCGTTTGGATGAATTAATGGAAATACAGCAGGAAATTTCTGCTGACTTAAGTCATGCCAAAATTGGAAAGGAGATGAAGGTGATTATAGACCGTATGGAAGGAGAATACTATATTGGTAGAACTGAATTTGATTCTCCGGAAGTGGATCCTGAAGTATTGATTAAGGCAGAAGGGAATTCTCTTCGGATAGGTTCATTCTATCAGGTGAAGGTTTATGATGCCGATGATTTCGATTTGTATGCATCATTAGTATAATAGTAGAATAAAAGCGGAAGGCATGAATCATAAAGAGTTTATCGGCGAATTGTCTCGCCGCTTAGGATATACCAACAAAGATGCTGCCCGTCTGGTGGCGTCTTTGGTGGATATTATGGGAGAAGAATTGCTGGAAGGAAAAACATTGACTTTCCAGGGATTCGGAACTTTCGAGGTGAAAAAAAGGTTGGAGCGTATTTCTGTAAATCCAGTTACTAAACAGCGTCTGCTGGTACCTCCAAAATTGACATTGAATTATAAGCCCAGTCCATTATTAAAGGAAAAGTTTAAAAAGAATTCGTTTGATGAATGATAAAACAACTTTACAAGATCTGATAGGATTGTTAGCGCAGCGTCATCAGATGGAGACAACGGATGCCGAGGTCTTCGTGAAGACTGTGCTGAGCTTGATAGAGGAAGCTCTTGAAAAGGATAAATATGTCAAAATTAGAGGATTGGGAACCTTTAAGCTGATAGAAATAGAGGAGAGAGAAAGTGTTGATATAAATACGGGAGAACGTATTAGAATACAAAGCCATTCTCGCATTTCTTTTCTTCCTGATTCTTCGTTGCGGGAATTGGTAAATAAACCTTTTTCTCATTTTGAAACAGTCGTGTTGAATGAAAATACTCATTTTGACGATTTGGAAGAAGTTTCAAGCATAGAGAAAGAGGAAACAGAAGAAAATGAAGAACAGGAAATTGTTTCTGAAGTGGAATCGGCAGAGCAATTACAAGATTTAACTGTCGTAGAAACGCAGGAAAATAAAGTCTCTAAGGATGTTCCCCTTGTAAAGGAAACAGAAGAAAGAGAAAATATTGCAGAACATAAAGAGGAAACGCAATTGAATTTGGAGGAGGACAAGAAAACTCGTTTGCCTTGGTGTATGATTGCGTCTGTACTTTTGGCTGGAGTAATTCTTGGTGGTGGAATTATTTGGGGACTACTTTCTGGACGGAGGTATATTCCGGAAGCTTACTTGTCTTCTTTAGTGAAAGAGCAGGAGGCAATACCTTTATCTAATTCATCTTGCAAGGATAGTTCGGCTGTATTGAAGCAGGTTCCAACGGAGTCTGTGGTTGATACACTTAAAGTAGAACAAATAATACCGAAGAAGGATACGTTGAAGCAATCCTCTGAGCGAAATAAGGTTTCTGCAGAGTCTACTGCAAAAGGCCAAGTAGTCGGAGC
>ENA-UERU01000344-UERU01000344.1-human-gut-metagenome-genome-assembly--contig:-NODE-344-length-39314-cov-9.715090_pt1 | contig 39314 bp, 20 predicted proteins | sample MGYA00242988_ERZ507989 | MGnify/ENA primary metagenome ERZ507989 (study PRJEB26167, sample SAMN06115519) | human gut metagenome | host: Homo sapiens | place: China:Hunan | collected 2015-08-21 | study...
TCGGTAGGGGCAACAACGACGACCGCCGCCAGTGGCGGAAACAGGGAGTCGTTGTTGGGGCAGCGGCCAGCAAGACGTGCGCAATGCGCAGCGGATGCTGGGTGCCGCAACCCGGCCTTGTCGAGCGGAGCGAGACTGAGAGGTTGAGGTTTCGTAAAACTTACCCAAGGAGGACATCCTAATGTCTCAGCATGACCGTTATATCAGCCCTTTTTCCACCCGTTATGCCTCCGATGAGATGCAGTACATCTTCTCGGACGACAATAAGTTCCGCACCTGGCGCCGCCTGTGGGTGGCGCTGGCCCGGGCCGAGATGAAGCAGGGCCTGACCAATATCACCCCCGAGATGGTGGCCGAGCTGGAAACTCATGTGGACGACATCAACTATGAAGTCGCCATCGAGCGGGAAAAGCTGGTGCGCCACGACGTCATGAGCCATGTCTACGCCTACGGCCAGCAGTGTCCCAAGGCGGCAGGCATCATCCATCTGGGTGCCACCAGCTGCTATGTCGGCGACAACACCGACATCATCGTGATGCGTCAGGGCCTCGAGCTGGTGCGCAAGAAGCTCATCGGCGTGCTGGCAAAGCTGGCAAAGTTCGCCGAGGAGTATAAGGATATGCCCTGCATGGCCTACACCCACTGCCAGCCCGCCCAGCCCACTACCGTGGGCAAGCGCGCTACCCTGTGGGCCAACGAGCTGGTGATGGACCTCAACGAGATCGACCACCGTCTGGCTACCCTGCAGCTGCGTGGCGTCAAGGGTACCACCGGCACCCAGGCTTCCTTTATGGAGCTGTTTAAGGGCGACGCCGACAGGATCCGTGCCGTGGATGCTTCCATCGCTGAGGAGATGGGCTTCGACAGCGAGGCCGTCATCCCGGTGTCCGGCCAGACCTACAGCCGCAAGGTGGACGCCTTCATCCTCAACGCACTGGCCGGCATCGGCCAGAGCTGCATGAAGTTCGCCACCGACCTGCGCCTGCTGGCCAACTTCAAGGAGATGGAAGAGCCATTTGAGAAGAACCAGATCGGTTCCTCCGCCATGCCTTACAAGCGCAACCCCATGCGCTGCGAGCGCATCTGCGCTTTGAGCCGCTACCTGATGGTGGATGTGCTCAACCCCAGCTTCACCACCGGTACGCAGTGGTTCGAGCGCACGTTGGACGACAGCGCCAACAAGCGCGTTGCCATGGCTGAGGGCTTCCTCGCCACCGACGCCATCCTGAACATCATGCTCAACGTCACCGACGGCATCGTGGTCTACCCGAAGGTCGTGCGCAGCCGCCTGATGGCCGAGCTGCCCTTCATGGCCAGCGAGAACATCATGATGCAGGCCGTGGAGAAGGGCGGCAACCGTCAGGAGCTCCACGAGCGTCTGCGCCAGCACGCCATCGCCGCCGGCAAGCAGGTCAAGGAAGAGGGTCTGCCCAACGACATGGTGGACCGCATCGCCGCCGACCCGGCCTTTGGTCTGACCAGAGAAGAGATCGTGGCGGGCCTTGTGCCGGAGAACTTTGTGGGCCGTGCTCCCCAGCAGGTGGAGGAATTCATCGCTCACATCCTCAAGCCCATCTTTGACGCCAACCCGGATGCTGTGGAACAGCACGCAAACCTGAGCGTCTAAACGTGATTTTACAGGAAAAGAGGCTGTTGCCGCAGGCAACGGCCTCTTTTCTGCACACAGAAGGAGTTTTCATGAGACTCGATAAATATTTAGCCGAGACGGCCCAATGCACCCGGAGCGAGGCGAAGGCACTGCTGGCGAAAGGCCGCGTCACGGTCAACGGCGCGGTCTGCAAGAAAGGGGATACCCAGCTGAAAGAGGCTGACGCCGTGGCTGTGGACGGCAAGGCGCTGGCCTACCGGCAGTTTGTCTACCTTATGCTTAACAAGCCCGAGGGCGTCGTCAGCGCCTCCACCGACAAGCGGGACACGACAGTCGTGGATCTGGTGGGGGATGCCTATCCCCGGCGGGAGCTGTTCCCGGCCGGGCGGCTGGACAAGACCAGCACCGGTTTCGTCCTGCTGACGGACGACGGCGGCTTTGCCCACGACATCCTTGCGCCTAGGCGCCATGTCTCCAAGACCTACACCGTCGTCATCGACACCCCGCTGACGGAAGAGATGAAGGCCGGCTTTGCCGCAGGCGTCACCCTTGCCGACGGCACGGCCCTTTCGCCGGCGGAAGCGTCCGCCCTCACCCCCGACGGGCTGACGGTCCGCGTCCTGCTCAGGCAGGGCGTGTATCATCAGATCAAGCGGATGTTCGGCGTCTACGGTGCGGGCGTCAACGCCCTGCACCGGGACGCCATCGGCGGGCTTGCGCTGGACGAGAGCCTTGCCCCGGGCCAGTGGCGGGAGCTGACAGCCGACGAGGTGGCGAAAATTACCACGGGGTAAAGGACTGCTTTTCACCCGGTTTTCAAAAAAGTATCACATTTTACCGGTAAAATAGCCCTCAGAACCACGCAGAAAGGCCCTTTTTGGCCCGAAAATGACCCCGAAAGATAATTTCAACAAGAAAGAAGAATTTTTTTTGGTGAAATATGTTGCAAAAGTAAATTCTTTTGTGTAAAATATAAAATGTAATGCGGCGAAATTGTTAAAAATCACAATCCCGCCCACCTGCGGTTTGCACAAGAGAGGAAAAGGGGTATCCATTTATGGCCAATAGAGTATTTCAGAGCGTGATCTACCAGATGAAGGACGCGATCGACCGCGTGGTCGGCGTGGTGGATGAGACCGGCGCTGTCATCTCCTGCTCGGAGCTGAATCTGATCGGCGAGGTGCGCGAGGGCTTTATGGCAGAGCGTCTGACGGCTGGTGACCGCTTCGTGCGGGATGGCTACACCTACCAGCAGTTCTCCAGCGCAAAGCATAACGATTATGCCGTTTTTGTGGAAGGTGCGGACGAGACTGCGGGCCAGTTTGCCGCTGTGCTGTCCATCAGCCTGCAGAGCATCAAGCAGTATCACGACGAGAAGTTCGACAAAGCCAACTTTATCAAGAACGTGGTGCTGGACAACATCCTGCCCGGCGACATCTACGCCAAGGCCCGTGAGCTCCACTTTGCCACCGATGTCTCCCGCGTGGTGTTCATCGTCCGCGTCACCAGCGGCGGCGACATTTCCGCTTACGACGTGGTGAGCAGCCTGTTCCCCGACAAGCAGAAGGACTTCGTCTTCAACATCAGCGAGACGGACACCGTCCTGGTCAAGGAGATCCGCAAGGGCATCGACCGCACCGATATGGAGAAGCTGGCCGCCAGCATCGTGGATACCCTGTCCGGCGAGCATTACATCAAGGCTGTCGTGGGCATCGGCACCCCCATCGCCAACGTGAAGGACCTGGCTACTTCCTTTAAGGAAGCACAGATCGCCATGGAGGTCAGCAAGGTGTTCGACACCGAAAAGCAGATCATCCGCTACGACAATCTGGGCATCGCACGTCTTATCTATCAGCTGCCCACCACGGTCTGCGAGATGTTCCTGCGCGAAGTGTTCAAGCAGGGCAGCATCGAGAGCCTGGATCAGGAGACCCTGTTCACCATCCAGCGCTTCTTCGAGAACAACCTGAACGTCTCCGAGACCAGCCGCGGCCTGTTCGTCCACCGCAACACGCTGGTGTATCGTCTGGAAAAGATCAAAAAACTGACCGGTCTGGATCTGCGTGAGTTCGACGACGCTATCGTGTTCAAGGTAGCGCTCATGGTCAAGAAGTACCTGTCCAACAACCCGGCCAAATATTGATATTTCGTCTCAGCCGCTCCGGCTGCGGACGCCGAAACCGGCCGCTCGACCCCGATGCTGGCCGGTTTCTTTTGTAATGGCTCGTAGGAATAATAACCTCTCCGTCACGGCGTCAGCCGTGACGGAGAGGTTTGGTCTGGAACTTCTGTGCCAAATAAACTTTTCAGGAGCAAGATACTCATGATAGATTTTGAACATGTCACCAAGATATACAAACGGAGTGATACTCCCGCTCTGGAGGACATCGACTTCCACGTAGACGACGGTGAGTTCGTCTTTCTGGTGGGCCACTCCGGCGCCGGCAAGTCCACTCTGCTCAAGCTCATCCTCCGCGAAGAGCTGCCCACCGAGGGCCGCGTCATGGTGGACGGCAAGGACGTCGCCCGGCTGCGCCGGGGCAAAGTGCCTTTCCTTCGCCGCCAGATGGGCATCATCTTCCAGGATTTCCGCCTCATCCCCACCATGACGGTCTACGAGAATGTGGCGTTTGCCATGCATGTCACCAACATCGGCAAAAAAGACATCAAAGAGCGCGTCAACTACATGCTGGAGCTGGTGCATCTGGAAGATAAGGCAAAGGTCTACCCCGAGTTCCTCTCCGGCGGTGAGCAGCAGCGCGTGGCCGTGGCCCGCGCTCTGGCCCACAGCCCCCGCCTCGTCATTGCGGACGAGCCCACCGGCAACATCGACCCCGAGATGAGCCTTGAGATGATGGAACTGCTGGAACGCGTCAGCGAGATGGGCATCACGGTGCTTGTCGTCACCCACGAGCATGAACTGGTGCGCCGCTTCAACCGCCGCACCATCACCCTGAAGCATGGCCGCATCATCTCCGATGTTCCGGCCAGTTTCGGCGAGGAGGTACACGTATGAAAATCTCTACGTTTGGGTTCCTCACCCGGCGCGGCGTGCGCAACCTCGGCAAGCACTGGGCCATGACCATCGCCTGCATCGCTTCCCTCAGCGTCTGCATGACCCTGAACATCTTCGCCAGCCTCATTGAAGTCAATGTGGACAGCATGGTGAGTTATCTGGGCAGCCAGAACGAGATGGTGGTCTACGTGGACCCCGAGGCTGATGACGCCACCATCCAGTCTGTGGGCAATGCCCTCAGCGGCACCGCAGGTGTGAGCCGGGTGCAGTATATGTCCAAAGAAGACGTCCTCAACCAGTACAAGGGGTATATGTCCGACTATGCCGCCCTGCTGAACGAGTTCGAGAACGACAACCCTTTCAAGGCCAATTACCGCGTCTCCCTGTCTGATCTGAACCAGATGGAGACCATCAGCAAGCAGTTCGAGAACATCAGCGGCGTCTACAGCGTCACGGCTCCCATCGAGATGACCAAGACCTTTGTGGAGGTCCAGCAGGCTATCACCAAGGTCGGGCGCGGTCTGGTGCTGGTGCTGATGGCTGTCAGCATCATCACGGTGGGTACCACCATCCGGCTGAGCGTCTTTGCTCGCCGCCGTGAAATCGAGATCATGAAGTATGTCGGCGCTACCAACGCCCTCGTCACCCTGCCTTTCGTCATCGAGGGCCTGACTATGGGCCTGCTCTCCGGCATCCTGACGGCAGCTGCCACCATCGGCGGCTATGCCTACATTGTTCAGCTGTCGCCCACGCTGGGCGGCCTGTGGCAGATGCTTATGGGTACGGCTCTGGTGCCGCTGGAAAATGTCTGGCCCACCATCCTGACCTACAGCCTCGCGGGCGGCGCTCTGGTGGGCGGTCTGGGCAGTATGTTCTCCATCCGCAAGCACCTGAACGTGTAAGGAGGGCCTACTGTGTACCACGACAAGCATTCCGCAGGCTTTGTCCTGCACCATCCGCCCCGCCACGCAAAGCCGTCGGGCCATTCGGCCATGATGCGTGCCGCCTGCGCCTTTCTGGCCGCCGCCTGCCTCGTGCTGAGCGTGACGGTCTATCCGGCCAGTGCGGCCACCAGCATGAGCTCGCTGCAAAACAAGCTGGACAAGATCTCTGCGTCCATCAAGCAGCATAAGACGGAGCTGAACGACGCCAAAAAGAAGGAAGCTGCTGCCAAGGCCCTCGAGTCTGAGCTGAAGGAAAAAGTCTCGGTGCTCCAGAGCCAGATCAGCGTCCTCAAGAGCCAGATCTCCGAGGTGCAGAACAGCATCGGCGTCAAAGAGCAGGAGATCACCGCCAAGCAGAATGAGATCGCCCGGAAAGAGCAGGAGATCGCCGACCAGTGGGACGATTTCAAGAGCCATATGGCCGCGATGCAGGAGCTGCGGGACGGCGGCAGCGTCGCCATGCTCCGGTCTGTGAACGATCTGTACGAGCTTCTGACCTTCAATGAGGTCATGCAGGACATTTCGGTGAAGGATACCGAGATACTCGACAACATGAAGGCTGCGAAGGAAGCCCTCGTGGCCGACCGCACCCAGCTCGTGGAGGAGCGCACCCAGCTGCAGAACAAAAAGGCTGAGCTGGATGCCCAGAACAAGCAGATGCAGTCCAAGCAGAGCGAGCTCAACAACAGCGTCAAGGAGGCCCGTCTGAGCGCCGCTGAGGCCCAGCAGGCCCAGAAGAACGCCCAGGCGGCCATCGAGTCGGACGAGATGAACTACGAGGCCGTCAAGAAGGAGATCCAGAAGCTCATCGCAGCGGCAGCGGCCAGCAAGCCCCAGCTGAGCTTCAGCGGCTTTATCTGCCCGCTCAGGAGCTATACCCGCATCTCCAGCGAGTACGGCTGGCGCAAAAACCCGGTCTCCGGCGTCAACAAACTCCACGCCGGCATCGACTTTGCCGCCCCCGCAGGCACGCCCATCTACGCAGCCGCCAGCGGCTATGTGCAGGTGGCCGGCTGGTCCAGTGGCGGCTACGGCAACTATGTCATCATCTATCACGGCAAAATGACAGACGGCAACGCCTACTCCACCCTCTACGGCCATATGCGCTCGGTGGCAACGTCGGCGGGCAAGTATGTCAACCAGGGCGACCTCATCGGCTATGTGGGCTCCACCGGCAACTCTACCGGCAACCACCTCCATCTCGAGGTGTGGAAGGGCGGCTCCAAGGCCAATGCGGTCAATCCCCGCGGTTATATTCCGATAAGATAATACAACTGTAATTGAAGTCGAGGGGTCAAAGGAGGCCACAAGGCGAAATGAACGAGCAAAAACGCAAGCGTATCCTTCGGGTGGGCTGTCTGATTCTGGCAGGAGTGTTCCTGCTGTCGGTACTGGGCAGTGTCATCCTGATGTTTTTGGTCTGAACTGGGGGAGGACACTGAATGAACCGCAAAATTTCCGTAGGGATGACCGTGACCATCGTCATTCTGGCAATGACGGTCACTTTTTCCATCACGATGCTGATGGCGATGCGGCTGTTTGACCACACCGTCACCAGCGTGAAGGAAAAGGAGAGCATGTACAACAAGGTGGCCGAGGTAGACCGCTATGTGCGCGCCAACGACTACTACGACATCGACGAGACCGTGCTGTACGACCGTCTGACTGCCGGTTATCTGCTGGGTACCGGCGACAAGTACGCCCGCTACTACACCGCCTCGGCCTACACCGACCTGCTCAACGCCCAGAGCGGCAAGCTGATGGGCATCGGCGTGGAGCTGGCCATCGACCAGTCCGGCTACGCCAAGGTCATCAAAGTGTATGACGAGTCTCCTGCCAAGGAGGCCGGCCTCCAGCGGGGCGATTACATCACCACCATCGACGGCGCAGACATCAAAAGTCTGGGCAGCGTGGAGGCTGTCCAGAACAAACTCCGGGGCGAGAGCGGCACGAGCGTCAATGTAGGCTGGCTGGACAGCGAGAACGCCCAGCACACCGCCGATCTGACCCACTCCGGCTTTACGGCCAACAGCGTCGATTCCGCGCTGGTGCAGGGCAATGTGGGCTACATCAAGATCTGGCAGTTCGACAACTCCACCCCCAGTGAGCTGGACTTTGCACTCCGCAGCCTGACCGCCAGCGGCGCCCAGAGCTTCATCTTCGACCTGCGCGACAACGGCGGCGGCATCCTTGACGACGCCATCAGCTGCATCGAACTCGTCGCGCCGGAAGGCGTGCTGGCCTACGCGGAGGATAAGGCAGGCAACCGCACCCTGCTGGGCAGCAGCACCGGCGACTCGGTCATCAGCCAGCCCACCGTCTGCCTCGTGAACGAGAATACCGCCAGTGCGGCAGAACTCTTTGCGTCCAGCCTGCGCACCCTGTGCGGCACCCGCCTCGTGGGCAGCACCACGATGGGCAAAGGCACCATCCAGAGCAGCCCCCAGCGCCTTTCGGACGGCAGCGCTGTCGTGGTCACGGTGGCAAAGCTCATTTGCGGCGACGGCTCCTGCTTCGATGGCACCGGCCTGACCGTGGACGTGGAGCGCCCGCTGACTGCCGACGAGCAGGCCAGCTACTATGACTACACCCTCGACACGGACCCGCAGATACAGCGCGCCGTCAGCACCGCACAGCAGCTCACCGGTGTCACCACCGTGGGCGGCGTGAACGACGCTGACATCGCCGCCGACTCCGCCGCAGCCTCTTCGGAGGCCGCAGCCGAGAGCACCGCTTCCAGCGAGGCCGCAGGGGAGGAAGAGGCTTCCTCCGAGGCCGGTGCAGAAGGGGAGCAGGAGGCTGCAAGTGCGCAGTAAACACTTTTTGAAAATAACTTTAGTCGTGTAAATAGCTCAACCTCTCAGTCTGCTTCGCAGACAGCTCCCCTACCGAGGGGAGCCTCTGGCGAAGAGAGTAAGCTTTGCGGAATGCCAAGGCCTCCCCTCGATAGGAGCAACGGCGACGACCGCCGCCAGTGGCGGAAACAGGGAGGAGCTGTTGGGGCCGCGGCCAGCAGGATGTGAGCGACAGCGAAGCAGACGCTGGGAGCCGCAACCCGGGCAGTGGCACGCCGCAGGCGTGACGGAGAGGTTTTGCTGTTTTAGCAAGAAACAGAAAGGAAAACCACTATGCCGGAGCTGACCGACCTCTCCGTTATCCGTACCCTGTGCGAAAAATACGATTTCGCGCTCTCCAAGGGCTTTGGACAGAACTTCATCATCAATCCCGGCCTGCCGCCCAAGATCGTGGACGCCAGCGGCGTCGATAAGAGCTGGGGCGTGCTGGAGATCGGCCCCGGCATCGGCGTGCTGACCAAAGAGCTGGCCCAGCGCGCCGCCAAGGTGGTGTCCATCGAGGTGGACGAGCGCCTGCCGCCCCTGCTGGCCGAGACCATGGCGGGCGTGGATAACTTCAAGCTGGTATTGCAGGATGTTCTGAAAGTAGACCTCCGCGCCCTCATCGAGGAGGAGTTCCCCGGGATGCCGGTGGCTGTCTGCGCCAACCTGCCCTACTACATCACCAGCCCCATCGTCATGAAGCTGCTGGGCGACCGCCTGCCCATCCAGAACCTCACCGTCATGGTGCAGAAGGAGGCCGCCGACCGTCTGGCCGCTGCCCCCGGCACCCGGGCGTCCAGCGCCATCAGCTGTGCCGTGAGCTACTACGCCACCTCAAAACTGATGTTCACCGCCGCGCCGGGCAGCTTCTACCCGGCCCCGAAGGTTACCAGCGCCGTTGTGCGGATGGACATCCGCCCCACTCCCGCCGTACAGGTGGAGGACGAGGACGGCTACTTTGCCCTCATCCGTGCCGCTTTCGGCCAGCGCCGTAAGACCGCCGCCAACGCCATCGCCAGCGGCCTCGGCCTGCCGAAAGATAAGGTCATCGCGGCCATCGAGGCGGCGGGCTTCGACGCCCGCATCCGCCCCGAGGCCCTGACCCTCGAGGACTTCGCTGCCGTACAGCGGGAGCTGAAGTAAAATTTTATCATAATAAAACGCCAAGGCCCCCGCAGTTTGGAACAGAACTGCGGGGGCCTTGGTCGTTATGTGGAAGGAATAGAGAATGGCAATGTGCTTACCTCAGCAGTGCGGTGTGGTCTGCGCCGCCCACGATGAAGCTGGCGGTGGAGCCGCTGTGGCTGAGGGTGAAAGGCGTATCGCCCGCACCGAGGGCTGCAACATCGGAGAGGGAGAGGGTGGAAGTGCAGCGTTCGGTGGAGAAGACAACGGTCTCGATGCGCTCAGAGCGGAGGTCGGTCAAATCGGAAAGGACGCCATGCAGGGATGCCGTCTCATGGGTGACATCAATGTAGAGAACATCGCTGATCTGGTTCAGCTGGACCAGCTGGACGTTCTGGAGGATGTTGGCCTGAGCCGGGTCAAGGACACGCAGGCCGGTGGAGATGGTGCTGTTGTCGCTGCTGCCGCCGCTGTGGGAGACATCGCGGTACTCCACCGCATCGCAGACCGCGCAGGTGCGGTATTCGCGGCTGCTGTCGCCTTCGACAGGCGTCCAGCTGCTCCACTGATGGCCGAGGGCGGGCAGCTCCTGCGTCTCAGTGACGACACAGCCGCTGACCGTGCAGCTGCGCTGGCGCTCGCCCTTCTCGGTGCAGGTGGGCTCTTTGGTGATGACCCACTCGCCGAAGGTGTGGGTCTTGCTGACGGGGATGACCTCAGTCTGGGTATCGTCGCCGCGGATGCAATCACGGTGCTTGGAGCCTTCCTCGACACAGGTAGCGTCCCGGTCGATGACCCACTCGCCGTACTCGTGGCCGAGGGCCTTGATGGCCTCAGTCCGGGTATCGCCGCAGGCAGAACAGGTGAAGGTCCGCACGCCGTCGGCAGTGCAGGTGGGCTCCTTCGTGACGACGCCTGCATCCCACTTGTGGGCGGTCTTATCCACCGGGAGGCTCTCGGTGTAGCTGTCGCCGCAGACGACGCAGGTATAGGTCATGATGCCCGTCTCGGTGCAGGTCGCGGCCTTGGTCACGACGCCCGCGCCGTAGCTGTGCTGGCCGGTGGCGTTGAGCGTTTCGGTCTTCGTATCGCCGCAGACCTCGCACTGGTAGGTGACGGTGCCGTCCTGGCCGCAGGTAGCCGCTGTCGTGGAGAGGACTTTCCACTGATGCTGGCCGGTGGCGGGGATGCTCTCGGTCTGGGTAGCGTCGCCGCGGATGCAATCACGGTGTTTGGAGCCTTCCTTGACACAGGTGGCGTCCCGGTCAATGACCCACTCGCCGTACTCGTGGCCGGGGGCCTCAATGGCCTCAGTCCGGGTATTGTGGCAGACGGTACAGGTGAAAGTGCGCACGCCCAGCTCAGTGCAGGTGGGCTTCTTCGTGACGACGCCCTCGTTCCAGGTGTGCTGGCCGGTGGCGGGGAGAGTGTGGCGGAACGTGGTGCCGCAGTGGTCCACCATGCAGATGTAATCGATGTAGCCGTCCTTGCCGCAGGTCGGCTCCTGATGGTCGCTGACTTTCCAGTTGTGGACAGAAGCGATGTCGCCGTACTTGGCCTTTTCTGCCTCACTCATCTCGGGCGTTACGCGGTCGGGGGAGTGAGAAGTGGAATGGCTGTCCGCGTAGACACCGTTGTGGAAGAGCCGCGAGATGCTGGTGGTGCCGCTCTTTACGAGCTTCACGAGGCCCTTCTTGCCGTTTTCCGCGAGCTGGATGACTTTGTCCAGCTTCTTGCCGTCGCTGCTTTGGATAGCATTGTCGGCGTCGGGGGCGGTTGCGGTGATGTCCAGCGCGGAGTCGGTATTGCTGATGGAGACGCTGCCGCCGCCGATGGCAGGGGCGTCGCTGGTGCCGGTGGCGGTGATGGTGCCGCCGGTTATCGTGATACTGCTGGAGTTGTTGTTGTCGCTGCCGCCGATGCCGGCGCCGGTGTCATAGCCGGTGGCTGTGATGGTGCCGCCACTGATGGTGACATCGGCGTAGTTGCCGCCGATGCCCGAAGAACCGAAGTTGTTGCTATGCTGGTTGCCTTTGGCGTTGACCGTGCCGCTCTTGATGGTCACGCTGCTGCGGCTATTAAGGCCCGAGCCGATGCCGGCAGCGGAATCGCCGCCCGTTGCGTTGATGGTGCCGCCGTCGATCACGACGTCCACCTTGTCAGAGTCATAGCCTGAGCCGATGCCGGCAGCGAGATTGCCGCCCCTGACGTCTTTGAGTTCGGCGTTACCGGAGATGTTGACCGTGGAAGAGCGACCGTAATAGCCCGAACCGATGCCGGCGCCGCCGTTCTTGCCCTCGGCCTTTTCAATGGTGCCGTCGGTGATGTTGATGGTGACAGCGCCCTTCTTGCTGTCGTCTTTGGTGTCACTGTTGCCGCTGCCGATGCCTGCGCCGCCGTATATGCCGCCCGTGGCGCTGACGATATGGGCGTTGTCCTTGATGTTGATGGTGGTGGTGCCGGCATTCAGGCCAGCGCCGATGCCCGCGCCGCTATACCAGCGCTTAGAGCTGGACACATACTCGCTGCCGCCCGTGGCCTCGGTGATGGTGCCGCCGGTGATGTTGATGGTGACAGCGCCCTTCTTGCTGTCGTCTTTGGTGTCACTGCTGCCGCCGCCGATGCCTGCGCCGCCGTATTTGCCGCCAGTGACCTTGGTGATGGTGCCACCCTTGATATTGATCTCGGTCTCGCCGGAGACGTTGGAGCCGGAGCCGATGCCTGCGCCGCTGAGCCGCTCGTCGGAGTGATTGCGAGAGTCAAGGCTGACGCCGCCCGTGGCCGTGATTTCGCCGCCCTCAATGTTGATGGTGGTCTTATTAAGGGTGTTGCCGCCGGAGCCGATGCCGGCACCGGAAGCCCAGCAGGATCCGTTCTCATTGCTGCCGCCCTTGGCCTCAATGATGGGGATGACGCGGCCGTCGTCGCTGTTGCGGATGGTGATGGTGGTGCTGCCCACAGAGGGATCGTTGATGTCACCGACATAGTGGCCGGAGCCGATGCCCGCAGCGGTGGAGCCGCCGGTAGCGGTAACTTTTGCTGCACCCTCGATGAGGATGGTGGTGTTGCCATTGGCGTCGCTGCCGCTGCCGATGCCTGCGCCGCCGCCGCCGCCAAGGGAGGAATTACCGCCGCCGGTGGCCGTAACGGTCACGCCGTCGCGGAGAGTGATGCTGGTGTCGCCGGTGGAGTAGCTGCCCGAACCGATGCCCGCGCTGCCCTTGTAGCCGTCGCCGCTGCCCGTGGCCTTAACAGTGCCGCCAGAAATATCAATGGTAGTCTTTCCGGAAGAAGAGAGACCGGAACCGATGCCTGTGCCGTGGCTTACATACCTGACGTCGATAAAGCCCTTGGCTGTGACATTGCTGTTTTTGATCTTGATGTCGGTGTCGCCCTTGGCGCTATCGCCGCTGCCGATGCCGGAACCATCATAACTCGAAGCATTGATGGTGCCGCCGGTGATCTCGATGTCCGTGGCGTTGGTAGAATAGCTGCCGCTGCCGATGGCTGCACTGGAGTCGCTGGAGGCTGTGACGTTGCTGTCAGTGATATGGATAATGGTCTTGAGGGCGTTCGGCGTACCCGTAGGAGGACTGTAGAAGTCTCCTTCACTGCCGCTGCCGATGGCTGCGCCGTTGCCGCCGACGGCCTTTACCGTGCTGCCTTCTATCGTGATGGCGGTGTTGCCCTTGGCGCCTTTGCCGCTGCCAATGCCAGCGCCCGGGTTATTAGTGGAATCAGCGGAGGACTCCAGAGAGCTCACAGACGCGTTGCGGATGGTGATGTAAGTTTGGCCGGAGGCGTAATGACCGCTGCCGATGCCTGCACCGTCGTAGGCAAAAGCATGTTTGACACCCTTTCCGGCAGTTGTATCGTGGATGTTGACGGTCGTCTTGCCGGTGGAGGATTCGCCCGAACCGATGGCTGCGCCGCCGCTGCCATACGCGTACACGAGCGCATCCTGGGTGATGTCGATTTTGGTCTCGCCGGTAGAGCCTTTGCCACTGCCGATGCCTGCACCACCGCCGACGCCGCCCGTGGCCTTTTCAATGGTGCCGCCGGAGATGTTGATGGTGGTATCCTGGAAGGAGTTCGCGCCGCCGCCGATGCCTGCGCCGCCGCCCGTACCCTCGGCATTTTTAATGATACCGCCCGAAATATTCACAACGTAATCGCCGCGGATGCCGCTGCCGCCGCTGCCTCCGCTGCCTCCGTTGCCGCCGGTAGCGTTCTGTATCTCGCCGCCGGAGATGAAGAGCCTACCGGCGCTGTAGATGCCAGTGCCGCCGGTGCCGTCGTCCGCCGTGCCGTCGCCGCCCTTCGAGGTTCCGATGGTGGCGTTGTCGGAGATGGTGAGCATACCGCCGCTGCGGATGCCCATGCCGCCGGAGGCATTGCCGTCGCCGCCCTGCGCGGTTTCGATGGTGCCGCTGGAGATGGTGAGATTACTGCCGCTGAAGATGCCGCTGCCGCCGTTGCCATCGGTAGAAGCGCCGCCGGTGGTCTTCTGTATCTTGCCGCCAGAGATGGTGAGGTCGCCGTAACTGTAGATGCCGCTGCCGCCGCTCTTGCCTTTGCCGTCGCCGCCCTGCGCGTTTCCGATGGTGGCGCTGTCGGAGATGGTGAGCTTACTGCTGCTGTAGATGCCGCTGCCGCCGTACTTCTCGGAATCGCCGCCGGTGGCCTGCTCTATCTTGCCGCCCTTGATGGTGAGTGTACCGTTACCGTTGCTGCGGATGCCGCTGCCGCCGGTGCCGTTGCTGGCATTGCCGCCGATGGCTTTTTGAATGGTACCGGCAAGGATTTCCATGGTCTTGCCAAGGATGCCGCTGCCGCCGGAGGCATTGCCGTCGCCGCCCTGCGCGGTTCCGATGGTGGCGTTGCCGGAGATGGTGAGCGTACTGCTGTAGATGCCGCTGCCGCCGCTGCCGTTGGGAGAAGCGCCGCCGGTGGCCTGCTGTATCTCGCCGCCGGAGATGGTGAACTTACTGGCGCTGATGCCGTCGCCGCCGGTGTCGTTCTCGCCGGTGCCGGTGGAGTTGCCGCCGATGGCTTTTTGAATGGTACCGGCAAGGATCTCCATGGTCTTGCCAAGGATGCCGCTGCCGCCGGAGGCATTGCCGACGCCGCCCTGCGCAGTTCCGATGGTGCCGCCGGAGATGGTGAGCTTGCCGTCGCTGTGGATGCCGTCGCCGGCGTAGCCATCGGTAGAAGCGCCGCCGGTAGCGTTCGTGATGGTGGCGTTGTCGGAGATGTTGAGGTCGCCTTTGCTGTAGATGCCGTGGCCGGCGTTACGGTTGCTGGAGTCACTGTCGCAGCCGCCGCCGATGGCGTTGTCAATGGTGGCATTGCCGGAAATGGTGAGAGTCTTGTCGCTGTGGATGCCGTCGCCGGCGTCGTAGTAGCGGCCATAGCCTTTGCCGCCCTGGGCTTTTATAATGTGGCCACCCTCAATCGTGACGGTAGTATTATTGCTGTTGCTGCCGCCGCCGATGCCGTCGCCGGTGTTGCCACCGGTGGCGTTCTTGATGGTGCCGCTCTTGATGGTGACTGTGGTCTGGCCGGTGCTTCCGTCACCGCTGCCAATGCCGGCACCACCGGAGCCGCCCTGCGCGTTTTCGATGGTGCCGCCGGAGATGGTGATATTGGTGTTGCCTGTAGCGTCCGACCCACTGCCGATGCCGGCACCACCCTGATCGGTCCGCGCATTGATTTTGGCAGTGCCGCTGATGGTGATATTGGTTTCGCCGGTAGCCCATGTACCGCTGCCAATGCCGGCACCATCGGAGGCACCGATGGCGGTGATGTCGCCGCCTGTTATCTCAATGGTGCCGGCACCACTGTTGCTTACTTTGCCGGTGTTCCAGACGCTGCCGATGCCAGCAGAGGCACCGCTGCCTGTGGCGGTCAGGCTGCCGGTGTTGCGGCCATTTTCATTTCCGGATGTGATGGTCAGTTTGCCGGTGTCTTCTCTGCCATAATAGTCCTTTTCGTTGTGCTCGAGGCCGGCATGTTGGCCGTCGCTGGTGAGGGTATTGTCGCCCTTGAGCGTGATCGTCGTGTTGCCCGCGCCCTCGACGCTGAGGGCGGCGTCATTTTTGGCCTTAATGTTGACATTGTCCAGCGTCACGTTGAGGGTGTTGTCATTGCCTTTGGCCTTGTTGATGATGCGGATGACATAGTTGGTGACGTTTTCGGCTGTGCTCCTGAAGTTTTCCGCCGCGCGTTCCAAGACCGTAGTCGATTCGTTCCGGGTCTCTTCGTCGTCATTGGCGTCGGCGACCTTGAGGGATGCACCGGTGTACGTGAACTGGCTTTTGGGTGTAGAGAGGCTGCTCTCCGTGCTTTCCGTGCCTTCGGCAGGGGTCTCGCTGCCGGTGGTGGGAGTGCCGCCCGCCGAGCCGGAGGTGCCGCTCTCAGAGCCTTTGCTCTCAGGGTCAGAGCTTCCCGCGCCGGTGTTCTTGCCGCCGGTCTGGTCCTTTTTCGTGGGATCAGTCTCGTTTTCCTCGCCGCCGGTAGTGTCGTCAGGCTGGTTCTTGTTTTCCTCGCCGCCGGTGGTGTCGTCAGGCTGGTTCTTGCTTTCTTCGCCGCCGGTAGTGTCGTCAGGCTGGTTCTTGCTTTCTTCGCCGCCGGTAGTGTCGTCAGGCTGGTTCTTGTTTTCCTCGCCGCCGGTGGTGTCGCCGGTCTGGTTTTCGTTTTCCTCGTTGCCGTCGTCAGAAGACACGTTGCCCTTGGGGGCGCCGAGGTAGACCATGTCTTCGTTTTCGCTGTCGCTGTCTTCTGATGGGGGCGTGGCCAACTTGGGTTGGGAGGGAGAGGCTGCGGAGGTGCCGCCTTCAGAAGAGCTGCCGCCGGAGGCGGTGGTATCCTCTGAGCGCTTGCCGCCCTTGATGATGATATTGCCGTCGCTGTCCTTTGTAGCAGTAGGATTTCCCGAGTGCTTGACATAGGTGCCGCTTTTGTCTTTGGTGACTGTGATGTCACCATCGCCTATGTAATAGGTATCCGCATACGCCGGTGCGGCCATGCCGGCCACCATTGCGGCTGTCAGCGCCAGCGCCGTCACCCGGTGGGACGCAGGCCGGGGGGACGGCACCCGCAGCGGATGCCCCAGAACGCGCATTGCAAGCTTGCGATAAGAAATCATAGAAACCTCCTCTGAAAAATGTGAGTTTTGCACAGAAGTTCAAGACGAAGCAGCAGGAACTTATGAAAGAAGCATAAATATTAAGCTTGTTTTATTCTATCACATTCCGGCCATAATGTGGCCGGATCTGCGTGAATCGCCTCGCGGATGTCTCGAAACGCCCTGAAACAGCGCTGCATGGGCCGACAGCGGGCCGGACAAAGATATTGACAAGCGGGGAGGTTTCTGGTATTCTACTAGAGTACCCTGTGCAAACGATACTCGCTGGTGTGGCGCAATGGCAGCGCAACTGATTTGTAATCAGTGGGTTGCAGGTTCAACTCCTGTCACCAGCTCCAAAAAGTCCTACGATATACCGCTGAAAAGCGGCGTGTGTCGTGGGGCTTTTGCTTTTTGGGAAAAGGTACGCAGGACTGTTCAATAAAGAAAAAAAGTGCTATAATACTTATAAACCTGAAACTTTACACGAAAGGATGGGTGTGTTATGAGTACAAGAGAATTAGCAAGAACCCTGCTGGATGAGATGCCGGATAATGATTTGATCTATCTGGTGGCGTATATGCAGAGCTTAAAGGCTCTTAAGGATGCAGAGATACCCAATGCCAAGACACAAACGGCGATTGATGAAGTGGACAGCATGATTAGAACCGGCAAGGGAGAACACTTTGAGGGCTCTACTGCCGACTTCTTCGCTCAACTGGCGGCGGAGGACTAAACCGTGTTAAAACTGAACACTTCCACGCAGTTTAAGAAAGGTTATAAAACCTGCATCAAGCGGCATTATAAAATGGATTTGCTGCAAGCGGTTGTTGATGTGCTGCGAGTGCCTGACGCATTACCACAAAAGAACCGAGACCACAGCTTAACAGGCAATTATACCGGTTGCCGTGAATGCCATATACAGCCGGACTGGCTGCTGATTTATCGGCAGACAGATACGGAGCTGTACTTGGTTGCTACCGGCACACACGCCGATTTGTTCGGCCTATAAAGGAAACAGGAAAGAGGCCAAGACCTGACAGAATGGGTCTTGGCCTCTTTTTCTGCAAGGTATGCAGAAAAATCATATCGCCCGGCGGGGCGCGGGTGTTGAAATCGGCTCATCACGACGCCGCTGTGGTGTTTGGTGGTGTAAAATATGGCAAACGAAACCGCCCCCGGGGAGACCCGGAGGCGGTTTCGTTTCGAGGAAATGGCTCTCCCCTTGGGAGAGCTGGCGCGAAGCGCCTGAGAGGGCAAGGCTGCTACAAGAAAAGCACAGGCACAGCGACAGTATCGCTCTGACAAACAGTCAGTTTATCGCTGTGCGGCGGCCCTTTCGCCACGGGCTTGCCCTCTCCGTCACCTGCGGTGACATCTCTCCCAGAGGGAGAGGCTTACGGTGTTGCCGCTACATACCCCGCCTTCTCGATGCACCTGCGTCCCTCGTCGGTGTCCAGCCAGTCGTAGACCTTCCGCTGGGGGCTGTCGGGGGCGGCGTCCGCGTGGACGACTGCGTAGAACTCGTTGCAGAGGGGGTAGCTCTCATCGGCGATGGTGTCATTGCCGGGGGTCACGCCGTCCACGGCCAGCAGACGGAGGCCGGGCTTCGAGTACATCTGGTCGATGTAGTAGTAGACCGAAAAGCCGATGGCGTTGGCGGAGTTGTTGTACTCGGCGATGCTGTCCACGAGGCCGCCCATGTCGGCGGGGGCAAGCTCGGTGGGCGCGGCCATCAGCTGGCCGTCGCCCTTGTCGATGAGCAGCTTTTTGAAGAGGGTTTGACTGCCTGAGTCCACGCCCCGCTGGAACGCCACGATGGGGGAGTCCGCGCCGCCCACGTCTTTCCAGTTGGTGATGCGGCCCGCATAAATGTCCCGCAGCTGCTGCTGGGTCAGGCTCTGGACGGGATTCTCTTCGTTGACGATGAAGACCAGCGCGTCCCGGCCGATGGCTTTCTGCTCAAGCTTTGCGTCGGCCTCGGCCAGCTCTTCCTTGACGTACTCGGGGGCCTCGTAGACGATGAGCAGCTGTGCGCCGTAGTCCTCGCTGTCGCTGCGGGACCAGAGGCCGAAGTTCTCCCAGGCATAGGCCGTGGTGCTGACGGTGATGCTGGTCTGGGCCTCGAGAAGGTCCATGCCGGTGACATCGGCCTTCATCTGGGCCATCAGGGGGATGCAGGCCGTAGAGCCGTCGAGGCGGGGGAACTCGTCCTCGGTCAGGAAGGGGACGGGCGTGTCCGCATCGGGGACAGACGCCGCCGGAGAGTCGGCGGGGGAGTCCGCCGTGCCGGTATTGCAGGCAGTGAGCATCGCCGCCCCGAAGCCGAGGCCCATCACCCGCAGGAAGCTGCGGCGGGAAATCATCTCTTTCATATCAAAAACCTCCGTGTCAGTACAGGTAGCCCCCGCCAGCGTCGTCGCTGGGGGAGGAGAAGATGCTTTCGCGGTAGAGCCACTGGCCGGTGGAGTCCATCAGGCCGTAGTCGAAGCCCTGCCGCGCGATAAAGCAGTCGTCGGGCAGGTCGTCCGGGATGTAGCAGCTGCCGAGGCGGCGGAGAAGCAGATTGCCCTCCATGTCCAGCACGTCGGAAAGGTTCGACGAGTCGCTGTTGTCCCGGTGGGCCGTGAGCAGAGGGCCGTTGGCGGTGTTGGTGAGGTAGGAAGCGTAGGTGTACTGCTGGGCCTCACCGGCGGACGACCAAAGCAGACCCTCTCCGCCATAGGTCTGGATGGCGAGGATGTCGTAGTTTTCGTCGTTGTACTGCAGCAGGGCGTAGCCGTCGGGCAGGGCCGTCACGCTGATGTACTGTGCTTCTTCCACGGGCGCTGCCTCCACGTCGGTCAACAGCGCACCGGTGGTGCCGTCGTAGACTTTGAGGATGTTGTCCGCCGTCAGCACAGCGACGTTGCCGGAGCGGTAGTCGGTATCGTACCGCTGGACGCCGATGCTCTCGCCGCTGGCGAGGTCGATGAGGGTGTAGGGGCTGTCCGGGTCATCGCTGCCGGAGAGGACGACGCAGCCGGGCGTGTAAGTGTTCACGGCCCGGTCGAAGCGGCCCAGCTCCACGGCCTCGCCACCGTTCAAATCGTAGAGGACGGAGCGGCTGTCCTGACGGCTCTGGAGGCAGGCGACACCCACGCCGCAGGCAGAGACGGCGCTGTCGTCTTCGCCGGTGAGCAGTTCGCCGGTGGTGACATTGTAGAGGGCTTCGCGGGCGATGCCCCAGTCTGCGCCGCGGAACCAGCTCAAATCGAGCCAGTCGGCAAAGCCGCCGCGGTACGATGCGAGGGAGCTGGCCGTGCAGCCGTCCTCCCGCATCAGCACATTGCCCTCCCGGTCGGTGACGAGGACATACTGGTGGAGCGGCTGGTCGGGGTCGTCGTAGGCGTAAGTAAGGCCCTCGGGCAGGTCGTAGCAGTTGAAGACGAGGCGCTGGCCGCCCTCGTCCACAACGAGACAGTCAAGGGCCGTCTCAGGCACGGGCAGCTCAGCCCCGGTGGCGAGGTCGTACACCCGAGTGCCGCCGGTGGTGCCGTTCTCGAAAGCCCAGACGTCGGCGTCATCCCGCAGGATGAGCAGCCCGCCCGAGAGGGTGGCGCTCACGGCGTAGGGAAAGGTCATGACGGCATTGCCGTCGGCGTCGTAAAGGGTGGAAGTGCGGTCCTCCGTGCCGGGGGTGGAGTGGGCCACGAGGTAGTGGTCTATCTCGCCGGTGAGGGTGTCCTTCAGCAGCTGGATGCTGTCGGAGCTGCTGGCTTTGTAGAGCACTTTCCCGCCCCGGAGGATGGTGCCGCCGCCGTTCCCGGCGTAAGAGTAGAGGTAGTGGAGCGCGTCGTCGCTGAGCCATGCGTCGCTGTAATACTGCGGTGCCTGCGAGGACGCCGTCCCCTCGTGCCGGGGCGACGCCGCAGGCAGCAGCGAACAGCTCGTCAGCAGCCCGCCCGCCAGCACGAGGCAGGCGGCGCGGCGGCTGAGTTGAAGCAGAGTGGTCTTCATAGAAACACCTCACAGTCTCCCAGAATTTGACTTTCCCATCTATAGTATATACGAAAGACCCGGACATTTCATTGCAGAAATGTGGACGGGTCTGGTTACAGTTTTATGACAAGCTTATTCTTCGTCTCCCTGTTCCTTCAATTCCTTCAGGAAGGGCAGCAGGAAAGGCACCGAGATGCAGAAGGTGAGGCCATCGGCGATGGGCTGGCACAGTTCGATGCCGCTCAGGCCCCAGATGCGGGGCAGGGTGAGGATGAGCGGGATGAAGCAGACGCCCTGACGGCAGCAGGCGAGGAAGGTGGCCCGGCCCGACTTGCCGATGGACTGGAACATCATATTCGTCACGATGATGACGGGCTGTAAGAACATGGCGACGCACTGATACCGCAGGGCGGGCAGAGCCACGGCGGTGACCTCGGGGTCATCGCGGAAGAGGCGGATGAGGGGCTCGGCGTTGAACCAGCAGAGGGAGTTGAGCACCGCCATAAAGACGAAAGCCGTCGAGATGGTGAAGATGGCCGCTTTCCGCACCCGGGCAAAGCGGCGGGCGCCGTAGTTGAAGGCCGCTACAGGCTGCAGACCCTGTCCGACGCCGATAGCCACCGACAGCACGAACTGGAAGATGCGGGACACGATGCTCATGCCGGCCACGGCAGCGTCGCCGTAGTTGCGGGCGGCGATGTTCAGCAGCATGCTGCCGATGCTGTTCAGGCCCTGACGGCCGAAGCTGGGCGCACCGTTGAAGAAGATCTGCCCGAAGTCCCGGGCGCTGCGGGTGACCTGGGTGATGCGGAATCGGCTGACGGTCTTGCCGCGCAGGAACATGGAAAGCAGGATGCAGAAGCTGATGCTCTGGCTCAGGGCGGTGGCCGTGCCTGCGCCGCCGGTCCCCATGCCGAGGCCGAAGATGAAGACGGGGTCCAGCACGATGTTGAGCACACCGCCGGTGACGAGGCCGATCATGGCAAAGCTGGCCTTGCCCTCGTAGCGGAGGATGTTGTTCATCACGAGGCTCGACATCATGAGCGGGGCCGCGATGAGGATGGGCCGCGCGTAGGCGCAGGCGTGGGGCAGGATGGTGTCGGTGCTGCCCAGCAGCATCATGAAGTCGGGCAGGGTAGCGAGACCGAGAACGGCCAGCACTGCGCCGAAGGTCAGCGCCGTGAAGAAGCTGGTGGAGGCGAACTTTGTGGCCGCATGGGTGTCCTGACTGCCGAGGCTGCGGCTGATGATGCCGCCCGCGCCGTGGCCCAGCATGAAGCCGAGGGCCTGAATGATGGCCATCAGGCTCGACACGACGCCCACCGCACCCGACGCGCTGGTGGACAGCTGGCCCACAAAGAAGGTGTCGGCCAGATTGTAGATGCTGGTGATGAGCATACTCAGGATGGTGGGGGCCGCGAGGCCGAGAATGAGCTTCGGCACGGGGGTCTGGGTCATTTTCTCGAACTGGAGCCTACTGCGCTCCAGCTCGGCGGCGTCGGATGCGGTGCGGAGGGAAGACGGCATGAAGTGATACCTCACTTTCGGAAATCAAAGAAAATACCGCTCTTTGTGCAAAGAACGGGTAAAATGCAGATATATGATAAGTATAGCGCAGATCGGGGGAAATGTCGAGATGGCAGTGCGGGCAGGCACGGTGGAAGCTTTCTCCTCAGATACGGTGACCGGGTTGCGGCTCCCAGCGTCTGCCGCGCTGTCGCTTGCATCCTGCTGGCCGCGGCCCCAACAGCTCCTCCCTGTTTCCGCCGCTGGCGGCGGTCGTCGCCGTTGCCTCAAAAAGTTAGGGTATTGAGTGCAAAAGCAGGAGAAAATGGAATGCCTTTTGGCAAATTTGCCAAAGAAAGGTCGAATTGCTTGTAGAAAATCACGTCAAGTGGTATAATTTATGGAAAGAAACAAAAGCGCGAAGACAAAAAACAGCGCAGAGAAGAGTTCCGGGGAGATCCTGCCCCGGGATACGGAGGGAATCTTATGAAATCTGTGGCACAGACTATCATTGAAGCAGACCGCTTCTACACCATCGCTGCCAAGACCGGCAGCGTCATTCAGGCTGTGGAGAGTGTCAAGGACGGCGGCAACATCCGTCTGGGCAAGTACGAGCACAAGCCCGAGCAGGAGTGGGCTTTCGTCCGCGAGGGCGACGGCGTTTACCGTATCCGCAACCGCGCTTCCGGCAAGCTCATCGACCTGATGATGACCGGCACCGCAAACGGCACCTGGCTCCACCTGTGGGAGGACGTGGGCGGCACTTCCCAGATGTGGAAGATGGAGCCCACCCCGGCCGGCACCGTCCGCCTGCGCTCCATGTGGGCTGCCGGCAAGTGCATCGACACCGTGGGCATGGGTACTGCAGACGGCGCTGTGCTCCAGATCTGGCAGGAGACTGCCGGCGAGGACCAGCTGTGGACCATCTCCGAGGTGAAGGACCGCACAAAGCACGCCCCCAAGGAAGAGGAAAAGCCCGCTGAGGTCAAGGCCGAGGCCGCTGCTCCCGCCGAGGAAAAGCCGGTTGAGGAAAAGGCTGCACCTGCCGCGAAGAAGACCACCAGAAAGCCTGTGGCAAAGAAGACCGCCGCCAAGACTGCTGCGAAGTCCGCTGCGGCAAAGGCTGAAGCCGCATCCGCCAAGGCCGAGGAAAAGCCCGCCGAGGCCGCTCCTGCTGCAAAGCCTGCCCGCAAGACCGCCACTCGTAAGAAGACCACGAAGGCCAGCAAGTAAGCACGGCTACATAGCATCATAGCAAAAAGAGCACCCGCTCTCCACAGTGATGTGGAAAGCGGGTGCTTTTGGGTTTAGGGTCAGGTTTGCCTTCGTACAACCTCTCAGCGTCCCATATTGCCCTTCTTGAACTTCAGCGCCGCTGCGATGAAGCCCTTGAACAGGGGATGTGCGCGGTTGGGACGGCTCTTGAACTCGGGGTGGAACTGTGCGCCGAGGTGGAAGTCACGGCCCGGCAGCTCCACGGTCTCCACGAGGCGGCCATCGGGGCTGGTGCCGGAGATGACCAGACCGGCGTCCTGCATCTCCTGACGGTAGTCGTTGTTGAACTCGTAGCGGTGGCGGTGGCGCTCCCAGATCTCGCTCTGGCCGTAGCACTCGGCCATCTTGGTGCCAGGCAGGACGGTGCAGGGGTACTTGCCCAGACGCATGGTGCCGCCCTTGGGGATGTTGCCCTGCTGGTCGGCCATCAGGTCGATGACGTTGTGATGACCCTCGGGGGTGAACTCGCTGGAGTTGGCGTCGGCGTAGCCCAGAACATGGCGGGCGAACTCCATGACCATGATCTGCATACCGAGGCAGATGCCGAAGTAGGGAACATTATTCTCGCGGGCGTACTGTGCGGCCTGTATCATGCCTTCGATGCCGCGGTCGCCGAAGCCGCCGGGGACGATGATGCCGTCCACGTCCGCAAAGGCTTCCTTGCAGGCTGCCTGGTCGGGCAGGTCCTCGCTCTCGACCCACTTGATCTCCACCTGACTGTCGTTCTCGAAGCCGGCGTGGTAGAGGCTTTCCATGACGGACAGATAGGCGTCATGCAGCTTGACGTACTTGCCCACGAGGGCGATGGTGCAGGTCTTGCTGCGGGTGGCGATCCGGGCCAGCATCTCTTTCCACTCGGTGAGGTCGGCGGGGGGAACATCCAGATGCAGCTGCTTGACCACCACGTCGTCGAGGCCGCCGGTGTGGAGCATCAGCGGACACTGATAGAGGCTGGGCATGGTCAGGTTCTCGATGACGCACTCCGGCTTGACGTTGCAGAAGGTGCTGATCTTCCGGCGGATGTCGCTGCCCACGCTGCCGTCGGCGCGCAGGATGATGATGTCGGGGCTGACGCCCATGCCCTGCAGCTCCTTGACGGAGTGCTGTGCGGGCTTGGACTTGTACTCATCGGAGCCGGAGATGTAAGGCACCAGCACCACATGGATGAAGCAGCAGTTCTCCTTGCCCTGCTCGAGACCCACCTGACGGATGGCCTCGAGGAAGGGCTGGCTCTCGATGTCGCCGGTGGTGCCGCCGATCTCGGTAATGACCACATCGGCCTCGGTGGAAGAGGCCAGATTGTAGATATAGCTCTTGATCTCGTTGGTGATGTGGGGGATGATCTGAACGGTCTGGCCGAGGTAAGCGCCCTGACGCTCCTTGTTCAGCACGTTCCAGTAGACCTTGCCGGTGGTGAGGTTCGAATACTTGTTCAGGTTCTCGTCGATGAAGCGTTCGTAATGGCCGAGATCCAGGTCAGTCTCGGTACCGTCGTCGGTGACGAAGACCTCGCCGTGCTGCAGGGGGCTCATGGTACCCGGGTCCACGTTCACGTAGGGGTCCAGCTTCTGGCTGGCCACCTTGAGGCCGCGGCACTTCAGCAGTCGGCCCAGAGAGGCGGCGGTGATGCCTTTGCCCAGACCGGAGACGACGCCGCCGGTCACGAAAATAAACTTTGCCATAATGGTTCTCCTCTAATTTACAGATATTCTTTTCCGTGAATATCACGATAAGCAAATATTTTCCCTCAGTGGGGGCGCAATACGAATTATTGCGCGGGGTCGTAGGAGTCCAGTATCTCCTGCGCGACCTCGGCGCGGTCGCGCCGGGTGTCCATCGCTTTTTTCTCGATGTAGCGGTGCGCCTCGGCCTCGGTCATGCGGCCCAGCTCGATGAGGCAGCACTTGGCGCGGCTCACCAGCCGCACCTGCGCCAGCTTTTCCTGCATCCGCTGATTCTCCTGCCGCAAAAGCAGGAGGCGGTGGTTGCTGGCGGCGGCCATGTGGATGGCCTGCAAAAAGAAGGTGTTGGAGAAGGGCTTTGTGACCAGCAGAACACCTTCTTCGCTCAGCGGGGTCAGAAGCTGCTCGGCGGCTGCGGCCTTGGCCAGAAATATCACACCGGCATCCGTTTTCTCCACGGCGTCGGCGCACAGCTCGTGGCCGAACTCATCCGGCAGCGGCGAGTTGACCACAATGAGCTCAAAGTCGGATTCCAGCATCCTCCGCCGCGCCTCCGCCGCACTTGGTACGATGATAGGCCGCGCATAGCCCAGCTCCGTCAGGCGTGCGGAGATATATTCGTTGGAGCTTGCGCCCGCGCTTACGATCAGGGCACGTCCCATTCGGCTCACTCCTTTCCTATGTCATTCTGCATCAGATGGCATTGAAGTAGTGGACGCGCTCATATTCGGCGGGGTCGGAGGCGTTCTTGAGCGCCTCGCAGCGGCGCAGAGCCTCGGCATAGTAGCGGCGGCTCAGCTCGTCGGGCAGGAATTTGTGAAGGAACTCGCTGTTCTTGGCCGCCTCGACGGCCTCTTCCAGCGAGGCGGGCAGGGTCTCGAGGCCGAGACCGGTGGCTTCGCCAGGGATGAAGAGGTTGCGGTTGACAGGGGCAGACAGCTCCATCCGGTTCTCGATGCCGTCGAGGCCTGCTGCCAGCACGAGGCCGATGGCGAGGTAGGGGTTGCAGGCGGGGTCAGGGCTGCGCAGCTCCATGCGGCAGTTGTCGCCCTTCACCTGCGGGATGCGGACCAGCTGGCTGCGGTTCTGGCGGCTCCAGCTCACGTAGCGGGGAGCCTCGTCGCAGCCGAAGCGGAGGTAGCTGTTGGGCAGGGGATTCGTGAAGGCCGTCAGCTCCCGGCTGTGGCGGAGGATGCCCGCCATGAAGCTGCCGGGGATGCTGTCGGGGGCGATGTCGCCCTCAAAGAGGTTCTTGCCGTCCATGGTCAGCGAGAGGTTGATGTGGAGGCCGCTGCCGGCCTGGTCGGGCAGCGGCTTCGGCAGGAAGCTGGAGTGGAAGCCGTTGCTGGCCGCCACGGCCCGGACGATCTGCTTGAACAGGAAGATGTTGTCGGCAGTCTTGAGGGGGCCGGCGTAGTGGAAGTCAATTTCATTCTGGCCGTGGCCGTTCTCGTGGTGGCTGTGCTGGGGGGCGAGGCCCATCTGCTCCATGGTCAGGCAGATGTCCCGGCGGATGTTCTCGCCGGCGTCCAGCGGCGCTACGTCGAAATAGCCGCCTGCGTCGATGGGGATGCGGGTGGGACGGCCCCGGTCGTCGTTCTCGAAGAGATAGAACTCGCACTCGGTGCCGACGTTGCAGCGCAGGCCCAGCTGCTTGAACCGGCGGTTGATGTCCCGCAGAAAGCCGCGGCAGTTGCCGCCGAAGGAGGTGTTGTCCGGCTTTTCCACGTCGCAGAAGAACTGCATCACCCGGCCCTCAGCCGTGCGCCAGGGCAGGATGGTCATGGTGGACAGGTCGGGCCGGAGCACCAGGTCGCTCTCCTCCACGTGCATGAAGCCTGCGATGGCACTGCCGTCGAAGCAGACGCCATCTTCCAGCGCCTTGGGAAGGTCGCTTGCCAGCACGGCGATGTTCTTCTGGAAGCCGAAGATGTCACAGAACGCGAAGCGGACAAATTTTACGTTGTTGTCCTCGACGAAATCGAGGATGTCCTGCTGTGTCGTATAACTCATAGGTGTGTGTCCTCTGAAAAGTATGTCTTCTTAAAAAACGCCCAAAGGCCTGCCTCTGTACAGAGGCAGGTCTTCAGGCTGGTGTAAGAAATAGGAAAAGGAGAATGGCTCAGATAAGCGCCTCAGCCTGTGGTGCTTTATTCTACGCTGGTATGTGAAGATCAGACATAGTAGAGCATCTTGCTGTAGCTGGGCAGAGGCCAGTAGTCCTCGCCGCAGATGGTCTCGGCGTCGTCAGCGGCGGCGCGGAGAGCGTCCATCTTGGGCAGAACGTCATCGTGGAAAGCGACGGCCTTTGCGCTCTCGTCGGAGAGAGCCTTTGCGGCATCGACGGCAGCCTGCAGCTCGTCCACAGCGTCGCTCATGGCGTCGGCGTCAGCGGACAGGCGGGTCAGTGCCTTCGTCTCACTGCGGACGCTCAGGCTCTCGCTGACGGCCAGCTTGGAGGCGGCGGTGTTGGCGACCTCACTCATGTAGGCGTTGACGGCGGGCAGCAGCTGCTTGCGGGCCATCTCCAGCATGGTCAGGGCCTCGATGTTGATGATCTTGGAGTAGTGCTCCATCTCAACTTCGTAGCGGCTCTCCATCTCGACCTTGGTCAGGACGCCGAAGTCCTCCATCAGGGCGATGTTCTTCGGCTCGATGAGGGCGGGCAGAGCGGCGGGTGTGTTCTTCTTGTTGGGCAGGCCACGCTTTGCTGCTTCCTCTTCCCACTCGGCAGTGTAGCCGTTGCCGTTGAAGATGACGCGGCGGTGGTCGCGGATGGTGCGCTTGACGAGGGCGATGGCGGCGCTGGTGAAGTCGTCAGCCTTCTCCAGCTCGTCAGCGTAGCCCTTCAGCTCCTTGGCGACGGCGGTGTTCAGGATGGTGTTGCAGTCGCTCAGGTTCTCGGCGGAGCCGGGCATACGGAACTCAAACTTGTTGCCGGTGAAGGCAAAGGGAGAAGTACGGTTGCGGTCGGTGGTGTCCTTGCTGAACTTGGGCAGGACATCGACGCCGAGGTCCATCTTCATCTTGACGGGGCCGGCGTAGGGAGAATCGGAAGCGATGGCGTCGATGACGGCTTCCAGCTCTTCGCCCACGAAGATGGAGATGATGGCCGGAGGTGCCTCGTTAGCGCCCAGACGGTGGTCGTTGCCGGGGGTGGCGACGGAGGTACGGAGCAGGTCGGCGTACTCATCGACAGCCTTGATGACGGCGGCCAGAAAGACCAGGAACTGCAGGTTCTCCATGGGGGTGTCGCCCGGGTCCAGCAGGTTCTCGTGGGTGGTGGACATGGACCAGTTGTTGTGCTTGCCGCTGCCGTTGACGCCCTCGAAAGGCTTCTCGTGCTGCAGGCAGACCAGACCGTACTTGGGGGCCAGCTTCTTCATCATCTCCATCGTCAGCAGGTTGTGGTCGATGGCGACGTTGGTGGTGTCGAAGATGGGGGCCAGCTCATGCTGGCAGGGAGCTACCTCGTTGTGCTTGGTCTTGGCGGGGATGCCCAGCTTCCACAGCTCTTCGTCCAGCTCCTTCATAAAAGCGGAGACCTCGGGGCGGATGACGCCGAAGTAGTGCTCTTCCAGCTCCTGACCCTTGGCGGACGGTGCGCCGAAGAGGGTGCGGCCGGTGAGGATGAGGTCCTGACGGGCCTCGTAGTCTTCCTTTTTAATAAGGAAGTACTCCTGCTCGGGGCCGACGGTGGTGGAGACGTAATCCACATCCTTGCCGAAGAGCTTCAGGACGCGGACGGCCTGATTGGACAGCGCGTTCATGGAGCGCAGCAGGGGAGTCTTCTTGTCCAGCGCCTCGCCGGTGTAGCTGACGAATGCAGTGGGGATGCAGAGGACGTCGTCCTTCACGAAAGCGAAGCTGGTGGGGTCCCATGCGGTGTAGCCGCGGGCCTCACAGGTGGCGCGCAGGCCGCCGGAGGGGAAGGAAGAGGCGTCGGGCTCGCCGCGCACCAGCTCCTTGCCGTTGAACTCCATGATGGCGGTGCCGTCGCCCACGGGGGAGACGAAGCCGTCATGCTTCTCGCTGGTAATGCCGGTCAGCGGCTGGAACCAGTGGGTGTAGTGGGTGGCACCCAGCTCCATAGCCCAGCGCTTCATGACGCTGGCCACGACGTTTGCCACCTCGATGTCCAGAGGTGCGCCCTTGTGCAGGGTCTTCTCGAGGCTCTTGTAGGTAGCGCTGGGGAGGCGCTCCTTCATGACGTGCTCGTTGAACACCTTGCTGCCGTAGATCTCCATAACATTTGCTGCCATAAATCCTACTCCTTACTTGAATTGAAATACTTCAGCTGGTCGCGGATTTTTACGCGGAAAGAGGCGGACTCTCCCGCGAAATATCGGGTTAAACGAAACGACGCTGCGAGTCAGGAGGTGACTCACAGCGTCGTTGCTGTCTATGCGATGATTATAGCCGAACGGGGCGAAAAACGCAATAGACAGATTTGACGATTCTGCACAAACTGACTCCCGATTTTTTGGAGTATTGCGCGGATGGTATGACTATTGCCCTCTTAGGCGTCACTGCGTGGTCAGGCTGTCCTTCGTACAACCTCTCAGTCTCGCTGCCGCTCGACAGCTCCCCTAGTAGGGGAGCCTCTGGCGAAGAGGGAAAGCCTTTCGAAATGCCAAGGCCTCCCCTCGATAGGGGAGGTGGCACGGCGAAGCCGTGACGGAGAGGTTAAATAACTTGGAACAGGAAAAACTTCAGATAGTTCGTCTCCGGCACGCCCCAGAGGATGGGGTGGTCGGGGGCCTGCTGGCGCACTTCGATCTGGCGCAGCTGGCGGTGAGCGTCCTTTGCGGCGGAGCGCAGCATCTTGATGAACAGCTCCTCGGTGGCAAAATGAGAGCAGCTTGCCGTGGCGAGGTAGCCGCCCCGGGGCAGAAGCTTCATGGCCCGGTAGTTGATCTCCTTGTAGCCCCGCATGGCGTTTTCCACCGTGCGGCGGGCTTTGGTGAAAGCAGGCGGGTCGAGGATGATGAAATCGTAGGGATGGCCTTCTTTTTCGAGGCGGGGCAGAAGCTCGAAGGTATCCTCGCAGAGGAAGTCCATGTTGGTCAGGCCGTTGCGCTCCGCGTTCCGCTGGGCCATGGCGATGGCGTCGGCGCTGATGTCCGCTGCCGTGACCCGGGCTGCGCCGCCGCTGGCTGCGTTGAGGGCAAAGCTGCCGGTGTGGGTGAAGCAGTCCAGCACGGTGTGGCCGGCGGCGAGGCGGGCGACCGCCCGGCGGTTGTACTTCTGGTCGAGGAAGAAGCCGGTCTTCTGGCCGTTCTCGAAATCGACGTGGTAGTAGACGCCGTTCTCGCAGATCTCGGTCTGGGTGGAGGCGGGGTGGTTTTCACCCGGCAGCTCGAACCAGCCCTTGCTCTGCTCGAGACCCTCTTTGGCACGCAGGGCCTCGTCGTTCCGCTCGTAGATGCCGTCGATGGTCTGGCCGTCGGCCCGCAGGACTTCGGCGAGGAGGGGGAAGAGGACGGGCTTCAGCTTCTCCATGCCGACGCTGAGGGTCTGGGTGACGAGGATGTTGTTGAAGCGGTCCACGGTCAGGCCGGGGAACTGGTCGGCCTCGCCGAAGATGACCCGGCAGGCCGAGAGGTCGGCAGATTCGAGGACAGTCTTGCGGTAGGCCCAGGCGTACTCGACGCGGCGGCGCCAGAAGCTGGCGTCGAAGGTGTCGTTGGCGTTGCGGGAGATGAGGCGGACGCGGATCTTGCTCTTGAGAGAGACGAAGCCGGTGCCAAGGTAAGCGCCCTTCGGGCTCACCACGTCGGCGAGGGTTCCGTTCTCAGACTCTGTCTCCGGGAACTCGAGGATGTCGTTCTCGTACACCCACGGATGCCCGCCCACGAGGCTGGCTTCGGCTTTTTTGCTTACTTTATAAATAGGATAGCTGCGTTCTGATTTCATGGTTGCTCCTTAATAATTGAGGATGAACCTCTCCGTCACGGCTGCTGCACGAGGGAAGGCTTCGCCTTTGTACAACCTCTCAGTCTGCTTCGCAGACAGCTCCCCTAGTAGGGGAGCCTCTGGCGAAGAGGCGAGGCTTTACGGAATGCCAAGGCCTCCCCTCGATAGGGGAGGTGGCACGGCGTTAGCCGTGACGGAGAGGTTATCTTTTGGCTAACTCACCATTTATAATACCATAAAAATATGTTAGAATAAATACAAAAACCGCCGAAAGGAAGGAAAACATCATGGAGATCGAGCGCAAGTGGATGGTAAACGGCTGGCCGGAGGGGCTGCCGCTGAAAGAGGAGTTTGCCATGCGGCAGGGCTACATCAGCGTGCGGCCCACCGTCCGCATCCGGGAAGAGGCCCTGATGGGCGGTAAGACCCACTACGTCCTCTGCTTCAAGTCGGGCGGCGGGCTGGCGAGGGAAGAGATCGAGCGGGACATCGACCCTGCGCTTTTCAATGACCTCGAGACGAAGATCATCGGCAGGCCCCTTATCCCGAAGCTCCGCCGCAGCTATCTGCTGCCGGACGGTGCGGTGCTGGAAGTGAATCATGTGGACGAGGGCCAGCCGACGGATTTCTGGTATGCCGAGGTGGAGTACCCCACGGTAGAGGCAGCCCGCAGCTGGCAGCCTGCCGCCGTGGGCCTCGCGGACTACCTGAACGATGAAGTCACCGACCAGCCCGGCCAGAGCATGGGGGCCTATTGGGAGCAGACCCGGGGTTGAACCGACGAAAGTTGTGGAAAAACCTTGAAGATTATGATATGATGGTCGTATCACTCATACTGCGGCCCCGGACGGGCCGGGAAAGAAGGAAACAACTACGAAACGACCCAAATTCACGCTGTCTGTGCAGTACAATTCGCCGGTCATCCTGACATTTTTCCTCCTCTCACTGGGGGTGCTGTTCCTGGGCCAGTACACCGGCGGCTGGACGACCACCCATCTGTTCAGCGTTTACCGTTCCTCGCTGAAAGACCCGCTGTTTTACATCCGGCTCTTCGGCCATGTGCTGGGCCACGGCAGCTGGGACCATTTCCTGAACAATATGCTGCTTCTCCTCGTCGTCGGCCCGCCGATGGAAGAAAAGTACGGCAGCCTGCCCCTGCTCAAAGGCATCCTGCTCACGGCCCTCATCTCGGGCATTCTGCAGTGTGCGTTGTTCCCCCGCACGGCGCTGCTGGGCGCGTCGGGCATCGTCTTCATGCTCATCATGCTGGCATCCCTGTCCGGCTTCTCGGGCGGCATCCCCGTCACCATGCTGCTGGTGGCGGCGCTCTATCTGGGCCAGCAGATCTATGACATCATCTTTGTGCGGGACAACGTGGCCAACTTCATGCACATCGTCGGCGGCGTCTGTGGCACAGTGTTCGGCTACGTCAATGCGGGGCCGCGGCGAAAGAGAAGAAAATAAACCTCTCAGTCTCGCTATCGCTCGACAGCTCCCCTAGCGAGGGGAGCCTCTGGCGAAGAGGGAAAGTTTACCGAAATGCCAAAGCCTCCCCTCGTTAGGGGAGGTGGCACGGCGTCAGCCGTGACGGAGAGGTTAAAAGGCAAGCTGCGCCTTGGCTAAAAACAAGCAAATTTTATCATTCGTGTAGTTTTGTCGCTTGCTTTTTGATGGGCAGCGCTCTATTATATCATTTGTACAAATATTTCCCTTCGAATTTTCACAAAATCACCAAATGTAGTTTATCGGACGGAGGTTGTTTATGAGACGACTGCGCAGCCCATCCCCGGGGATGAAACTGCAAAAAAATCACGACAAAGGAGGACGGACGCTTTGAACGAACACGAAAAACCGCAGATAGACTTCATGCACAAGCTTGCGCGCCAGATCGTGGAACGCCGCAACCTTGTGTTCCTGTTTGTCATTCTGGCTGCCATCTTCACGGTGTTCTCGGTGCGGTGGGTCAAGGTCGAGACCGATATGACCACCTACCTGCCCAAGACCTCGGAGACCCGCATGGGCCTTGACATCATGGACGAGCAGTTCACGACCTACGGCTCTGCCGACGTCATGGTGGCCAACATCACGCCCACTGAGGCCGATGAGCTTTCCGACAGGCTCACCGAGCTCAAGGGCGTCCAGATGCTGGACTACGACGACACGGCTGACCATTATAATAAGGACTCGGTGTCGGCCCTTTACTCCATCACCTTCGACTACCCCGAGGACGATGACCAGTGCCTCGAGGCCCTCGACCGGGTGAAGGAATACCTCGCCGACTACGACATCTACGTCTCCACCTCGCTGGGCAATACCCAGCAGGAAACCATTGATGCCGAGGTGCGGGTCATCATGGTGTACGTTGCCGTCATCATCGTCATCGTCCTGCTCCTGACGTCCCAGACCTACGCCGAGGTACCCGTTCTCATCCTCACCTTCGTGGTGGGCATGATCCTGAACATGGGTACAAACTTCATGCTCGGCACCATCTCCTTCGTGTCCAACTCGGTCACGAACATCCTGCAGCTGGCGCTGTCGCTGGACTACGCCATCATCTTCTGCAACCACTTCAAGGAAGAACACCAGACCATGCCTCTGAAGGAGGCCGTCATCGAGTCCCTGAGCAAGAGCATCCCCGAGATCAGCTCCAGCTCCCTGACCACCATCGGCGGCCTCGTGGCCATGCTGTTCATGCAGTTCCGCATCGGCTCCGATATGGCCATCTGCCTCATCAAGTCCATCCTCTTTGCGATGCTCTCGGTGTTCGTGGTCATGCCCGGCCTGCTGATGCTCTTCGGACCCTACATGGATAAGACCAAGCACAGGAACTTCGTGCCGGAGATCCCCTTCGTGGGCCGTTTTGCATGGCGCACCCGCAAGGTCATCCCTGTTATCTTCCTGGTGGTCATCCTCATCGGTCACCACTTCTCGAACCTTTGTCCCTACGCCTACGGCTACGATGTCATCAAGGTGCCGAAGATGAACGAATCCCTCATCGCGGACCAGATGATCGAAGAGAACTTCACCAAGTCGAACCTCGTGGCTCTCGTCTACCCCAAGAACGACGATTACAGCATCGAGAAAAAGATGTTGGAGGAGCTGGAAAGCTGCGATGAGATAGACTCCACCAAGGGTCTGTCCAACATCGAGGCCCAGGACGGCTATATGCTGGAAGACAAGCTCACCGCCCGCCAGTTCTCCGAGATGGCCGATCTGGACTACGAGGCCGCCCAGATGATCTACACCGCCTACGCCATCGAGAACGAGGAGTACGGCCAGATCATCGGCAACTTCGCCTCTTATAAAGTGCCGCTCGTGGATATGTTCCTCTACGTCTGCGACGAGGCCGACACCGGCATCGTCTCCCTCTCTCAGGAAGACCTGGACGACCTCCACGACGCCCGCGACCAGATGGAGAGCGCACTGGCCCAGCTGCAGGGCAACGACTACAACCGCGTCCTCATCTACCTGAGCCCCTCTCTGGAACCCGGCCAGACTACTTATGAGTTCACCGACACCATCCGCTCCATCGCCCGGAAGTATTACCCGGACGGCGAGCTGTACATGGCCGGTGACGCCACCAACGAGTACGATTTCCAGAAGTCCTTCGCCGTCGATAATGTCGTCGTCAACGTCGTGTCCATCTTCATCGTCCTGCTGGTGCTGCTGTTCACCTTCCAGTCCGTCGGTATGCCCATCCTGCTCATCGTGGTCATTCAGGGCGCTATCTGGATCAACTTCTCGTTCCCGTATTTCATGGGGACCAACCTCTACTTCATGGGCTACCTCATCGTCAGCTCCATCCAGATGGGCGCGAACATCGACTACGCGATCGTCATCGCCACCCGTTTCAACGAGCTGAAGGATAAGATGGAGCACAAGCAGGCCATGATAGAGACCATCAACTTCGCGTTCCCGACCATCCTGACTTCCGGCACCATCATGACCGTGTCCGGCATCCTCATCGGCCAGATGACTTCCGACGCCTGCATCGTGGGCATCGGCCAGTGTCTGGGCCGAGGCACCATCATCTCCATCATCCTCGTCCTCTTCGTCCTGCCTCAGATCCTGCTCATCGGCACCCGCATCGTGGACCGTACCTCCTTTGCCGTGCCGAAGCTGGTGGCCCGCAGCAGCGGCAATGGCCGTATGCGCGTCAACGGCATCGTGCAGGGCGAGATCCACGGCTCTGTGGCCGGTACGATGAACGCCATCGTGGACGGCGACGTCCAGCTGACCGTCATCTCGGGCAACGTCTCTCAGGAACTGGACGACAATAAACAACAGGAGGTGCAGAATGAAGACCAGTAACCATCTGCTGCGCCGCCTGACGGCTGCGCTTCTGGCCGCTGTGCTGGCGCTGAGCATCGCACTGCCAGTGTTCGCATCTGACGACGGCGATACCATTTACATCAACAGCGTCTCGGACCTGCTTTCGCTGGCCAAGAGCTGTGCCTACGACCAGTGGTCGGTGGGCAAGACGGTTATTCTACAGAAAGACCTCTCCCTCGAGGGGATGCTGTGGGAGCCCATCCCGTCCTTCAGCGGACAGTTCAAGGGCAATGGCCACACCATCTCGGACCTGACCATTACGGGCCAGTATTCCCCGGCGGGCCTCTTCGGCATCGTGGAGGAACAGGGCTCCATTGAGTCCCTGAGTGTGCGGGGCATCGTGTCTGTCTCTGACTCTGCCGACACCACCACCGGCGGCATCGTAGGCATCAACCACGGTACCCTCATCAACTGCCAGTTCACCGGCGTCGTCACCGGCGACAGCGAGGTGGGCGGCATCGTGGGCCGCAACGAGTCCGAAGGCACCATCGACCACAGCACGGCCCGCGCCATCGTCACCGGCAAATCTTCCACCGGCGGCATCGCAGGCTACAACCTCGGCGCCATCACCGGCTGCACCAACGTGGGCAGCATCAACACCGAATATCAGGAAGCCTCTCTCGACACCGACGGCTTCACGGCCAAGATGTTGGATCACATCAACAACAAGATGGCCACCGCCGATGACGCCGCCACCAATTCCGTCACCAACGTCGCCACCGACACCGGCGGCATCGCAGGCCGCTCCTCCGGCATGATCCTGACCAGCGTCAACACCGGAACTGTCGGCTACGAGCATATCGGCTACAACGTGGGCGGCATCGTGGGCCGCACTGACGGCCTCGTATCCGGCTGCATCAACCAGGGCCGTGTTCTGGGCCGCAAGGACGTGGGCGGCATTGCCGGTCAGGCGGAACCCTATCGCGAACTCGACCTCTCTAAGGACACCATCAAGCGTCTCCGTTCGGAGCTGGATGTTCTGCGCGGCCTTGTCGATGACACCACCGGCGTTGTCGAGAACTCCACCGCCAGCATCTCCAATTCCTTCAGCGCCATGACCAGCCAGATGGACACCGCCATTGCAGCGGCACGCCAGCTGGACGATCAGGCCAGCGACTACGGCGACGAGGTGGCCGACGAGATCGACCGCGCCTCCACTCTGCTGGCCGATACCCTCACCAAACTCGAACCCGTCATGGATACCGGCGAAGATGCCATGACCAAGCTGACCGATGCCACCGGAAACCTCAAGTGGGCCATGCGCGAGATGGCCGCTGAGATGTTGATGGCATCCAGCGCCCTCAGCAAGACCAGCTCCGGTCTGGACAAGGTGAGCGACGCGGCCGAGGATGGCCGTGACGGGATGTCGGCTATCTCTGAGGGTATCAAACAGCTGTTGGAGTCTGTCGATACCGGCGATGACAGCGCTGCCTCGCAGGCGATCTCCACCATCCTGACCGGCTACGACTCTCTCTCTGCCGAGAAGAAGTCGGATAAGAACCTCAAGACCGGCATTGAGCTGCTGAAGGTGGCCAACTCTGTGGCCAGCGTCTTCACGCTGGGCAGCGGCATGGCTCCGGCAATGAAGGCCGTCACCGCAGGCATGGGCCTGCTGCGCACGGCGTCCCTCCTGTCCAACGACAGTGACATTGCCCGTGCTACTTCCCAAATCGCAAGTGCCATCGGCACCATCTCTACCATTGCCACCCAGATGGGCGGCATCGTGGGCAGCGCTGCCAAGTCCGTCTCGGCCTCCGACCACCCCGAGCTGGCTGCGGCTCTGACCAAAGCCTCTGACGCGCTGGACGGCATGGGCAGCATCACCGACGGCATCATGGACAACATCAAGGACTGGGTCGGCAATAACGGCGGCGGCAGCATCAAGGATGGTCTCGATCAGCTGAGCGATGCTTCCGACAAGCTGAGCGACGCCATGGATGACCTGAGCGACTCCCTCGACCTGCTTAAGACCGACGCCGCCCTCACCAGTGCAACGCTGGCGCATACCTCCGTGGCTCTGGGCCAGATGCAGGACGGCCTCGGCGGCCTGACCGATATGATGGGCCAGACCCGCGATATTCTCCACTGGCTCAACCAGCAGGACCCTATCAAGGTGCCTCGTCCCTCGGCAGAGCTGACCAACACCAAGGACTCCCTCTTTGATGCTGTCAGCGCCATCAACGACAAGATGGACGACATCAACAGCACCATGCGCACCGCCAGCAACCAGCTGACCGACAAGATGCGCGCCGTGACCGCACAGGTCAGCGTTGTGTCCAACCTGATGCTGGATGCTGTGGAAGAGATCAGCGACCCGGGCAGCAAGACCATCTACGAGGATGAGTCGGAAGACCTCATCGCTTCCCAGTCCGACGGCAAAATTGAAAACAGCATCAACCGCGGCAGCATCGACGCCGACATGAACGTGGGCGGCATCGCCGGTACCATGGGCGTCGAGAACCTGCTGGACCCCGAGGAGGACAACAAGGACGAGGGTACCTCGCTGCTGCGCACCTCCTATACCGTCAGCGCCGTCCTCATCGGCAACATCAACGAGGGCAGCATCACCGCCAAGAAGGATATGGTCGGCGGCATCGTCGGCCAGGAGGAACTGGGCCTTGTGACGGCCTGCGAGTCCTACGGCGACGTCACCGGCGTCAATCAGGTGGGCGGCATTGCCGGTGCGGCCAGCGCCAAGCTCCGCAGCAACTGGGCAAAATGCGCCCTCAGCGGTGAAAAGTACATCGGCGGCATCGTCGGTCAGGGTACCGACAGCGACCTCACCGACGGCAGCCTCATCGCCATCAACAACCGCGCCATCGTCTCTGTGCTGGAAGGCCAGCAGTACGTGGGTGCTGTCTCCGGCGGACAGGACGGCGGCTTCTATGGCAACCTCTTCGTCTCCGACGATCTGCAGGGCATCGACCGCCTGAGCCGCGTCGGTCAGGCAGAGCCGGTTACCTATGAGACCCTGCTGGCTCAGGAGAATGTGCCGGACTCCTTCCGCAAGCTGAACCTGACCTTCAAGGCCGACGGCCACATCATCAAGAAGATCAGCTTTGACTACGGTGCGTCCTTCACTCTGGCCGACTACCCCGAGATCCCCCAGAAGAATGGATATTACGCCGAGTGGAGCACACCCGTCCTCGACCAGCTCCACACCGACACCGTGGTCAATGTGGAGTACACGCCCTACATCCCGTCTCTGAGCAGCAGCGTCACCCGTGAGAACGGACGCCCCGTCTTCTTCGTGGATGGCTTCTTCGGCGGTTCCAACGCCGTGCAGGTCACCCAGCAGGACATCACAGCCGATGTCCACGGTGTGACAGAGCAGTGGCTGCTGGAGTTCACCGATGACGGCAATGAGACCCACCAGATCCGTTATCTGACCCCCGGCAAGGCCAAGGGCAAGGTCTACGTCAAGCAGGCCGACGGCAGCTGGCATAAGGTGGAGACGGGCAGCTTCGGCAGCTATACCACCTTCACCACCACCGGCACCGAGGTCGAAGTGGCTTTCGTTCCTGCAAAGCTTCCCATCTGGGCCTTCTGCGCCGGCGGCGCAGCCCTGCTGGTGCTGCTCCTGCTGCTGGCAAAGCGCATCAAGTCGAAGCGCGGCCCCAAGGGCGAAAAGCCCCGCAGGGAGAAGAAGGGCAAACAGCCCGAGATGGCGGACGCCCCGGCCGATGAGCTGGATACCCCCATCTCTGAGACGGATATGCAGTAAGCAATAAGAAAAACAGGAGCCCCATCCGAATGGATGGGGCTCCTGCTTTGTTTGTAGGTTAGGCTCGTCTTCGTACAACCTCTCAGTCTCGCTGCCGCTCGACAGCTCCCCTAGTAGGGGAGCCTCTGGCGAAGAGGCAAAGCTTTACGGAATGCCAAAGCCTTCCCTCGTTAGGAGCAACAACGACGACCGCCGCCAGTGGCGGAAACAGGGAGTCGCTGTTGGGGCCGCGGCCAGCAAG
>ENA-UERU01000350-UERU01000350.1-human-gut-metagenome-genome-assembly--contig:-NODE-350-length-38573-cov-16.386196_pt1 | contig 38573 bp, 32 predicted proteins | sample MGYA00242988_ERZ507989 | MGnify/ENA primary metagenome ERZ507989 (study PRJEB26167, sample SAMN06115519) | human gut metagenome | host: Homo sapiens | place: China:Hunan | collected 2015-08-21...
CTGACGCAGGCCATGGCGGATAACAATGCCCGTGTCATCGACAGTGCGGAAGGTACAAAAGCACCGATTTCTCCGAATCGTAACCGTATCTTGCTGCTGGGTATTCTGGTGGGATTGGCCATACCGGGAGTTACCTTCCTGCTTATCATGTTCCTGGATACAAGGGTCCATAGCCGTAAGGATATTGAAGGAGCGGTCAGCCTTCCGTATTTGGGAGAAATTCCTTTTGACAAGGAAAGAATGGAAAATCGGAAAGGTAAAAAGAATGAGCTGGTGGTAAGCGAGCAAGGCAATGATATCGTATCGGAAGCTTTCCGTATTCTCCGTACCAATATGGCTTTCTTAGGAAAGAAGGGACAGCCTATGCAGGTCATTACGTTTACTTCCTTCAATGTAGGAGCTGGTAAGACATTTATCTCGCACAATCTGGCGATGAGTCTGGTATATACCAAGAAGCGGGTAGTTATTGTGGATTTGGATATACGTAAGGGTACTTTGAGCCGCCATTTGGGTAAACATAAGGTTGGAGTAACCAATTATCTGGCCGATCTGTCGGTGAAAGTGGAGGACATTATCCAGCACAAAGAAGGCTTTGATGTAATTTCTTCGGGTGCGGTAGCTCCCAATCCTGCAGAATTGCTGATGGACGAGCGTTTGGACGAACTGTTCAACGAACTGCGTACCCGTTACGATTATATCATTGTAGATAATGTACCGGTGGGTATTATTGCCGATGCGACCATTGCCAACCGTGTGGCCGACCTGACCATCTTTGTGGTGCGTGCCGGACGTCTGGATCGTCGTCAGCTTCCGGATATCGAACAGTTGTATCAGGAAAAGAAACTCAAAAACATGGCTTTGGTACTGAATGGTGCCGATTTGCATCGTCATGGCTATGGTTACGGGTATGGTTATGGATATGGATACGGCTATGGCTATGGTTATGGCAAGAAGAAAGAGTAATTGAATTTAAATAATATAATCTAATAACTTTAAAAAAGGAAGTGAGGTTTTTATGAAGAGAAAAGAGTATGAATCTCCACAGACAAAGAAGACTATGGTGAGTCTTGAAAGTGGTATTTGCGCCGCTTCAATTAATGTGAAAAACCCTGAAGATGAACAGAATGGGCAAATTGAAGAGCATAAAATAAATGGAGATTTTGGTTTTGAATATAATGAATCTGATTGGACTATTGAGTAATAATTTTTTAAAGAATATACGTATGAAAAGTAGTAAGTATTTCTTAATTTCAATCTTAGCTCTCTTGGCTTGCAGCTGTAAAGATGCGGAGTTGAGTAGTACACAACCTACCCCGGGACAAGAGGTGAAGTTGGGTGCCATACTTGAAAAGAATGTTTCACGTACAATTTATGGTGATGAGGTCAACGGCGCATATCCTATTTATTGGGTAGATGGAGATGAGGTATTGGTATTCTCACCTGATTGTGCAAGTAGAGGTGGTGTAGGATCGGCAAACTATAAGGTAAATGTAGGGGAAAATACACAGCAGAATTATGCAAACAGTCTTGATAAAACAGGGGATATAGGAGTGCGTTGGGGCAACGATACAGGTAGTGCTTCTTTTTATTCCATATATCCTGCATCCTCATTATACACAAAGTTGAGCAGTGATTGCAAGACTTTAACACTGACTATGCCTGTTCAACAGGATAATAACTTTGAAAGAGTAACAGGTAGTGACGGTAAAGAAGAGATAGTTGCACGGCCGGATATGAGAGCTTGCTTTATGTATGCTTATACACCTGACGTTCCAAGTGGTGATATTGTAAATTTGAAATACAAGCCACTCACAACGGCTATTCGTTTTAAATTACTGGGCCCAATGACAGGAGATCCTGTAACAATTAACTATGTCAGAGTTTATGCTCCAGAGGGAACTAGCATTAACGGTACTTTTGTTTTTAAAGATGTTACACAGGGTACAGGAATTCCGGATGCAATAAATGGGCTTAATTATGTAACAATGAATGTGGCTAATGCTCATACCGGTGCATATTTGGAGCTTGGACCAGGCGAAAGCGTTGATTTAAATATTTTCCTTTTGTTAGGAAAGCGGCTTACAATAGGCAAAGGCTGGTATATTGAAGTAGGTAGCGCGAGCGGAAAGAGCTATAAGATATCTCTTGAATCAAAACCTGGATCTGAAGGTAATAGTGAACTTATACCAGGTATGGTACATCAGCTTCCGGATTTGCCTCCATTGAAATCTGAATCTTGGAATGTGAAGGATTGGATGAGAAATCTTCAGCGTAACGTTTATCTGTCTGAAATTTCTATTCCGGGTTCATGGAACTCATTGAATGGTGAATATCAACAAGATTTCACTAATATAACTAGTCAATATAATATAGGTGTTCGTGCATTTCATCTTGATACAAGATGGATAGCAGATAGAAGCTTAAGTTGGGGAGGATGGGTATATACGGTACAAGACTTAGGTATTGCCAATGGTGGTAATACATATGATACTGGTAATGACCAAAGATATATGCGCCCGGGTGCTCCTACTTTTAGAGATCAATTAAAGGCGATAGTTGCAAAAGTCGATCCTGAAGAGTATATGGTTGTGATGTGTACGTTTGCACAAGGTAGTGTTAATTATGCCGATGGAAATGGTAATTACTGGATTCATGAAATCAGCAAGATATGTAACGAAATCAATAGTAGCTCTGATGCAACATACAAAGATAAAATTGTAGACGGTAGTCAGTTGAAACCAACCAGTGTGGTAGCCGATGTTTTGGGTAAGGTTATTGTGATAGTCAACACATACACTCCGGGAAATATCTACGATAGTAGATGCTTGTTTATGAATATGGGTATGGCACTGAATGAAACAGAGTTTAAGAGTAATGATTATTATGACGTTCCTTTGAAGTGGTTTAATTCTACTGAAAGCGGCATAAGAATGTTTGCTACTCATGCTCAAATAACAACTAATGATCAAACTACCCCTAATGGTACAGATCAAGGTTCTCGTGGATATGCTCCAACGCTTCTTGAACGTAAAAATAAGGCAGAAAATATCCTGAACAAGTCTAAGCAAAATTACGCTAACGTGAACAACTATACTCATAGTGCTTGGATGTATTTGGGATTAGGGGGATATGTTGATAATGATAATCCTGAACCAGTGAACACTTACTTTAAAAACTGGCTTGGAGGAAAGATTACAGAAATGTATACTAATGACAGTTATTACCCTATTGGGCTGGTATTTTTTAATTATGTATCTACTCTCAATAATCCTAACACCGATGTATCTTTGGCTCAAGAAATTCTTGAGATGAACAATAGGTACCGTAAAGCTTATGATCCAAATCGTTCGCCGGTGGACGGTTCTTACATCAATAATAGTAACGGTGGAGGTACTAATAATGTGCAATCGGCCGCTCCTGGATACAGTTCAGGTATGATAGATAATAATACCGATGCAATAGGCTGGACAAGAAGTAAATAGAAATGACTATTTTCCACGGAGAGCAGGTATGCTTGAATACTTGTCTCTGTGGAAAATTTTCGTTCTGATAACGCGTTAAATTTTGTAAAATAGATCTATCTCTATGTATAAATATTTTAATATGGCTGCCGTAATTTTGGCGGCACAAATACTTTTCTCTTGTTCAGAAAAAGAATGGGGGGCTGGTGATTTAGACCAAGGTCGAATCGTGGCCCGTATAGATGGTCACTCTTCTTCACGTACAGCTGTAGGTGATGCTGTTGGTGAATCGAATTCAGTGGGTATTGTATGGACTGATGGTGACGAAATAGGAGTGTTTGATGCATCAGGCACTTCGCAAAAATGTTATGCCAAGGTTGGTCAGGGTACACAGGCTACTGCCACTTTTGCTGCTTCCGGTACTACAGCTTTTGACAATCCGGTTTATGCCTACTATCCATATGATGAAGCGAATGCATCTGAAGATGTGACTTCTCTAAATGGTTCACTGCCAACCACACAGCATATGGATGATGGTAAGTTACATGGAGATTATAAATATGGCCGTGCTACTACTCCGACTGCCGACGGAGGATATGAGTTTGTGTTTGAGCATATCTTTTCTTTGGCACGTATCAGCATCGACGCTTCGAACACGCCGTTGAAGAATGAAGTGTTGAAAAGTCTTACGGTTAGCGTAAGCCGTGAGGGAGTTGGGGTACCTATTGCCGGTAATTTTAAGTTCAGTGCGAAAGACGGTAGCTGGAAACAGACCGATGAAGGAAAGAGTTCTATTACTTTGGTATGGGATATGGAAGCTCCAACTCTTGACCAAGTTCAAACATGTTATATGAATCTTTTTCCACTTGTTGAATGGGGGGACCTCTTTACGTTCACAGTTTTAACGGAAAATTACAAAGCTGAGTTTACAGCTAAAAGCTTGACCAAATTTTACCCCGAACAGATATACAACTTTCCAATGGTTCTAGACAACTATGAGACCATTAAGGTGTACGACCAAGATGGAACAGTAGTGCAAGGTAAGTTTACATGTGCAGCACTAAATGTAGATGGACTTCCACAACTTATTAACAGTGAAGGTCCTGGTTCGGAAGGAACTCAAACTCTTGGTAATATCATGAATGGGCTTGGTTATGATTTTATTGCCGTCAGCGAGGATTTTGAATATCATAATGATCTTGTGAGCGGAATGAATAATTATAATATTGGCACATACAGGGGGTCAGTATCTCTTGTGGGAAAGAATGATACAGATGGTCTTGGCTTTTTCTGGAAGAAAGATGGTGTGACTGCCACTGGAGAAACTATGGTAGAGTTTGAGGATGCATATGGAGGACTTTTCGAAGGTGCTAATGAATCGATAGCAAAAGGTTTCCGGCATTATGTGGTGACAGTGGCTGCAGGTGTGGAAGTTGATGTGTACATCACCCATATGAATACATATAGTGGTGATGGTAATACAGAAGAAAATAAATGGGTGCATGCTCAGCTTTCGCAGTTACGCCAGTTGCGTGATTATGTGGTGGAACAGGCACAAACCAATAAGCGTCCGGCTATCATTATGGGTGATACCAATATGCGTTATACTCGTCATGAGATTGTGACTAACTTGATTAATCCTGTAATAGATAAAGGGTTGCAGATTGCTGACCCGTGGGTGGAATTCCATCGTGGTGGTGTATATCCCGCATGGAATACTAAATCGCTGATGATTTGTTCTAAATTTGAGGGTGATCCTAATGATATCTTATGTACCGATGACCAACGAGGCGAAGTGGTAGACAAAATGTGGTATATCAATATGCCAGATGCCACTGTGCAGTTGAAAGCTACAAGTTGTATGAATGATGTGGAACACTTTACTAAGAGTACTGAACAGGTATCTTTTACTGGAGCAACAGTAGAAGATTTGAGCGGCAACATTTTGCCTAATCAGGATGTAAGCTATACAAAAGCGAATGGATATGCTGATCACTTCCCAGTTGTAGTAAGTTTTAAATATACTTATACTAATAGGAATACCACAGTGAAATAGTTAACTAAAAATAGAAAATCATTATGAAGAAAAAGATCTTTGCTGCAGCCTTTGTTTTGGCGGTTGCAAGTCCTGTTTTGGCACAGACTGAACAGGCAGGTACTATGGAAGAAACCATAGAATATAGTGAGGATAAATATAAGGTAGAAACCAATCATTTCTGGGACAACTGGTTTGTAACTGTAGGAGCCGGAGGAGGCCTCTTCTTGGGCGACCATGACAGACAGATTGGTCTGGGTAAACGTATTTCTCCTGCACTGGATATTGAGGTAGGAAAATGGTTTACACCGGGATTGGGATTGCGTTTGGGCTATAACGGACTCTCTGCAAAAGGAGCTACACGTTGGTCTACTGCACATTCTACAGGAGAACAGGTGCCCGGATGGAACGGAGGTATGGATTATTCGAAGTTCAAATACTTCAATCTGCATGCTGATGTACTGTTCAATTTCTCTAATCTGTTCTGCGGATACAATGAAAACCGTATCTGGAACAGTAGTCCGTATGTAAGTGTAGGATGGATGCGTACATGGGAAGCACCTACTGTAGGAAACATTACAATGAGTGTAGGTTGGTTGAATACCTTCAGACTGAACAAGGCGCTGGATTTGAATCTGGACTTGCGTGGTGCGTTGGTAGACGATGCAATGGATGGAGAAATGGGTGGATCGAAGTTCGACGGTATGATTACAGCAACGGTAGGTCTGACCTATAAATTCAAACAGCGCGGATGGAGCCGCAGCAAGACTGTTATCCGCAGCAATGAAGCAGCTATCAGAGATATGCAGGAAAGACTGGATCGTGCTACTGCTGAAAATGAACGTCTGAAAAAAGAATTGGAAGAAGGTAAGAATACAGATACACGTTCTGTAGTGAAGAAAATCGTAGCTTCAAGCTTGATTACATTCCGTATCGGTCAGACTAAGCTTTCTAATGAAGCGAAAGCAAATCTGCAGTTGATGGCTGAAGTAATTAAGAAAGAAGATCCGAATACAGTGTATACTATTACCGGATATGCAGATCAAGGTACAGGTAGCAAGAAACGCAATGAGTTCTTAAGCAAGAAGCGTGCAGAGGTAGTACGCGACTATCTGATTGAAGAACTTGGCGTTCCGGCTGCTCAGTTGCGTATCGACCATAAGGGTGGAGTATCGAACATGTTCTATGACGATCCTCGTCTGAGCCGTGCGGTAATCACTCGCGGAGAATAAAGAATCTCTGTTTTTATACATTTAATATTTTTGGCTCCCGTTCTTTCCATCGTTGGGATGGAAGAGCGGGAGTTTTTTTGTGGGTATGGAAAAGAACGTGTATCTTTGGAAGAGTTAATGCAAGATAAACAGAAAAGATGCGTATTGTAGACTGTATAAAATGGTTATGGATGACTTCACGGGGATTTCGTGGGGCGATTGCCGTAAATGGAATCATTGGTGTGATGCATGTGGGAGTGTCGCTGCTGTTTGTGTATGTATGTAAGCATCTGATTGATATAGTAACCCGGCATTCGGCTGATAATCTGAAGTGGTATGTAGGGGCGATGATAGTCTGCATGGGGATGCAGCTGCTGTTGTCTGTCGTGTCGGCAAGAATGGGGAGCAGTCTGGATATCCGTTTCCGGAATGAATTGCGATACAGACTGTTTTGCCGTGTAATGGAGAGCAAATGGGCCGGAAAGGAGGTGATGCATACGGGAGATATGCTCAACCGGATGGGGGAGGATGTGCTTACGGTGACTGGAGCTGTATGCAGGAGTATTCCGGCGTTGTTGACTACGGTGGTGCAGTTGGGTGGTGCCTGGTTTTTTCTGTATCAGCTGGACAAAAGACTGGCTTGGATTCTGTTGCTGGTGATGCCCGTTGCATTGCTGCTGAGCAAGAGCTATGTAAGAAAGATGCGCAGGCTGACCAAAGAAATCCGGGCTACGGATAGCAGGGTGCAGAGCCATTTGCAGGAGAATCTGCAGCATAGGGTATTGATAAGAACGCTGGAGTATACTTCGTGTGCGAATCAGACCCTTTCTGTATTGCAGGAGGGATTGCAGAATAAGGTGATGGAGCGTACCAATTTCTCGGTTTTCTCGAGGCTGATGGTGCAGACAGGTTTTGCGGTAGGTTATGCGACGGCTTTTCTGTGGGGACTGTATGGAATGTATGGGGGCACGGTGACATTTGGAATGATGACGGCTTTTTTACAGCTGGTATCGCAGGTACAACGGCCGATGGTGGATTTGAGCCGTCAGATTCCGGCTTTTGTGCAGGTCTTTACTTCGGTGGAACGGCTGCAGGAACTGGCTGCCCTGGATGTGGAAAAGAAGGGTAAGTCGCATAAGATGGAGGGAAAATTGGGTGTAAGACTGGAGAAGGTTTGTTTTGCTTATTCGGATGGGGAAAGAAAGGTGATGGATAATTTTTCCTGTAATTTTGCTCCGGGAAGTCTGACGGCGATTGTGGGAGAGACCGGAGTAGGAAAAAGTACGCTGATAAGACTGATGCTGGCATTGCTGCAACCGGATAGTGGACGTGTGGTGTTGTATAATGAGAAGGAGGAAGTGGAGACTTCTCCGCAGACCCGTTGCAATATTTCGTATGTGCCTCAGGGAAATACGCTGGTCAGCGGTACGATACGTGACAATCTGTTGCTGGGAAATCCGAAGGCTACGGAAGAGGAGTTGCGTGCTGCACTCCATACGGCAGTGGCCGATTTTGTATTGGATTTGCCTGAAGGACTGGATACACTTTGTGGGGAACTGGGGGCTGGTCTGAGTGAAGGACAGGCACAGCGTATCGCCATTGCACGCGGATTGCTTCGTCCCGGACGTATTCTGATTCTGGACGAGCCTTCGTCGGCACTGGACAGTGAAACGGAGCAGTTGCTCCTGGAAAGACTGACGCTGGAGGTAAAGGATAAGACACTGATGCTGATTACACATCGTGAAACCATCGGACAGCTCTGCACGTCAGTCATCCGGATGCAGAAAAAGATGTAAAGAGGGGATTTACTCGAGTAAGGCTTTCATTTGCTGGAATGAAAAATTGGTGAAATCGGGAATTACCAGGCGGCATTTGTCGCGGATGGCTTCTTCCGGATTGGTGGTGCAGAGTCCTACTACGGTCATACCTGCTGCATTGCCTGCCTCGAGTCCGTGGAAAGAGTCTTCGAATACCACACAGTTTTCTTTTACGGTATCAAAGACTTCAGCACCGAGAAGGAAACAGTCGGGGGCGGGTTTGGAACGGGTAAACATTTCTGCCGTGAGGATACGGTCGGTGATTTCTTTCAGTTCCGGATGGGCTGCATAGACATGAGCCATCTTTTGTTCGTTGGAACTGGTAACGATAGCTATCTTGGCTCCGTGGGCACGAAGGTCTTGCATGAAGCGGACGACTCCCGGTACATATTCGAAAGCCATTTCACGCTCGAAACGGTTGAGGGCTTCGGTAATTTCCTGCTGTAGCTTTTCCATGCCGGCAAAGTGTTTGGCATAGATTTGTGTCAGTGTCTGTCCTTTGATGCGGAGTCCGAAGTCTTTTTCATCGGGGAAATACTGGGCACTGATCCGGTCCCAGAACAGAGTGTATTGTGTTTCGGTGTCCATCACTACTCCGTCGAAATCGAATAGTGCTGCGATGCATTTTGTCTGATTCATTTTGTTTTTGAGATTTACTTGATTTAACGGTACAAAGTTCTGAAATATTGCAACATATTCCTAACTTTAAAGTCGAAAAATAAAAGAGGAAGGTTTTTATGGCAGAAAATAATCCGCATGTATTGGGGAATGCTCCGATTGGAAAGTTGCTTGTAGAGTATTCTATTCCGGCTATTGTCGGAATGACACTGACTTCTTTGTATAATATTATTGATAGTATTTTTATCGGGCATGGTGTAGGAGCACTGGCGATATCGGGACTGGCAATTACGTTTCCGCTGATGAACCTGCTGATTGCCTTCTGTACACTGGTAGGAGTAGGTGGGGCAACCATTTCTTCCATCAAACTGGGACAGAGAGATATAAAGGGTGCAGAGGATATTTTGGGGAATGTGGCTATACTTTGTGTGGTCAATGCTTTGTTTTACGGGGGCATTACGCTGATTTTTCTGGATGATATCCTGTACTTCTTTGGAGCAAGTGAGAGTACCATTCCTTATGCCCGCGACTTTATGCAGGTCATTTTGTTGGGTAGTCCTGTTTCGTATGTTATGGTGGGACTGAATAATATCATGCGGGCTACCGGATATCCTAAAAAGGCGATGCTTTCGTCTATGCTGACTGTGGGATGCAATGTGATACTTGCTCCGATTTGTATTTTTGTACTGGAATGGGGGATAAGGGGAGCTGCACTTTCTACAATTGCTTCCCAGTTTGTAGGCATGATATGGGTATTGTATCATTTCCGGAGCAAGAGCAGCTATATTCGTTTCAAACGTTCCAGCTTTAAATTGAGAAAACCGATTATTCTGAATATTCTGGGAGTGGGAATGTCGCCGTTTATCATGAATGTGTGTGCATGTTGTATTGTCATTTTCATCAACAACAGATTGCTGGAGTATGGAGGTGACCTTTCGATTGGGGCCTTTGGTATATTAAACCGTATACAGATGTTGTTTGTTATGATTGTAATGGGGATTACAATGGGGATGCAGCCTATTACGGGATATAATTACGGAGCACGGCATTATGACAGGGTAAAGCAGACGCTGAGATTGGGTATTATAGCCGGATGTAGCATTACGACTGCCGGATTTCTGATCAGCGAATTGTTTCCGTCGGTATTTGTGGGAATGTTTACTACCAATCATGAGCTGACCGAACAGGCTACACTGGCACTGCGTATTGGGGTGGTGGCTTTTCCTGTAATTGGGGCGCAGATTGTCATTACTCAGTTTTTCCAGTCTATCGGAAAAGTGAAAATATCAATTCTTTTGTCGTTGTCGCGTCAGTTGGTGTTTTTATTGCCGGGGCTGGCTTTGCTTCCTCTTTATTTTGGTGTGGAAGGAGTTTGGTATAGTATGCCGGTATCGGATATGCTGGCTTTTATAATGGCGGTAATAATGCTGTTATGGCATTTCCGGACGTTGAAAAGGACTTCAATAATATAGGATTGTAAAACTTAATATTGGCTGTAATGGAAATTATGCACGATGAAAGCCGGAATCAGTTCCGGATGGAGGCTGAGGGCCTGGTGGCTCATGTAGCTTATGAGATAACAGACGGAGGGTTGGACATCCGTCATACGATTGTGCCGAAACCGCTGGAAGGAAGAGGGATTGCTTCTGCACTGGTGAAAGCTGCTTACGATTATGCAAAAGAGCATGGATTGAAACCGGTTGCTACTTGTGCGTATGCCGTAGCATGGCTGCAAAGACATCCTGAGTATAATGGGGAGATAGGAAAGGACTATTGCGAAGGAGGTTCGTGCGCGCTGTAGTTGATTTGTGATTTTTGTATAGAATAGAAAAAGTGTTTTAGCCTTACAGAGGAGTGGGCTAAAACGCTTTTATTATTATAAGGATTCGGAAGAAGATTCCCGGTTGTCATTATTGCTTTTCCTGGAAACAGGCCGGTCGAAATGCTTTCCGCACTTTTTGCAGATATATTCCCAATGTTCGGTTCCGGGAGGTGCTCCGGAGAGCAGTCCTAAAATAACTGCAAAGATGGCACGGGTGCGGTGGGCCTGAAAAGAATCGTTGCAGGTGATTAGCCGGACTGTTTTCATTGCTTCTGCTTTGATGTTTTTAATAAATGCCGTAAGACTGTACCTATCGTGGTATTCTGGAATCGGTTCAGTTTGTCAGCACGTTCGTCGACACTTTCGAACAGAGGTTCTGCATCTTTTTCAGACAAAATACCGTTGGATATCAGTTGGCGTATCTGGCGGCGTTCGTTGCTCAGGAGCATACGGATGGATTTCTGGGTGAGGGCGTGTCGGTAGGCTCTCGGGAAACTTTCTGCCAGTTCATTGATCAGGCTTTCCATCTCTTGTATGTTGTGGCTGACTTCTTGTCGCAATGTATCCAGTACGTGTTTCTGCTCTTTGGACAAGAGATCGGAGGTCTGCAGTTCTTCGAGCAGTTTTAAATCTTCTTTTTGTATGATGATAAATCCTCGGCCTAAGTCGTAGATAGAAGCAATCCGTTCGCGGAAATAGAAACTCATGGTGTCTTGCAGGAACGAACGCTTGCGTAACTTGTTCAAGATAGCTGTGCGATGACAGTATCTGAAGATAGAGTTCCGGTAGTTGAGCGGATAGGTTCCGTCGTGGTCGTACAATTCGTCCAATGAGTTCATCAGACGGCGGAAGCTCATGGGCTTGATGATGCCTTCGTCGTAGATGGTACGGCAGGTTACTTTCTCTCTGTCGAGTACGCGCAGACGTATTTCAGTCAGTACGGCATGGGTCCCGGGAGTGTGTGGAGGTTCTTGGGGCACCTCGGTCAGGTATTTGCTGACTTTCTTCCAGTTGGAACCGGCCAATGCTTCCCGTTTTTCCAGTCGTTCCAGATATTTTTCTGAGTTTTCACGGATGGAACTTTTTATTCCGTAATCCATCATCAGTCTTGCCGAAGGTACTTGGATGAGGCCCAGCTTGTTGAGCAGCCAGCGGGTAGTGGTAGCGTTGACGCAGAGGGTCAAGGTCACAATTCCGGCAGTAAAGAACAAAATCTGGCTGCGTATGTCTTCGGGAATAGCCGGTGTATACGATACCATCAGCGCCAGTGTCATACCCAATGCACCGCGTAGTCCGCCCCAGGTAAGAATGACTGATTCACGCTTGCTGAGTCCGTAACCCATCCGTTTCATGAGCGGATAGAGCAGCATAATCATAGCGAACCGGAAGAGGTTGAGGCAGACATAGATAAGCAGCAGGATGGCAAACGAGCTCCAGGAGAAGTCTACTTTTTCTGCGATGACAATACCTACGAGGATAAATATCAGTGTATTGGCAATGTAGGTAAGCAGTTCCCAGAAGCTTTCCATGAATGTGTTGACCTGTGGCTTAAGTCGTGGTTTTCCTACATAGGTAATGGTAAGGCCGAATACCAGCAGGGCAATGACTCCCGACACGCCTAAATAGTACTGGGAAAGGATAAAGGTAAGGTAGGCCGAAAGGATGATGACGCTGTTTTGTATCATCTCTTCGGAATTGATACGGGTAATGAACCAGAGTACAATGCGTGCCAAGAGGAAGCCTAACACGGTACTGATGCTGACTACTTGGATAAATTCGAGGACGGGAGAAGCGGAAGCGCTGTCACCTGTTCCGGCATATGCACCAAAGAACAGCATGAAACATACGATACCGGTACCGTCGTTGAGAAGGGATTCTGCATCGACCAGGGTAGAGAAACGCTTGCTGGTTTTTAGCTCATGCAGCAGGGCAACTACGGCTACAGGGTCGGTGGCACTGATCAGGGCACCGAACATCAGGGCAAAGGGCCAGGTCCAGGAACCGAATCCGGGAACAACATGGCCGACTGTCACCAGCAGTGCTCCGGTGAGCAGCATACAGATGATGAGTCCGGGTACGGCCAGTAAGGTGGCATTGGCCAGCGTCTTTTTGAAGATATGCAGATTGAGCTCGTAAGCTGCATCGAAAATCAGGATGGGTAGAAACAAGTATAAAATAAGGTCCGGATGGATGTTGGCTACAGAATCGACGGCTTCTGTCAGATTGGGCCAGAAATCGAACACACCTGTACGGTTGAGAAGACCTAAAGCCAGACCAATGGCAAACAGGCCTACTGTATAAGGGATACGACTGTGTTTAAGCAGAGACTTGAGTAAGGCTCCGATTACTAACCCGCCAATGGTGAGCAGGAGTGGAATAAGGAAAGAAACGTCTTCCATAGTTGTTCTGTTTGGAATTTATACTAACTAATTTAATTTCAGTTTCGCAAGTACCACTTACAAGTGGTATGTAAACGGGTTGACAGGGGGTTGAGTAATCGGTCAAGTAAACTCGTAGCATCATATATCATGTGTGAGCCTTGTGAACTTGTCGGCCGAAACCTTGTCAAGCAGGGCAATGGGTTTGTGAAAACTTCAATGATTTAAAATTAACAAAAAAGATTGAATTATGTTTGAATTTGTGCCTAAAATTAATGGAAGAGTCTTGGCCTATACGAATCATTGCCAGTCCTTTTAAGTAAGGATTACAGTTTCTCCTTGAAAGTACTCTACTTTTTTCGGGGAAAAACTGTACTCCTTATCAGAAAGGACTGGTAGAGGAGCAGGTTGTAGCTAACCCGGAATCTGGGTTGATGAGGCTATTTTGCGGGCTGTAGCACGGTCGGGTTTTCCGCTTCCCGTCAAGGGGAGTTGGGGCAGGCAGATAATCTGCTTGGGTCTCCAGTAGGGAGGTAATTGCCGGAAGGCTTCGTGCAGATTTTCTTCTGTCACTGGATTTTCTGATTGTATCAGAAGAACGATGCGCTCGCCAAACTTACTGTCGGGGGCAGCCGTGATTTGAAATGCAAAAGGCAGCAGAGGCTTCAGTTGGGCTTCTACCTGCTCAATCTGGACTTTTACTCCACCTGTATTGATGGTATTGTCTTTTCGGCCTAAAATACGGAACTGTCCCTGCGGGTTGAACTCCACAATGTCGTTGGTCACGAGCCGGATGGGGCTGACCAGAGGAGCATCGATAATCAGTGTCTGGTCTGCAGACAGTGTGAGAGATACATTCGAAAAGGGAGTGTACCATTCGGATGCTTCCGGACCATTGAGACGACGCAGGGCTATGTGCGACAAGGTTTCGGTCATGCCGTATGTGCTCCATACTGCGTGCGGAAAGGAGTGCAGTTGTTTTCCCAGTTCCTCGTCGACAGCTCCACCACCGATGATAAGATGGCGGATACGAGACAGTTTCTCTGCTTCTTCAGGCACTTGTAGCGAGTTGAATACCTGCATGGGAATCATGGCCGAGAAGACCGGAGCCTGCGAGAGCGACTGCATAGGATGTCCGCAGGGAGCAACGGGGATAAGATTCAGTCCTCCTACCAGAGCACGGACGACAACCATCTTTCCTGCAATGTACTGCAGAGGCATGCAGAGCATGGCAGTATCTTCTTCCCTGAGGTGAAGAAACGAAAGCGTAAGCATGGCACTGTTCATCATGCGCTGCTTTTCTACCCGGAGTTGTTTGGGAGTTCCGGTAGAGCCGGAAGTATGTACCTGAAGGGTGTCGGAACCGTCGAACCATTCGGCAAGGAAGTCGGCTATCTGAGCATGAAAGCTGTCTGCTCCGTATTCCTTGCGAAAATGGTTTTGCAAGTGGCTTGGCATCCCGTCGGACGGAGTGGCATCGGTACAAGTGTATCGCACTCCGTCGATGGTTATGCTTTGCCGGGAAATATCTGTGTGGAAATTCATTGTTGTAACCATTGTTTTAAGTCGGGTTCTGCTTCTTCCGGATGATACCACAGGCAGTCTCCCTGGATGTGCAGCGGATAGTCTACATTGTCTGTAAAGAGAAGTCCGGTACCCAATCCTTGCGGCAGTGAGGGTTGTAAGGTAGCACACCATTGGGCAATGGCATTGAGTCCGATGTTCGACTCCAGTGCCGAAGTCACCCACGAACCGATACCGCGTTCGGCAGCCAGTGCAATCCATTCCTGAGAACCTTGAATACCTCCGTGAAGTGAGGGTTTCAGAATGATGTATTGCGGGCGGATGGTATCCAGCAATTCTATCTTGCGTTCTCTTTCGTTTATACCAATCAGTTCCTCGTCGAGCGCAATGGGGAATGGAGTGGTGGCACAAAGCTGTTTCATGGCTTGCCATTGTCCGGCACGGATAGGCTGTTCGATAGAATGCAACTGGAATTCATTCAGCTGCTCCAGCTTGCGGGGAGCATCTTCCGGAGAAAAAGCTCCGTTGGCATCTACACGCAGCTCAATCTGTTCGGGAGAAAAATGCTTGCGGATGTGTGAAAGAAGTTCCAGTTCCCGTTCAAAGTCGATGGCTCCGATTTTCAGTTTGATGCATCGGAATCCGGCTTTCATTTTTTCTTCAATCCGCTGGTACATCTCGTCGAAGTTACCCATCCAGATCAGTCCGTTGATGGGGATTCCCTGCCGGCCTTCGGAGAAAGGAGTGGGCCATAACTGCAGACTTCCTGCATGAAGATGCTGCAAGGCTGTTTCCAGACCGAAAAGCATGGACGGATAAGGGCGCAGCGCTTCGTAGTCGATGCATCCGTTACGCTCTACCTCACGGCAGTGGGCCTGCAGGATTTCTTCGTATTCCGGAAGGTCATCGCAACTGAGAGCCGGGAGAGGAGCACATTCGCCTACTCCATATCGTCCGCTGACAGTGTCTGTCAGCAACAGATACCATACACGGCGGGTTGTATAGATACCGCGCGAAGTGCCTGCCGGCTGTTTGAAATGCAGGGTGCGCGGAATGATTTGCAATTGATACATGGGCGTAATTATATTTTCGGCACTTGAACGGACTGGTAAAAATCGGTCTGCTCAAGTGCCGGATCAGTAAATTAGGGGAATTTAGGATATTTGCTCCAGTCGGGCTTGCGTTTTTCGAGGAACGCTTTTCCACCTTCCTGAGCTTCTTCTGTCATGTAATACAGCATGGTGGCATCGCCGGCCAGTTCCTGTATTCCGGCCTGTCCGTCCAGTTCGGCATTCAGACCGGCTTTAATCATACGCAGTGCGAGCGGACTGTGCTGCATCATGGTTTCTGCCCATTCTACCACTTCGTCTTCCAGCTGGTCGAAAGGAACTACCTTGTTTACCAGTCCCATGTCGAGTGCTTCCTGTGCAGAATACTGACGGCAGAGGAACCAGATTTCGCGTGCTTTTTTCTGTCCTACGATACGAGCCAGATAAGAAGAACCGAAACCTGCATCGAAACTACCTACACGCGGCCCGGTCTGACCGAAGATGGCATTTTCGGAAGCAATAGTCAGGTCGCACACCACATGCAATACGTGTCCGCCACCAATGGCGTATCCGTTTACCATGGCAATAACCGGTTTCGGGATAGAGCGGATTTGTTTCTGTACATCCAGCACATTCAGGCGAGGTACACCATCGGTTCCTACATAACCTCCGTGTCCTTTTACGTGCATGTCGCCACCGGAACAGAAGGCTTTGTCGCCGGCTCCGGTCAGTACCACTACGTTGATGTCCTGACACTCGCGGCAGTAGTACAGCGCATCGCTGATTTCAGTCGTAGTAGTTGGAGTGAACGCATTGCGGTAGCGGGGACGATTGATGGTAATCTTGGCTATGCCATTATAAAACTCGAAAAGAATATCCTGGTATTCTTTGATGGTTTTCCATTCTCTTTGTTGTGACATATGTATCGGTTTTTTATGATTCTTTTTTCAGATTATGATAATATTCCTTCAGCATCTCAATGTCCAGATTCTTGTCTGTAAATACTTCCAGAAGCATCGGACGATTGGTGACAGAGGCTTGGGTAAAGACGGTTACAGCCTCATTCAGTTCTTCGCCGTTGTGGGCAGAAAGGTATTCGAATCCCCGGTCTTCTGCCCAGGCTTTTGCTGTGGTACAGTGAGTGGCTGTTACGAAGCGGCGGGCATTCTCATGCAGTTCCAGTCCCGGAAGCGCATGGAAGATTTCCCCTCCCTCGTTGTTGAGCAAGAGGATGTGTATGTTGGCTCCGTAGTTGGAATTCCACAGCGCATTCATGTCGTAGAAGAAACTCAGGTCGCCGATGAACAGATAGTTCAGTTTGTCGGAAGCCGTGGCATATCCCAATGCAGTAGAAAGTGAGCCTTCTATACCGTTGGTACCCCGGTTGGACAGAATTTCCACGTTGGCCGGAATATCGAACAGTTGTGCATAGCGCACTACAGAACTGTTGGCAAGATGCAGGCTACAGGGAGCCGGCAGGTTTTTGATGACTGCACCGATGGCGCTCATTTCCGAATAATCGAACTGTGCCTGTGGAATGGCCTTTGAAAGTGCTTCCCACTGGCGCGGATATTCCGGTGTGCGGTTTTCCATCATGGGAGCAATCTTTTCGAGGAACTCGAACGGATCCATTTCGATGACGGTGGTCAGTGAACCATAGAGGTCGACCACTTCGCCGTCGGGAGCAATGTGCCAATGTTCTACCGGCGGATGACGGCGCAGGAACTTCTTCAACCGTTTGGAGATGATGTGTCCTCCGTAGGTGATAAGCAATTCCGGACGCATTTTCTGCTGTGTCTCAAAGTTCATGGAGCAAAGCAGCGGTTCGATGTTGCGGATAGGTACTCCCGGCACAGTCTGGTTGCTGATGTTTTCCGTAAACCAGGCAAAATGCTTGTACAACATCTTGGTATATCGTTTGTCGAACAGATAAATCAGATTCATTTGTCCTACTACTGCCATGCGTCGCTGATAGCGGTTCAGACGGTCTATCAGTGGCTGATAGTCTTTATCGTATACACTCAGTCCCTGATAGCGGGTAATGACTCTTACCTCCGGCAGTTCCGTAACCGGAAGCTTGAAGAACGGTTCGCTGATGGGCACATTGATATGCACTGGTCCTTTTCCGTGATGATTCAGTTCCAGCAGTGCTTCATTAATCAGACGGTTGCAGTACCATTCGCTCTCTTCGCTATCCACTTCGGGCAGGTCGACCGACTTCTTGACCAACGAACCGAATACCCCGGGTTGAGGTAAGGTCTGTCCGTCCATTTGTCCGATCCATGCCGCAGGACGGTCGGCTGAGATAACGACCAAAGGTACCTGTTGATAAAACGCTTCTGCTACCGCAGGGTGAAGATTGAGCAATGCAGTTCCCGAAGTACAGCATACGGCAGCCGGAGTTCCCCCGTGCAAAGCCAGTCCCAGTGCAAAGAATCCGGCACTTCGCTCGTCGGTCATCGGATAGCAGGTAAAGTCCGGTATATTGGCCAGTGTCTGTACGATAGGAATGTTTCGGCTACCCGGGCAAAGCACAACTTTGCGAATACCGTGTGCTTTCAGCAAGGCAACCAGTTGAAGGATACTTTTCTTGTCTGTATACATAAGTACAGTAATTTCAGGGTTATAAAATATGACGCATGGTATTCATCTTCTGTTGTGTTTCCTCCCATTCGGAGTCGGCAACAGATGAGGGGAGGATACCTCCTCCGGCATAGAATGTAATCTGTTTGTCTTCTATTTTCATACAACGCAGATTGACATACAGGGTTGTATGGCCTTCAGGCTCGAGCCATCCGATGATGCCGGAATAATAGCTGCGGTCGTAATGTTCGTTTTCCAAAATAAAATCGTAGGCAGGTTGTTTGGGAAGTCCGCATACAGCCGGAGTGGGATGCAAGGTCTTAAGCAAATCACCCAGATGATCGGTTTCTTTCAGGCTGAAATGAAAATCAGTCTTCAGGTGTACTACATGTCCTGCACGTGCTGTATAAGGCCCTTTTTCGGTAACCTGAGAGCCGAACTGCTTGACACACTTCCGGATATATTCACTTACAAAAGCCTGTTCTTCCTGATTTTTCGTACTCCATTCAGTAGGAATACTTTCTCCCTGCATAGGCATAGTACCGGCTAATGATACCGTATGCCACAGTTTCTCTTGTCCGCTAAGAATGATTTCGGGAGTACTTCCAATCCATGTACCTGTCTGTGGGGTATGGCAGAGTGAAATCATCATACGCGGATAACTGTTGCAGGCACGTACAAAAGCAGCAAGAGGAGAGAATCCTTCGGGGACAGGCTGTGTACAATGGCGTGACAGCACCAGTTTTTTGAAAGTCTTTTGCTGCAACGGAGCAATGAACCGTGCAAAGGCTTCTTCGTAATGCTGTTTGTTTTCTTCCGGTGTATCCATGCAAATGTCGGAATCCGTTCCGTTTTGTATCGCTACATCAGAAGTTTGTGGAAATATACGGCACACCTCTTGGATAATCTGTTCCCATTCGTGTGCCACGATATCCGGTCGGATCAGGACAATCGGATGGCTCTCTGTCCGATGAAAAGGAGCCAGCACAAATCCTTTCTTCCCGTTGAGTTCACTTAAGTCATCAAACGCTTCTGCTTCTCCCTCTTTCTGGAGTACAAGAATTGGTTCATCTGTCCAGGGAAGACGGTACAATGCAAAACTTGTCGCACTTTGTGCAAGCCGGTCGAACAGTTTCTGAATATGAGATTCGGGTAAAATCATAATCGCTTCTTTACAATTTGATTGACAATACGGGCAGTGGATACCAATCTTCCTTCAGGGTCGGTTATATCCACATTCCAGATATGAGAGGTACGTCCCCGGTGAATCAGGCGTCCTGTGGCCTCTACATAACTGCCTGTACGGACCATTCTTACATGATTGGCACTGACCTGTATACCGCATGGCATCTGGTCAGGACTGCAGAGAGGTACCGAACCATGTCCGGCTACAATCTCGGCAAGTGCCAGTGAGGCGCCGCCATTCAGAATACCGAAAGGCTGGCAGGTACGTGCATCAACCGGCATGGTTGCTTTTACATATCCTTCTTGTACAGTCTGAAATTTAATTCCCAGATGAGCACCCATTGAGTCCGACAGATCAGGAAGTTTGTAAGTGGTTTCTAAGTCTGTTGGCATAGTTGTCTATTCTTTAGTTTATTTATGCAAAGGTACACAATTCGCGGAAGAAAGAAAATATATAAATTACCAAATGTTAATCTTTAAGTCTTCCCTTTGACGTATCTTCGCAGCCGCAAAACAGAAAATAAAGAGCTATGAAAATGAAAGATGAAATTGATTTTGGAACAATGGAAGTATCGACACTTTTCCGGAAGTTGCTGATACCTACTGTACTGGGGATGATATTTTCGGCTATCTTCATCATCACAGATGGAATTTTTGTAGGAAAGGGAATCGGCAGTGATGCACTTGCAGCAGTCAACATTACGGCTCCTTTGTTTCTTGTCAATACCGGTATTGGTCTGATGTTTGGTATCGGTGCATCGGTAGTGGCCTCCATTCATTTGTCGCACGGTAAGGTAAAGGTTGCGCGCATCAATGTGACACAGGCTGTAGTTGTATCCTCTTTATTGGTGATTGCTTATATATTATTTATATTGCTGAATGCAGAGAAAGTAGCTCTCTGGTTAGGAAGTTCGCCGCGTCTTCTCCCTCTGGCCATAGAATATATGCATTGGTTTGTACCCTTTCTGGCATTCAGTACCTTGCTGAGTTCCGGAATGTTCTTCCTGCGTCTGGACGGTTCACCCAACTATGCCATGGTGTGTAATGTGATTCCTGCGCTGATTAATATCGGGCTGGACTATTATTTTATCTTTGAATTGGGATGGGGGATGTTTGGAGCAGCCCTGGCAACCAGCTTGGGATACATTGTCGGTGCGCTGATGATTCTGGTTTATCTGTTCCAGTCCCGTCATGAACTTCATTTCTGCAAGATAAAATGGAGTATGAAAAGCCTCAGACTTACGATTCGAAACGTAGGGTATATGTGTCGTCTGGGCGCTTCCAGTTTTTTATGCGAAGCAGCCATTGCTACGATGATGTTTGCCGGAAACTATGTATTCATCCGTTATTTGGGCGAAGATGGAGTCGCTGCATACAGCATAGCCTGTTACTTTTTCCCTATCGTATTTATGGTATACAATGCTGTCGCACAATCGGCACAGCCCATTCTCAGTTATAATTACGGAGTAGGCCATCGTGACAGAGTACGGGCTGCTTTCCGTCTGGCACTGATTACGGTCGTCTCCTGCGGACTGCTGGTCTTTATACTGACTCTTTTGTTCGCACACCCTATTACGGAAATGTTTATTTCCTCCGAATATCCCGCTCATCATATAGCAGCCGAAGGTCTCCCTCTGTTTGCTTCCGGTTTTGTATTCTTTGGAATCAACATTGTGTCCATCGGTTATTTTCAGAGTGTGGAGCGCGACCGTCCGGCAATGGCTGTTACCTTGCTGAGAGGGTTTGTGCTGGTGCTGATTTGCTTTGCAGTTCTTCCTCTATGTTGGGGAGTACCCGGTATCTGGCTGGCTGTTCCGGTATCGGAGTTGCTGACTTTTCTGTTTGTCCTGACAATTTATTGCCGGGGTATACAGAAAACTCACTGAATAAGGCTATTTTTGTTCCGAATAAAGTAGGAAAGCAATGGAAGATTTCGTAGCACTGTTTTGTCGCAAATATCAGTGGCCTGTACAGACGATAATGATGCTGATGGAAAAAATGGAAAGAGTGGTATACACCCGTGGTGAGTGCCTGGTAAGAGAAGGGGAGTTGAATACCGATTTCCATTTGATAGCCGAAGGTATCTGGCGAGGGCATTATCTGCGCGATGGAGTCGACCTTTCCGTATGGTTTGCTTCTCGGGGGGAAGCGTTGTTTTCTACATGGGGATACGTAGCAGGACGTCCTGCCAGAGTGACGATTGAAGCCATGAGCACAAGTACCATTTACCGGATTCCAAAGGCTAAGTTGGAAGCTTTCTTCTCTTCGTCTGTAGAGTGTGCCAATTTGGGCAGACGACTCTTTGAACACGATTTTATGACTTTTGAGGAGGAATTGATAAATGGTGGTGCTACACAGGCCAAGGAACGCTATCTGGCTCTGCTGGAGAGAAATCCCCAGCTTCTTCAGCATGTACCGTTGAAGCACATTGCTTCCTATCTGTATGTCACACCTCAGTCGTTAAGCCGCATCCGGTCGGAGTTGGTGAAAAACAAAAAGTAAAACTTGTGGCTTTGATTGTTGGAAGATTTTGTATGAATCTTTACATTTGTGTCCGATATTCTAAAATATACAATTTTTTATTCTATGGAAACTATGAAAACACGTACATCTCGTTGTTTGTGGGGAATGTGTCTTGGTACTTTCTTGGGCGTTTCTTCCCTGTTTGCACAAAACGAAAGCGCTGTATATCAGCCTGCACCGGAGAATCTGCAGGCGCGCGAAGTCTTTAAGGACAATAAATTCGGTATTTTCCTGCATTGGGGTATCTACAGTATGTTCGGTCAGGGCGAATGGTATATGCAGAACGAAAACATCGACTGCCATGAATATGCCAAGGCTGCTTCCGGATTTTATCCTGCAAAATTTAATGCACACGACTGGGTAGCTGCAATCAAGGATGCCGGTGCGAAATATATCTGTATTACTACCCGTCATCATGATGGATTCTCGATGTTCGATACCCGTTATTCCGATTATGATATTGTAGATGCTACTCCTTTCAAACGTGATATTCTGAAAGAGTTGGCAGACGAGTGCCACAAGCAGGGTATCAAACTGCATCTGTATTATTCGCATCTGGACTGGACCAGAGAAGATTATTATCCGCTGGGAAGAACCGGACATGGTACCGGACGTACCGGACATGGAGAGTGGAAAACATATTATCAGTTCATGAATAATCAGCTCACCGAATTGCTGACAAATTACGGTGAAATTGGAGCTATCTGGTTTGATGGTTGGTGGGATCACGATATACACCCGGATTTTGATTGGGGACTGGACGAGCAGTATGCACTGATTCACCGTCTGCAGCCGGCTTGTCTGATAGGTAACAATCATCATCAGACTCCGTTTGAAGGTGAGGATTTTCAGATGTTCGAGCGCGATTTGCCAGGTGAAAACAAGGCGGGGCTTTCCGGTCAGGCAATTGGCTCTTTACCATTGGAAACATGCGAAACCATGAATGGTATGTGGGGATACCGTGTAAAAGACCAGAATTATAAGTCTGTTCCTACGTTGATTCGTTTGCTGGTACGTGCGGCTGGTAAGGGAGCTAACCTTTTGATGAATATCGGCCCGCAGCCGAACGGGGAATTACCGGCAGTAGCTGTAGAGCGTCTGAAAGGAATGGGAGAATGGATGAAGAAATATGGAGAGACTGTGTATGGAACAGAAGCAGGTGATGTGATGACTGCCGATTGGGGTACGACTACCCGAAAGGGAAATACTCTTTATGTACATATTCTTTCTGACAAGATGCCCAAGTTGATTACGCTCCCCTTAAATAACAAGGTAACCGATGCCTATCTGTTCGATTCCGGTGAAAAAGTAAGCCGTGAAACCGTCAAGGGAGGTATCGTATTGCATACAGCTTCGCTTACTCCGGATACAGACCGTATCGTGGTGCTGAAATTGAAGTAAAACGGAGGCGCTGCTTCCTTGTAATAAGATGAAGTAAAAATGCTTGAAAGCCATTTCCAGAGGAAGTCTTCTTTTGGAGATGGCTTTTTCTGAAATTATGAGATAAAGCTGAAGAATATAAGCCGCCTATTGTTTTAATGCCATAAAAAATACAACTATGAATAAATTTTTTTCGCTTTGGTCAATTGTATTATTTTATTGCGGTATAATTGCTGCACAATCAATAAGCATTGATTATAATAACCCATTATGGGCGTTTGATTATATGCGCGAAGCATGGAAAAACAATATGGATTTTTGGGAAACGGAACATAAAATACAATTTGATAGTACTCATGTAAAAACAGAGTTTCGTGACTATTACGGACAGGCATTAATGACGGTTCAAACTTTCAATGGCAGAATATCAGAGAAAGACAGAACAAATTTTCTTTTTCGTAGTCCTACACAAAAACTCAGGCAAAGTGAAATGTTGAGTGAGGCAATTCATCCGGAAAATGCTAACGACTTTATTTTGAAGAATGTTTTGGACGAGAAGATAATCATGTTCAATGAAGCGCATCTATATCCGCAACATCGCACTTTTATCAACTCTTTGTTGAAGGATTTATATGACAATGGTTACAGACATCTTTTTATGGAAGCTTTATCTCCTGAATATACAGATATCACTTATCCGGAAAGAGAAATGGGTATCTATACCAATGAACCATGTATGGCAAATCTTGTAAGAAATGCTGTTCAGACAGGTTTCAAATTACATGCTTATGACGGTTATGCATATAAAAACAGAGATTCTGTATCGGCAGAAAATATATACAAAGTTGTCCAAGATAATCCTCAGGATAAATTCTTGATCATATGCGGATTTGATCATAATAATAAAAACCGCTCTCAATCACTTGCTTCTTATCTCGACAAAATAGCTCAGATAAATCCTTTTACCATTGATCTGACCGTTTATTCAGAACCAGAATCAAGTAACTATTATAATGAACTTATAGATTATTATCATATTAAAGTTCCTACTGTACTGACAGATACCAACAACAAGCCATTGAACATGAAAAATTCATCCGGAAGAGACCTTTATGTGGTTTTTCCGCATACTGAGTATGTCCACGGCTATCCACAATGGATGATAAATCAAAGAGAGAATAAATTTGACTCATTGAAATTCTCTGATTATGATGTTGCAAAAGTATATATAAAAGAAGAACTTGTGCATGTCAAATCTCCAATTCCATATTCTTTTAAATATGGAAATAGTGATAACACTATACTTGTTCCTTTAAAGGATTATATCATCAGGTTTTATAAACTAAAAAATGGAAGGTTGGATTTTGTTGGAAGTTATGATAGCAGTAATATTAGAGATATTTATTGAATATCCCTAAGTTATTTGAAGCAGATTGCTGAGCAATATTATCAGTAAACTTTAGGTCTTGAGCGAGAATAAATATGTCTTATCCATCATAAAATGACTCCACTTATCACTCCTTTAGTTCTGTATCTTCAAATAATTACACACATTATGCAAGCAATATTCAGGAGAACATTCAAAAAGAAAATTTAATATATTCATATGGCCAGAACCAAAATTCAAGTTACCGAAGGCTTCTGAAGAAGATTTTTTGCCTAAAGTTATAGTTTCTGCTATAGACAATAAGCCAAGTGTACCAGATTTTTATCTGACATTACGAATATAAGCAAAAGATAAGACGCATCGGAAAGTTGCATTTATCTTTTTGTCTTGAACGAGAGCAGATAGCAGGTGACACCGATGGCGATGAGCCCCAACAGGAGTTTCATCCAGCAGGCGGGAAGCAGGAAGAAGATGCAATGCAGACAAGTAATCCACAATAATGAAATAGACAGGATTTTAGCTCGCAAAGGAATGGAACGCTCTTCTCTGAAATTGCGGATATAGGGTCCCAATTGTTTATGATTGAGCAGCCATCGGTACAAACGTGGAGAACCTTGGAAAAATAAGGCGGCTGAAAGAAGCAGGAAAGGGGTAGTAGGCAGCAGAGGGATAAATATTCCGATAATCCCTAAAGTCAGAAAAACGATGCCTGATGTAATGCAGAGGTATCTTTTAATCATGATTTCCTGTATTGCTTCTTTCCTGTTTTGTTCTGAATAATTGTAGGAGTGCAAAAATAGAGATTTATTCGGGATAATGGATGCAGTTGCGGGTTAAATCAGAATCCCGATATAAATAAAAGTAAGAACCTGCTGTATATAGAAGGGCTGAACTATACAGGTGAATAGCTTTATCCGACGACGTCGTTTCTATAATCGACGTCGTTGATTGTAAAAACGGCGGTGCCGGTTGTGTAGCCGACGTCTCCGATTGCAGTTCAGTTCTAATTTTTTTGGACTTTCCGACTATATGGGTAAAGAATATACTTTATTGCAAGTCCAATCCCATGATGTAGTCGTTCATGTAGTATCCGTTTCCTATCGGGAAGTCTCCTTCGCTGACTTTTTTCATCCCCATGTGCTCATAAAATCCAAGAGCCGGATTGTGCCGGTTTACATTCAGTTCCATGCGGCAAGGGGCAGGGTGTAGCGCTTTGATGCCGGCAATGGCCTGTTCGAACAGCTTTTTCCCTATCCGGTCTTTCTGGAAGCGGGGGAGGACATAGATTTTCTGAAGATGGAAAAGGGATTCTCCTTCCTGCTGGATGGAAACATATCCGGCCGCTTCGCCGTCTTTGAAAGCAAGATAATAGATGTGTCCTTCTTCTTCCATCTGCTTTCGGAGGTTTTCAAGGGAGTACATCCATTCCATCATATACTCGATTTGTTCCGGAGTAAGAATGTTTTTGTAGGTTTCCGGAAATACATTTGCAGCCATCTCGTGTATCAGAGGTATATCGGCATAAGTAGCTTGACGTATACTGAACATAGTTTTTGTTTTAAAGGTTTCTGTTGGCTGCAAATGTACGGTTTATCTGTATTGCTTCTTTGGTTTGCGACTTGTTTAACATGTTAATTTATGTAAAATAAAAGTACCTTGCAATACAAGGTATTGATATAATACATATATTTGTGCCATACAAATAAGCAAACTCAGAAACTATGAATGTAGATAATGTAAAATCGCAAATGCGCAAAGGGATGCTGGAATATTGTATCCTCTTGTTGCTTCATCGGGAGCCGTCGTATGCTTCGGATATCATACAGAATCTGAAAGAAGCCCGGCTTATTGTGGTGGAAGGAACACTTTACCCGCTGCTTACCCGACTGAAGAATGACGAACTGTTGTCGTACGAGTGGGTGGAATCGACTCAGGGACCTCCCCGCAAGTATTACAAACTGACTCCCAAAGGGGAGGAGTTTCTGGCAGGGCTACAGACTGCATGGGATGAACTTTCGGATACTGTAAATCATTTAAGAACAAAACTTTTAACTGTAAAATACAATGAAAAAAACACTGACTGTTAATTTGGGTGGCACGGTATATCATATTGATGAAGATGCCTATAAACTGTTGGATAACTACCTGAACAACCTCCGTTATCATTTCCGTAAGGAAGAGGGGGCGGAAGAAATGGTACGCGATATAGAGATACGTATTGCAGAAATTTTTAATGAATATATCCGCTCCGGACAACAGGTAATTACATTGGAGAACGTAGAAGAAGTAATAGCCCGTATGGGTAAACCGGAAGATTGGGAAACCGGCGAAAGTGAAACTTCTTCAACAGCTTCTGCTCCTCATACACCGAAGGAAGAAATCAAACGCAAATTATTCCGTAACCCGGACGACCGTATTCTGGGTGGTGTGCTTTCCGGATTGTCCGATTATTTCGGGATGGATGTAACCTGGGTACGTCTGGGAGTTTTGTTCCTTGGATTCTTTTTTAATTTCCTTATCGTGGCCTATCTGATAGCTTGGATTGTGATTCCGGCAGCTCATACGGCTACAGAGAAACTGCAGATGAAGGGACAGCCTATCAATGTGGAGAATATAGGGAAAACGGTGACCGATGGATTTGAAAAGGTGAACCATTATGTACAGTCGGAAAAACCTCGTTCTGTATTGGCGCAGCTGGGTAATGCCATTGTGCAGATAGCTGGATTTGTCATTAAGTTCCTGCTTGTGGTCCTGGCCATTTGTTGTGCCCCTGTGTTGCTGGCCGGATTTGTGGTGTTGTTTGCCATGCTGATGGTCGCTACCGGGTTGATAGCCAGTATTCCGGCAGCCTTTTATTATATAAGTCCGGAGATTAACTGGGAACTGATAAACAGTGTACCTGCTGCCTCTGTCGGTTTTGCGTTGTGCGGGCTTTTTGCAGTAGGTATTCCGATGGTAGGTTTGCTTCAGGTTATTATGCAGAGTTTCCATGTATGGCGCCCTATGTCGACAGTGACCAAGGTTGTACTTATCGTGTTATGGATTCTTGCTGTACTGTTGGGAGGTGTATTTTTCCTTAATCTGCCTTATATTCCGATGATGGAACTGTAATAATCGTAAGATGTATTGTCTTTAATAAGGAAATATTTTCTTACCTTTGTGCAAAGAAGGATAAAAACTTGAAACGAATATGACTAAGAAAATACTTTTGCTGGGTTCCGGAGAATTGGGAAAAGAGTTTGTAATAGCAGCTCAACGTTTGGGACAGTACGTAATAGCGTGTGATTCGTATGCAGGTGCACCGGCTATGCAGGTAGCAGATGCTTGCGAAGTCTTCAGTATGCTGGATGGAGATGCACTTGATAAAGTGGTAGAAAAATATCATCCGGATATTATTGTTCCCGAAATTGAAGCAATCCGTACGGAACGATTGTATCATTTGGAAAAAGAAGGTATTCAGGTGGTTCCAAGTGCACGTGCCGTAAATTATACCATGAACCGTAAGGCGATTCGTGATCTGGCAGCTAAGGAACTGGGCTTGAAGACTGCAAAGTATTTTTATGCGACTTCTTTTGAAGAACTGAAAGAGGCTGCAGAAAAAATCGGTTATCCGTGTGTCATCAAACCGCTGATGTCATCATCGGGAAAAGGACAGTCGGTAGCCAAGGGTCCGGAAGATCTGGAATACTCTTGGGCATATGGCTGTAGCGGAAGCCGTGGTGATATCAAGGAACTGATTGTAGAAGAGTTTGTCAAGTTCGACAGCGAGATTACTCTGCTGACTGTTACCCAGAAGAATGGTCCGACCTTGTTCTGCCCGCCAATTGGTCATGTGCAGAAAGGTGGAGATTATCGTGAAAGTTTCCAGCCGGCACACATCGCTCCGGAACATTTGGCAGAAGCACAACGAATGGCTGCCAAGGTAACAGAAGCTTTGACCGGAGCTGGTCTTTGGGGAGTAGAGTTTTTCTTGAGTCATGAAAATGGAGTTTATTTCTCCGAACTTTCTCCTCGTCCGCACGATACCGGTATGGTTACATTGGCCAATACTCAGAACTTGAATGAATTTGAACTTCATCTGTATGCGGTGCTGGGATTACCTATTCCGGGTATTACTCAGGAACACATTGGAGCAAGTGCAGTCATCTTGTCGCCTATTGCCAGCCAGGAAAAACCGCGCTATCGTGGAGAAGAGTTGGTTTGTTCGCAGCCTAATACGTATCTTCGTATCTTCGGAAAACCTTATACTAAGTTGAACCGCCGTATGGGAGTAGTGGTATGCTACGATAAAAACGATGGAGACCTTGATGCATTGCGCGATAAGTGTAAAGCACTGGCCAACAAAGTAGAAGTGTATTAAAATATAGATAATATAAGGAAAACAGCCGAGGTGGTAGTCGTAGGTAATAACGGCAGACCTTGGCTGTTTTTTTATTTATGAAAAATAAACCGTTATGGAAGAGTATCGTTTGGACGGGAAGACCGTAAAGGAACATTTGCTGCACCTCTCGGAATATGGTAATAAGCCTTTTACAAAAGGGTTGCATCCGGGAGTAGAGCATATATTGGGCATCCGGATTCCCGATTTGCGCAAACTGGCTGCTCGCATCGCAAAAAGGGAAGATTGGAGAGATTATCTTGAGACTGCCGGTACTTTCTACATGGAAGAACGTATGTTGCAGGGAATGGTATTGGGGTATATTCACCCTGATGAGAAATTGGAATGTTATCTGGACCGTGTGTCCCGTTTTGTCCGTCTCATTAACAGTTGGTCGGTATGCGATACATTTAAGTTTGCAGGTGGAAAGAGGTTTGTAGAAAAACATCGCCAATCACTATGGGAGTATCTGGTAGGCTGGATGCATGCCAAAGAAGAGTATGAAATCCGTTTCGGTGTAGTGATGTCGATGACTTATTTTATAGAATCGGAGTATATTGATGAATTGTTACGGGAGTACGACCGTATCAGTCACGACGGATATTATGTAAAGATGGCAGTAGCCTGGGCACTTTCGGTCTGCATGGTTAAGTTTCCCGAAAAAACGCTGCATTATCTGCAATACAGCCATCTGGATGACTTTACCTATAATAAATCTATTCAAAAAATGATAGAATCTTACCGTATTACAGATACACAGAAACAGGTGCTCCGGCAGATGCGCAGAAGCACCCGGTGAGGTTTTATTCGTGATGATACGGGCCGTTGTTCAGAATTGTCATAGCCCGATAAAGCTGTTCCACAAAAATCAGTCGGATCATCTGATGGGAGAAAGTCATCTTCGACAGGGAAATCTTTTCCTGTGCAACCCCATAAACGGCTTGGGAAAAGCCATAAGGTCCGCCGATAATGAATACCAGCCGCTTGTTTACGGTATGCATTTTCCGTTCTATCCAGTTGGCAAACTCAATAGAGCGGAATTCCTTGCCATGCTCGTCCAGCAGTACTACCACATCTCCCGGCTGCAAAGCTTTCAGAATAAGCTCTCCTTCCTTCTCTTTCTGTTGCTCCATGCTGAGGCTTTTGGTATTCTTCAGTTCCGGAATCACTTCAATATCGAACGAAGTATAATGTTTGGTACGTTCGGTGTAGTCGTTGATGGCAGCGATATAATGTTTTTCTACAGTCTTTCCTACGACGAGCAATGTAAATTTCATATAGTGAGTATTATATATTACGATATTCGGTGTAAAGGTAATAAATCTTCCCGATAGTGTACTAAGATTTTCTGTGAAGTCATGATGCTGTATGTGTCTTTGTCTTTATAATGTGTGTTTTCGGGTTTTGAACAGAATGATATAAGAAAATAATATGTACCTTTGCTTTATAAATAATCATTTAAAACAGAATAGAAAATGGACGAGAAAGTTGTAAAAGACCTGATTGATCGTTTGATTGATTTATCGTTTGCCGAAGATATAGGTGACGGTGACCATACTACGTTGTCGTGTATCCCTGCCGATGCAATGGGAAAGTCGAAACTTCTGATTAAGGAAGAAGGTATTCTGGCTGGTATTGAAATTGCCAAGGAAGTATTTGCGCGTTTCGATCCAAGCATGAAGGTAGAGGTCTTTATCCAGGATGGCACTCATGTAAAACCGGGTGATGTGGCTATGGTAGTGGAAGGAAAGATTCAGTCTTTGCTTCAGACAGAGCGTCTGATGCTGAACATCATGCAGCGAATGAGTGGTATTGCTACTATGACTCACAGATATGTAGAGCGTCTGGAAGGAACTAAAACCCGTGTATTGGATACCAGAAAGACAACTCCGGGTATGCGTATTCTGGAAAAGATGGCTGTGAAAATCGGTGGAGGGGTAAACCATCGTATCGGTCTGTTCGATATGATTCTGTTGAAAGATAATCATGTGGATTTTGCCGGAGGTATTGATAAAGCCATTACTCGTGCGAAGGAATATTGCAAGGAAAAAGGTAAGAATCTGAAGATTGAAATCGAAGTACGTAATTTCGATGAATTGCAGCAAGTGCTCGATTTAGGTGGTGTAGACCGCATTATGCTGGACAACTTTACACCAGCTGATACAAAGAAAGCTGTAGAAATGGTAGGTGGTCGCTATGAGTTGGAATCATCAGGCGGTATTACATTCGATACTTTACGCGACTATGCAGAGTGTGGAGTTGACTTTATTTCTGTAGGAGCGTTGACTCACTCTGTGAAAGGATTGGATATGAGTTTTAAGGCTTGCTGATAACAAGTTTTTAAAATGCCATAAATAAGAAAAGGTTTCGGTGATCTGGAGAAATCATCGGAACCTTTTTCTGTGAAGTGATGGTTAAAAATGAATCTTCTTTTGAAGTTGAATCTTTTTATAGGGTCAATTCTTCTTGTTGAGATTTTAAATTGAGATTTTCTCTATATTCTTTTGGAGATACTCCGAATAAGCGTTTTACATATTTCCCAAAGAATGAAAGACTTCCAAAATTCAGTTCGTTGCATATCTCTTTAATTGTTTTATTAGGATTTTTCAGAAGCATTTCAAGGTCTATTTTCATATATCTTGTGATAATGTCAGAAGCATTTTCTCCACAAATATCTTTGCATATCGCTGAAAGATATTTGGGGGTAACGAATAGTTTATTGGCATAAAAAGCTACCGACCGTTCTTTAGGATATGAATCATTTAATAAATCTATAAACGAATTGAAGAGCGTTTCTGCTGAATTATATTTAGGTGGGGAAATTGCGATGTGTTTTTTTAATGCATCATGAAATTCATACATGAATGCAACCAAAAGAGCGTCGATGAGTTTTTTCTTATTGGGATGTGGCTCTGCTATGAGTTTTGATTTTAAAAGGTTATAATATTGAAGAAAAAGCTCGCATTCGTCTGGTTTTAAAGATAGAATCGGGTTTTCATCCAAGAAAGCTTTTGAGCTCCAGTGGCTGGCTGTAATAGCCAACATTTGTTTCATATATTCTGGAGATAGACAAAATCCACAACAGTTAAACCCAAGATTGACCATGCCGCTTTCAATGATTGTTTGAGGATGGCATATTAGCAGATTATCCTTATTAAGGGTTTGCTGTTCGTTATTGATGTTGATCGTTGCTCTTCCACTGGTACATAGGATTGCTATAAACCATTCAGCTTTAATGGGGGAGGAAGCAACTTCTTTTACATCATTTATTTGTTTTAGAATGATGATTCTATCGTCTTTATAGTCTATTGAACCTTCTTCTATGTATTTGTCGATTTTCATAAATTGGTAGTTTTAGCAACGCTGCAAATGTAATTATTGTCCTTAATTCTACGGTAGTATTATTTTCTAATTAAATGTACTGAATTTCCTATATGGATGGTTGCAGGAAATATAGAACAGTTATAAGGTGGTTTTTATACCATAGGTCTGTCTGAAATATTATTCTTTTACGCCCGAATTTAAAACCAGTGATAATATTAAGTTATGAACAAGAAATTTTTGATTCTAGTTTCGTTTCTGATATTTCTGTATGGTTGCGGAAAATCGGAACATGTGAAAAATGAACCAGTAGCGGTAAAGGTGAAAATAGAGAAAGTGGAAACTGATAATGGCGGATGTACTTCTTTCTATTCGGGTACTGTAAAGGAAGAGAATGCTTCGTTATTGAATTTTTCGGTAATGGGTACAGTGAGTGGTATTCATGTGGGCTTGGGAACGGTTGTGTATAAAGGGCAGTTACTTGCTACAATAGATGATACGTCTTTGAAAAGTGCCTATGAAGCTGCAAAAGCAGCACGCGATCAGGCGGAAGATGCTTATTCCAGAATGAAAGAGCTGCATCAGAAAGGTAGTCTGGCTGATATTAAATGGATGGAAGTAAAGAGTAAATACCAGCAGGCTTGTTCTATGGAAGAAATGGCAAAGAAACAATTAATTTCGGTTCCGGAAACAGAAATATCCAATGTATATAAAGGTCAGGAAGCTGTGGTGATAATTCCTGCTTTGAATGACTCCAGACTGGAGGGAAGTGTTATAGAGAAAGGTATTCAGGCCAATCCGGTCTCGCGTTCTTATGAGGTTAAAATAAGACTTGATAACAGCAGTCTCTCGGGAAAAGTGATGCCTGGAATGATTACAGAAGTGTATCTGACTGGGAAACTTAGTACACAGCATATTGTGATTGCTGCCAATCTGATACAGATAGACGAGAATAATAATTATTTTGTTTGGCTGAACGATAAAGGAAAGGCTTCGAAACGAATAATTGCATGCGGTGATTTTACCCCTACAGGTGTCACGGTTGTATCAGGCTTGAATGCTGGTGATGAAATAATAGTAGAAGGTCAGCAAAAAGTATGTGAAGGAACAAAACTTGAACTGTAATATGGATAATAAGAAGCGTAATATAGTAGAATGGGCTATGCATTACCGCCAGATTATTATACTGGTGACATGCTGTCTTGTAGCATTTGGGGTATATAGTCTGCCTCAGATGCAGAAAAATGAATTCCCGGATTTTACGATTCGCCAGGGTATCGTAATAGCTGCAGCTCCGGGGAATACGGTGGACGAAATGGTAGAGCAAGTCACAAAGCCGCTGGAAGATTATATATTCACCTATAAAGAGGTAAAAAAAGAAAAAACATTTTCTACTACCCGTGACGGACTTGTGTTTATTCAGGTAGAACTTGTAGATGAGCTGAATAATAAGGATGAATTTTGGAGTAAGTTCAAACATGGTATAGCAGCATTTAAATCACAACTTCCTCAAAATGTCCTTGTGGTACAAGTGATGGACGATTTCGGAGATACATCGGCTATGCTGCTTACAATGGAAAGTAAGGATAAAACCTATCGGGAGCTTTCGGACTATATGGATAATCTGAAAGATCGTTTGAGAAATGTAAATAGTGTAGGACGTCTTACTGTAAGTGGAGAACGGAAGGAACAGATTTCTATTTATCTTGATCCTGCTAAGTTGACACAATATGGCTTGAATGAGCAAATGGTTGCATCACAACTGTTTGCCAAAGGATTTGTAACTACAGGAGGGCGTATTCAGACACCCGACTATATTCTTCCAGTGCATATAGACAAATCTTATAATACGATTTATGATGTACAGCAGCAGATTGTTTATTCCGATTTAGACGGTAATAATATTCGCCTTAAAGATATTGCAAGGGTGGTGAAGGAGTATCCTCATGCCGACAGTTACATAAAAAACAATGGCACCAAATGTATCTTGTTGAGTATTGAAATGAAGAAAGGCAAGAACATTGTAAAAATGGGTGAAGATGTAAATAAGGTACTTGAAGAATTCAAGAAAGAAATACCTTCTGAAGTGGAAATGTATCTTGTCACCAATCAGGCGCAGGTAGTAGGCGATAGTGTGGAGAATTTCTTGCATGAACTTGTAATAGCTATTGTGGCTGTAGTGGTGGTTGTGATGCTTTTATTACCGATGCGTGTTGCTTTGGTTGCTGCATCTACCATTCCGATTACAATCTTTATCTCATTGGGATTGTTTTATGCTTTTGGTATAGAACTGAATACCGTTACACTTGCGGCACTGATTGTGACATTGGGTATGATAGTCGACAATTCCATTGTGATTATAGACAGTTATCTGGAGAAAATTGGTGAAGGGATGTCCCGTTGGCATGCATCAATTTATAGTGCAACACACTTTTTTAAATCTATTTTCTCTGCAACACTTGCCATCAGTATCACTTTCTTTCCTTTCCTGATTGTGATACCGGGAATGATACACGACTTTTTATTAAGTTTCCCTTGGTCTATATTGTTGATACTTGGAATTTCATTACTCGTAGCCATGTTGCTGGTTCCGTTTATGCAGTTCTGGTTTATACGTAAGCCTGTTCCCCATACAAAGAAGGGCTTTTCGTTTATGGATGTATTGCAACGCTTCTATAATAAGATACTTGATGCATGTTTTGCTCATCCATATATAACAATGTGTATGGGCTTGGGATCTATTATTGTAGGAGTTTTGTTGATGGGTAAGTTACCACAGAAACTGATGCCGGTGGCAGACCGTAATCAGTTTGCAATAGAAATTTATCTTCCTACTGGTACGGCTGTAGAACGGACTGCGGTGGTAGCTGATAGTATAGAAAATGTGCTTCGAAAGGATGCTCGTGTGGTGTCTGTCACATCGTTTATAGGATGTTCTTCACCGAGATTTCATACGGCATATGCTCCGCAGATTGGCGGAACCAATTACTCGCAACTTATTGTAAATACACTGGGAAATGAAGAAACTGTAGAACTTCTTGATGAGTATTCTGCTAAATATACCAATGCATTTCCTGAAGCAAGAGTAAGATTCAAACAGATTAGTTTCAGCCAGGCAGTCTATCCGGTTGAACTTCGGTTGAGTGGTCAGAATCTCGACAGTCTGAAGTTTGTTGCTGGAAAATATCTTGCACTGCTGCGTAATATGCCAGAAGTGGAACTGGCTCAAACCAACTTCAGTGAACCACAGACTTCGATGAAAGTTGTTCTAAAGGAAGATGAAGCTTCAAGATTGGGTATAAATAACATGCAGGTTGAAACTACATTGGCCATGAGATATGGAAATGGGGTACCTTTATCGAATGTATGGGAAGGTGATTATAACATTCCTATAACGCTAAAGTCGGAAAAAGCTGATAAGGCTGACTATTCAGATCTTTCGGATGAAATGATTCCTGTGATGGGCGGATTGGGAAATGTTCCCTTGAGGCAGGTTGCAGAAGTCGTACCTAGTGTGAAAGATGGACAAATAGTAAGACGTAATGGTATTTATACTATTACAGTGATGTCTGATGTGCGTCGGGATGTGAATGTGACAGCTTTTACAGCAAGTCTGAAAAAGAAACTTGCAACGATTCCGTTGCCCGAAGGAGTCACACTTGCATATGGTGGTGATGATGAACAGGACAATGAAAATCTTCCACCCATCATGTCTGCATTGGCTATCGCTGCTTTTATTATATTCTTTATTCTTTTGGCTCACTTTAAGAAAATCAGTATTGCTTTACTGATATTTCTCAGTATGACGCTTTGTCTGTTTGGTACTGCCGTGGGAGTATTGGTGCAGGGAGTCGATTTTGGTATGACCTGTACACTTGGTATCATTAGTCTGATGGGTATTATTGTGCGAAATGGTATCATTATGATAGACTATGCGGAAGAGTTAAGGGCTACAGAAAAACTTTGTGTGCGTGATGCAATCTATCATTCTGCACAAAGACGTATGCGCCCGATTTTCCTTACCTCTGCGGCTGCTTCTATGGGAGTAATTCCTATGATATTAGGAAAGAGTGGATTATGGATGCCTATGGGAACGGTAATATGCTACGGTACACTTATTACAATGTTGTTTTTACTGACCGTGCTACCTATATCGTATATGCTGATGTTCAGAGGTTCTACATCCAAACGTGCCAAAATGGAAGCTATGGAACAAATGTAACGGTTTAAAATACGTAATTCGAAATGAAAGTGAATAAAAGAAATATAGTATTGAGTTTGATTGCGTGTACATGCCTGGCGCCTGTTTCAGGTCAGCATATATATACGCTTGATGAATGCATCAATTCGGCTTTGAAATATAATGTGAAAGTAAGAAATGCCGAGAATGATCTGGAGATGGCAAAGCATGATAAGAAAGAGGCTTTTACAAAGTACTTTCCGAATATTTCTGCTGTAGGTTTTGGATTTATAGCTAATGAGCCTTTGGTGCAGATGCAAATGTCTCCCGAGGCTAAGATGGAGATGCTGAAGGATGGAATGCTGGGTGGTATTTCTGCTACGATGCCATTGTTTACCGGAGGACAGATTGTGAATGGCAATAAACTGGCCGAACTTGGAGTGAACATGAAGGCATTACAAAAAAAACAGACTGATGATGAAGTTCGCTTGGAAGTAGAAAGATATTTTTGGCAGATAGTGATGCTGAAGGAAAAGCTGAAAACAATCTCTTTAGTAGAAAAACAGCTTGAAAGACTTGAAACTGATGTACAGGCGTCGGTTGATGCTGGAATTGTAACTCGGAATGACTTATTGCAAGTGCAGTTAAAAAAGAACGATGTGTTGAGTGGTAAAATTCAACTTGAAAATTCGTTGAATGTTTCATTAAGTCTTTTAGGACAGTACATTGGTGCAAAATCGGATAGTATTGATGTGGCATTTGTGGTAGAAGAACATCTGTCAGAATCACCCCAGACTTTATTTTGTAATCATACTGATGCCGTTGAAAGGACAAATGAGTATGGCCTTTTGAAGCAGAACTTACAGGCAAGCAAGCTTCAATATAAAATGGCTGTAGGCAAGAATCTTCCAACAGTAGCAATTGGTGGCGGACTGGTGTATGATAACTTTGTAATGGGACTGGATCAATCGTTCTATATGGGATTTGTAACTGTATCTGTTCCTATATCAGGATGGTGGGGTGGTACGCATTCTATCAAAAAACATAAATTACAGGTAAAAAACGCAGAAAACCTGTTGAACGATAACAGCGAAATGTTGGTTATCCGAATGCAGAATGTATGGAATACTTTGAATGATTCTTATAGGAAGGCAGAAATTGCGCTTCTTTCAGTAGAGCAGTCTTCGGAAAATTTAAGATTGAATATGGATTATTATTCGGCAGGAACTGCTACAATGAGCGAATTGCTTGATGCACAAACATTGTATCAACAGAGTCGGGATAAATATGTTGAGGCTTATACAAATTATGAATTAAGTAAAAGAGAGTACTTGCAGGCTACAGGAAGATAGTTTATTGGAGGTAGCTGTAGATAGTAGAATTACGATACTTGTATCATTGGCCTTTGATACAAGTATCGTGTGCTTATGTGACTTGTATCATTCGCTTGCGATACAAGTCGCATTTTTTATGAAACAATGATTCAAAAAGGGGGCTTTTAGCTTTGGTCTCAGATGAGTTCTTTTTATGTATGTAGTTTGCAAGTTTTCTGATAAACTGTAGACCTTGAGGTAGTTGTACTATGTAGTATGGTAAGTTATCATATAGAATAAAAAAAGGATTACAAGAAACTTGTAATCCTTTGAAGAGCGGAAGACGGGGCTCAAACCCGCGACCCTCAGCTTGGAAGGCTAATGCTCTATCAACTGAGCTACTTCCGC
>ENA-UERU01000353-UERU01000353.1-human-gut-metagenome-genome-assembly--contig:-NODE-353-length-38499-cov-11.911093_pt1 | contig 38499 bp, 37 predicted proteins | sample MGYA00242988_ERZ507989 | MGnify/ENA primary metagenome ERZ507989 (study PRJEB26167, sample SAMN06115519) | human gut metagenome | host: Homo sapiens | place: China:Hunan | collected 2015-08-21...
CTTTCATTTTTTTCTGCATCCTTACAATTTTTCAGTCAACTCCTCATACAGATTCAGATAATCTGCATAACGGTCTTCTTTTCTGAAATGACCCAAGGCATAGTTCCGGCACAAATCCCGGTAATGCAACTTGCCCTGCTGTTCAATCTTACGTACTGCCATCAGCAATCCATTGATATCCCCCTGCTCTACAATCAGTCCGGTTTCTCCCGTCACCGCCTCAATGCTTCCGCCGGTACGGTACGTCACCACCGGTGTACCGCAAGCTATCGCCTCCAGATTCACCGTAGGATAATTATCCTGCCAGGTAGGATTGACAAAGGCATCTGCCGCCGCATACAGTTCTGCCAACTGACGGATGTTTTCCGTACGCGCAATTCCGATGACATTTTCCGGCAACAATTTCTTTTCCTCCGGTTTTACTCCTACCAGTACAATACGCTCGTCCGCATTCAGCAGTTTCGCCAGTTCAATAAAGTCCTGTAATCCCTTTTCGCGACTCCAGATACTTGCCACTCCCAAGATGATTCGTTTTCCCTGCAGGTTATACCTGCTTCTTACCGCTTCGGCCTCATAGACATCGAACACTTCCAAATTGATACCATTGTGAATCACCCGGAAATTATACCCTTTCAGGAATGAGTGCTGCATCTCTCCTCTGATCCATTCCGACACCGGCACAATAGTCAACTTGTCGTGCGGCATCGAAGTAAAGGCCTTGCACTTGTCGGCAAAATTGCGTGCCGAACGGTCGAGAAAGAAACTAGCAGGAAATTCCCTTTTCTGCGGGCACTGCCCGCAACCGGTCTTCCATCTGTCGCACTGTGCAAACGAATAATAATAGCAGTGTCCCGTGTACAGCCAGCAGTCGTGTATGGTCCACACCACCGGAATACCACACTGCGACAGATAGTCGAACAGAATACGGTAATTCAGAAAATAGCCGTGAATATTGTGAATATGAATGACATCCGGTCCCAACTTTTCAATCTCTTCTACAAACCTTCTTGTCGCCCCGTCGGAAGACAATCCGTGACGGTCGAACAGGCGTGTCATCACTCCATGCCATGCCACACTGCTCTTACTGCCTACCGGTAACAGTTCCGAACGGCACGGCTTCACCCCGTCGCGTCCCCGGCTATAGGCAATGTAGCTCTGCCATCCTTTCTGCATGGCCAGTTCCCCTATCTCCTGCATGATGCGGCCTGTAGAAGTAGACACCCGCAACACCGGATTAATCTGTAACAGTTTTTTCATTGTTTTGTGAAAGAAGAAAACAATTCCATCCAGCGTTTCATCACCGCCTCCTCGGAATAAGTCTCAGTAATTTTTTTAGCGCCTTCAGAGAGTTTCATCCGGTAATCTGCATCATCCATCAGCTCCCTCATACCGGCAGCCAGTCCCTCGATATCTCCGTCGGATACCAGAATCCCATTCTCCCCTTCGCGGATAATATCCTTCGGACCACACTTATAGTCGAACGACACCACCGGAAGTCCGCAAGCCATTGCTTCAATCATCACCATCGGAAAACCTTCGTAATTGGAACTCATCACCAGGAAAGCACTTTCGGCATACTCTTTCCCGATATTCTTTACAGGAGCATGGATATGTGCCGTATGTGCCAATCCTTTCTCGTTAATCATTTGCTGCAACCAGTCCTTCCATTCTCCCTGTCCGAAGATATCCAGACTCCAGTCTTTATATACCGTATGCTCCTGCACATACTCCCAGGCCTGTATCAGCCGGTCGAATCCCTTCTGATAATCCAACCGTCCTACCGCAATCACCCGTTTCCGGTTCTGTACCTCCGCTTCCTGTTCGCCCACCTTCATGGCAGCATTCGGAATCACCACAATATTGGGCAATTCTCCCCAGTACCCCCGGTCTTCGTAGGTCAACACCACAAACTTATCGAAACGGCGGACAATCCGTTCATCCTGACGGGTACGCCATCTGTCAATCAAGCCCAACAGTCCGCTACGCCCATATTGCAGACGGAAGAACTTACAATAATGCAGTTCCAGTACCTTCCGGCTGCCGTCCTTTATATCGGGCAGGAAAGAAGATTCCGAAGGATAAAGCGACACCACGATGTCTGCCTTTTCCTTTTTCAGCAGTTCCGTAAGCTTCCGCTTATGCTCTTTCCGGCGACGCAAATATCCTGTAATCTTCCTGAATACGTTTTTATCATTGTCATCAGAATAATTAATTCCTAAATCCACTCTCCGCACCTCTTCCGGAAACGGATAAAAAGGCGGACGATCGTGCTGGTCGGTAGTGACTACCATCACCTCCCAATCTGTATGCTTGGTAAGCCACACCACCTTGTTCCACAGCACACGTTCCATGCCTCCGGGATTACAAACCGAATGTGTACAGTAAATGATTTTCATAGATTTTAACCTAGATCCAAGGTTTTTGACTAATATTAACAGAGACTGAAAAGTTCTCCACATCTCCACCACTTCTCCACCACCTTTCCACCACCCTAAAATAGTGTAAAAATTTCAGAATTTCCACATGGTGGAGAGGTGTGGAAAATCGGGGAAACCTGTACAACCCCGACATTTTACTAAAAGTATATTTCTTTGTAAATTAACAGATTACAATTTTATCGTGTCGGGGTTGTCGGGGTTGACACGCATTTTCTTAAACTTTTTATAGAAATGTGTGGAGAGATATAAAATTCATTATCTCCACACTCACACGTAATAAATTTATAAAATAGGGTAACAACCCTGCCAACCCCGACATATTATATCTCTAATAAGCCCGTCTCACTCCATACGATACTTGTATCATCGGCTTACGATACAAGTATCGTTGGCTCATGATACAAGTATCATCAGGCTTCGATACAAGTCGCGTTTTTAGAAAGATATTTTATTACTTTGGCCGGATTTCCTCCCACCACACAATCGGCAGGAATACTTTTTGTAACAACTGATCCTGCTGCAACAATACTGCGAGCACCTATCGTAACACCTTTCAATATGATACAGTTCATACCAATAAATGCATCATCTTCAATCACCACTGGAGCTGAAATTCCCCAATCGGTAGAAGGGCTTCTACGCAATTTAAAATCCATATTGTGTGCATCAGTATCGATAATGATACAATTTCCACCAATTTTTACATGATTCCCAATAGTAATCTTTTTGTGTGCCCAAAGTACCGTACTACTCATTCCCACATTATTGCCAATTGTAATACATGCATCATGAGTAGCGTAAATCATTCCTCTCCGGTTTGCACACAGCGCATTCACTCCCCATCCGGATGAAAAATACAGATCATCTCCAATTTTTACCTTGGCTGATGGAAAAAGATGTACATAAAGTTTCCCATGTACAACACAATGACGTCCGCATTGTACTCCATACATTTTAAGTCGTAACAGATTATAATAGGAACTGATGCGATTTCTAACTCTTTTAATAAAACGAACTATTTGTCTAACAGTTTTGCTCATTTTCAAGAATATTATCAGTTTGCACATCATCTTCTTTACTCAATACAAGGAAGATAGCAAAGACCAAAAAGATATCAGTAGACACTTTAAACCATCCGATATAGTTTACTAATAATATCATTAAAAACATCATCTTATAGTCTTTAAACCGATGTATGCATGCCCATGCAGACTTCCACATAAATAAAGAAAATACAAAAGTCCCCACTAATCCAAAGTAAAAAATATAGCGTAAATAACCGATATCTGTCCCCATATAGTATCCATGATATACCGGACCGGTATAATATGGATCAAAAAAAGATAAAGTCTTATCTGCCGGATTCGCTGCATATCCGTCTCCAATCAACCAAGTTACCCAATTATCTGGAAAGACCACCATATGCTCTAATAAAATATCATTCGAACCGGTCTGCCACTTCCCTGTTTCCCACAAACTAAAAAAACCCTCAAAACCAAAGCGTATATTTTTATAGAAGGTGTCATTGGTAAAATACCAATATATAAAGACAGGTATTACCACACATAAGATCCCCCCTAACCAAAGCCAAAGTTTCTGATTCTTTATATTTTGTTTCAAGCTAAAAAGATTAGTAGAATATATCCAATACACCAATGCAAGTCCTACTCCTACCGTAGTGGTACGAGACATCATATTCCCGATGACTGCAATTATCAAAAAAGAAGCAAGATAAGTCACCACTTGTTTGTGCGACATCTCTTCTGCTTTCGACAAAATATAACCTATCATAACAGCTACTGCAGAAAAACGTAACCCAGCCACATCCAAAGCCGCACCAATTCCAGACAAACGTCCTTCCTTGGTATTTCCCATAAAGGCTTCTCCTCCCACAAAACTATCTACCAAAGCCTGTAAAGGTGGATATACATCTTTAGTCCATGCAATCAGACACTGAATGACACATACCGCAATCAACTGATTACAAACCAAACGCACATTGACATAACCATAAGCCGTATCCAGCCACCGCACCACAGTATAAGCTCCTCCCATCCATACCCACATGGAAACAAAATAGGTCAGAAATGAAGCATCCGGAGTATTATTAATGGTCATTGTAAGTAAACTGGCTAATGATACGCACAAAGCCAACAATGACAATACAAAGAAATCCTTGTTTATACCGGCATCCCTTCTTTGTGCCAAACGTTTTCCCAAAATCAATAACCCAATACCCGCCAATGCCATTTTAGTATTCACCCCCGGCAAAAAAACGGTTTCAAACGGGAAAAAATAAAAAGAAGTCAGGATAACTGATATAATATGAACTAAATACTTATACATAAGTTTGAGTCAGCAAATTTATAAGTTTATAAATTTTTATTTATATAATATTTTATAAGCCATATGAAATAGCCGGTTGTATATCCACACCAACCAGAACTGATTTTTCCATGCACACCATTGCAACCACCGACTACGCCCCGATATATTCCGGTTCTGCAAAATAAAACGGTTTGCCTCCGGATACCATTCTTTCCACAGACGATAAGAACGGCTATCTCCCATTAAAAGAAACGGGAACTTGGCCTCCAGTTTCAAGAATGCAATCTCTTTCTCCAGTGTATTTCCATAAATCTGAGTCAATAGCGCTGATATTCGACTTACATTATGTTTCAACTCTACTTTATGCTTATCCGAATACACATTGCTCATCGCTCCCGTATTCAGTTTTACATAATGATAGAAAGCCTTTGGGACATAAAGTACTTTATCGGCATGTGCAAACAAAAGCATCATAGTCATATCCTCTCCCATCCCATAGCCGGAAGGAAAGGAAACCTGATAATCCGTATAAAGATTACGTTTTACGAGTTTATTCCATACATTATACTTCATTCCTCCACCCAACATGGCTTTTAAAGCCTCTTGCGCAGTATCAAAGGAAGGCTGTTTCATATAGCGCTCGTTCTTCTCAAAAGACAAGAACCAGTCGCACCACACAATATCTGCCTGATGGCTTACAGCCTCGGTATACAAAGTTTCCAGCATATCAGGCTCTACAAAGTCATCGCTATCACAATGAAAAATATACTCCCCCTGTGCCATCTGCAATCCAGTGTTCCGGGCAGCCGGCAGTCCTTTATTGGTTTCATGAACTGTAATTACCACACTGTCTTGTCTCTCCGGATAACGGGCTAGTACTTCCTGAAGGACATCCATACTATGGTCGGGAGTCGCATCGTTGACAAAGATATACTCCACCTCTTTTAAGGTCTGTTGCATCAATGTTTCTGCACACCGGCCAATAAACTTCTCCACCCCATAGATAGGGATAATCACCGAAACTTTATATTTCATTTTAATATACTTCCTTATAATGCAATCCATCCTTTGCACAAGGCCCTATCCGACCTAAATTCATCGCATGAGTCTGGATTAAACCAGATTTCCGGGGCAATTACCACTTTTTCCGGATTACGATTCAAAAAAGCACTCCACCAGCTATATGTACTGTTCGAGATAATATTATGCTTGCACAGACTCATCAACTGCATATCAAAATGGCAACCATAGCCATCTGCCGGATTTCCCTCTACCAAGGTATACTTTATTTCCTGAAAGTTTTCTTTCACCCAATCCACGTTATCAGTAAAGACATAAAACTTAGGGTGCTGCAATTTTTCCTTCACCTGTAGAATTGCTTTCCGATAATAGTCCATTGAGCAGGTATTCTGGTACCAGATACGGCTCTGATAATCTTTCCCTTTCCGTACATGAATGGCCACTGATTCGCATCCCTCTATTTCTTTTTTAAGACGAAGATTCATTTCATCCGTAAACGGCAGAAAAGTAAAACATTTCTTTATTTCATCGTCTACAGCTTCTACAATGGAAGCATTCAGAAAAACCCCGATAATATATTCATTCCGAGCCGTATTTGCCGGTAAAGAGGCATCAAAAGCTCCTGTAGTAGTTCTTACATTCGTAGACGAAGGGAAATACCTGCGACGTACTTTGGAACAAAGATCTGATCCTCCTCCCCATAAAAATACCTTTAAACGGGAAGCCTGTTTTATTTCCGCATACGGAAAAATTGAATTCCATGCCACCTTTTCGTGTGCCAATTTAGCCGAACGGTAAAAATCAACAGTAACCTTATACCCCTGCTTTTTTAAGAAGAGATAATAGCTGTACTGAAACATCCGGTTAGCAAGGCCACAAGCCATATTAACTATAAATCCCATCAGCTTTTAACTCTTAGATTTCCCTTTTACCATACACAAAATAACGAATTAAGATCTTGATACGCTTCCATAGTGAAAGCTGATCCAACTCATTTAAACGTGTATAAAAAAACTCAAAATAGAATTTTTCATCAAAGAAAGGAGACTTCCGGTAATACTCCCACCAGATATCGAAATTCACACAAATACCTTTCCATGGTTTCTGACCGTTATAATGAACAATACCTTCTGTCAAAGCTTCGTCTATATCTTTATCACTCCAAAAATCACGTAACAAATTCCTATGTCTTAAAGCTAATTCAGAAAAATAGGTTGTCAAACAGAAAACAGGCTTTAAATATGTAATCTTCCCCTTACATGCTATATTTAAAACATCTAAATCTTGGAAATGGAATCTGTTTTTTGCCAACTCTTTAAATTGCTCTACTATATTATCTTCTCTTATTTTTTTTGAGTTTAATATAATATTTCCAGCATAGATAATATTATCGACATTCACCTTTCCCAACTTCAAATAATACTTTTTCATATCAGGAATAAAGGGTACTAATGCATTTACACCTGCCACATAGCAATCATTTAAGTCTGTATGAAAATAAATATCCGACAAATCTGATCGAAAAATTACATCCACATCCGAATAAATAATGTTATCATATTCAGGAACTAATTCTGGAATAAGCAGACGATAATAAGTTGGTGTTGTAATCCCTCTTATTTCAAAAGCCTGATCAAAAGTATTATCTACCACACGATACTGAATCCGACAACGATTGAAATGTTTAGGCAATTCATCCAACTGTTCTTTATGCAAATTAATCTTTGAAGAATGTAAAATAAAAATATCATAAAACGTATCTTCTTTGGCATTCATCAACAAAGAAGAAATACAAACACAAGCTGGAAGAATTAAATTATTGTCAAAAGCAAAAACTATAGGAACTGTCTTCATCTTACTACCTTTTTAATTAATGGTAAAGCACGATACTCCTCACTCTTTATAAAATGTACTGCATCTTTCATCGCTTTGAATTTTAATTTGAATATATCAATTTTACCCTTTAATAATGAAATCAATAAAGTAAACAAGAAAGTATAAGCAATAGCTACTATACTCCAAATTTTACTCCATCCACACTTATCGGGTAAATAAATAAAACGATGCCAAAAGATAGTCTTAAAGCGGAAATCAGCATAAATTACTTTCTTTTTCTTTTCCGGATGCATATTCTCTCCCCCATCCAAATGAACAAAGCCATGCTTGTACCAAGTCAATATTTTCAATCCCATCAGATACATCTTATAATACATCACCTGATCTTCTCCCATAGGATAATCCGCCTTATCCAACCATAGCTCTTCTTCAAAATGAATCTTCAAAAAATTCTCTTTCGAACACAAAAAACAGGCTCCAGCATTTGTTTGGGATTGATATATCTCCTTTATTGGGGAAGCGTTATAAGAATAGCCAGAATTTCTCATTACCTTATATCCCCAATAATCATCATTTCTACGAGCACACATTCTTCCAGATAATCTCATCATTACTTCTGCAAAAAAAGGACGACTTGCATTAGGAAATATATCAGGTGATATCATATCCGCATGTTCTCTTTGAAGTAGTTCTATCATTCTTTCAACCGTATTCTCTGGAAAAGAAAGATCATCATCCAGGAAAAGAATATACTCTGTATTAACCTCAGTATAAGGCAAAGCTCGTTGTGATACCATACCTTTTTTCACATAAATATATTGCTCTTTTCCAATTGTTTCTTTCGGAATAGAATACCCTTCTGCTATATATACCAAAATCTTTGAGGGTTGAATGGTTTGCTTATTCAATGAGTCCAATAAGTTTTGGTATTTATCTCCTGCTGTACCTAATGTGCGAATAACAGCTGTATAATTTATTGATTTCATTATTTTATCTTTCCATGTTTTAAGAATCTTAACACTAACATAAATCGAGAAATCAAACTTAAATGATGCACCAAACACCACATCATGATTTTCAATTTGGTATTAATAAAAGGACAAGAGCAAATATACTGATGACTTTCTGGATAAAAGTTCAAAAACTGATTATACGTGGAAGTACTCAAAACCCATTCCTGGGTACTCTTCAGTATTCGCCAACATAATTGTTTTTCATATAATGGATAGACGCCTTGAAGCTTAAAATAATTTATTACATCCAAATACATTACCTGTTCATCATGCATCTTTTTTTTATTCAAACTACGCATAATGGAGCCTACATTCATTTGATTATAATTATATAAGATTTTACTTAGATGTACAACTTTCCTCGCATGAAACAATACTTTTACAGATAAATTAAAATCTTCACAATATGCAGAATCTGACTCAAAAAACTTCAATTTATTCTGTACATATATATCACGCTTTACAAGTATATTCCATAATACAGTCCATCCATAAGCTATATAATTACATAGTGAAGCAATTTTATCCTCAGACCAATCAATTGTATGATAATCTACATAATGATCATTATAAATCACAAGTTACAATATCAACCTTTTGCTCTTGTATTACGCGATACATATCTTCCAACATCGTATGCTCCATCCAGTCATCACTATCACAATATATTATACATTCTCCAATAGCTTCTGCTAATCCAAAATTTCTGGCTTGTGCCGGTCCTTTATTTATGGTATGGTATATAATTTTACTGTTTTTAGCTCTTTCCGGATACTCTAGCATAATCTGTTTTAAAATGTCTATACTACGATCCGGAGAAGCATCATCCACAAAAATGTACTCTACCTCTTTTAATGTTTGCTCGAAAAGTGAACGTACACATTTCTCTATATATTTCTCAACCCTATAAATAGGAACTATAACCGAGACTTTAAAATTCATATACTAAATTATTATCTACAATTATACATGTTCCGATTTCCAAAATAATGACAATTTTCTAGAAAAAGAAGCATTTGTCTTAAAAAGAGAAATGAAGCGAACCACCATAAGCGCTAATAAATAGATAATAGAAGAATAATTATATTTTCTTATTGTAACAAATAATTTGTCGTAATCACTATTGTTATATCCTCCACCATATAAGAACTTAAAATAATCAAGGAGAAGTCTTTCTGGGAACAATTCATTTAATACTTTATTTTTTTCTTTTTTGCATAATTCTAAATCAGAACTTACCCCTCCATCTTCGAAACTTGTTACAACATACGGAATCATTTTGTAAGTACAATTTCTAAAAATAAAAGCTTGTAAGAAAAATTTCCAATCAGAAACAATACGAAGATTTTCATCATATAACAAACTTTTATATAAATCTTGTTTGATTAAACTGGAAGGATGAGGTATTGGATTACCTCTATAAAAATCTAAAAATGTTACCGGAAATTTCACATCATCATAACAGATTTTTTTTGAAGACTCCGAATAGACATATCCCATTACAATATCCTCATTACCAACCTGATGAACCATATATTCTATCACATTTCTATTGTATAATACATCACCGGAATTTAAAAATAACAAGTAATCACCCGTCGCTTTTGTTCCTCCTTTATTCATAGCATTATATATGCCACTATCTGTTTCACTAACCCAATAAGAAATACGATGTTTATGTTTTTCTATCACTTCTTTACTGCCATCTGTAGAATTTCCATCAATCACAAGGTACTCAATATTATCATAAGTTTGCTGGAGTACGGATTCAATCGTTTTTTCCAGTCCAGACTTATTATTATAGTTTATTGTTATAATACTAATTTTCAAATTTGTCATTACCTATTTCTTTTTTTACCAACGATAAAAACTCATCCAAGTTAGAAAAATATTCATAATTTTCTTTTAGCCACACAATAGGCTTATCCCACCATTTAAAGTCTAAAAGTTTATTTATTATCTCATCCGGATATCTATAACCAAGAATTTTAGCCGGGACTCCTCCAACAATTGCATATGGAGGAACATCCTTTGTTACTACAGCACCGTCATTTCTCCGAACTCTCCCCGCTATAAATACCCGGCTGTCCTATCCAACAATCATTACCTATAGATATAGGAGATTTGATTTCTTCAAACATCTGTTTTTGTGCGAAAGTCTGCCCATTTTGTTTTAATAAAGAAAAAAACATGGGTGACGCAGAAACATACGGATGTCTATTAGGATGAGTTCCTAAATTACATTGAACATCACTTGCTATTGAAGTGAATCGACCAATATTACCATGAATGTAACAATTACATCCCATATAACTGCCATATCCTATAAATCCACTAAAAGCAGAATTTTCCCCAATACTATTGGCCCCTTCCATAATAGAAGAAGAATCAATCTCCACCGATAAATTAAATCTCACCCCCAGATACTTTTTATATTCCGATAAAACCTAATATATCGATTTACTTTATCTTTAATTACTGAAAATACCATAAATTTTACGTAGCATTCTTTTCATTCTCATTAATACCCCCGGAAAAATACATATTATCTGCTCTATATACAAATAGGACAGATATTTATGATATCTTTCTTTTAAGAAAATATTATATTCTGGATATAAATTTAAACTTTGCTTAAGTAAACTGGCCAAAACAATTTTTTCCCAAAAAGAAACTCTTGAAAAAGTCATTGAAAAAGTATAATCACTCAATACATTACTTGAACGTTTACTTAATTCTAAATTATCTTCAGAATATACCATTACATAGTCTGAGGTATACGCTATTTTTTGTTCACGCATTATTGCAAACCAAAATTTAGCATCTTCATATCTATTTAATAGTTCATCAAATGAAATGCATTTAATAACAGAAGAATGAAACATAGCAGAACCAGCTCTCAAATAACAAGTCATAAAATACCATGAGCGAAAATTATTCTTCACAACACGTTTTCTCCCCTCACATTGTCCATATCTTTTAGCATTATGTTCTACATAAAAATTAGCTGCAGCTATTAATGTTCCATTAGATAAAGCAAAATCGAGCAAAGTAAATAATGCATTACTCAAAAAATAATCATCAGCATCAAGAAAAATAATCCATTCACCAGAAGCTTTCTTTATCCCCATATTTCTTGCCGATGAAACTCCTCCGTTTTCTTTATAAAAATAAGAAATTCTAGAATCGCTCAAATATGATTGAATAATAAAGGCACTATTATCTGTAGAACCATCATCAATAAGAATTAATTCCCAATTTTTATAAGATTGAGATTTAACAGATTCTATACAACGACTGATTTGTTTTTGCTTATTATAGACTGGTACTATAATAGAAATCCTTGGATACATATTATTAGGCTATTACTTTATTATTGCTATCAATTATGAATTCTTAATGGATACTCTAAGAAAATTAAAAGCCTTATTACGTTGTTTCTTCAACTCTTTATACACAGGAATATAGTCTATTTCTTTTTGTAAAGATTCTTTTCTTTCTTCATAGTCAGATTGAGTAAATATTAACCTTTCATTCAAAGAAAATAAACTCAATAAGGAAGTAAAGCGAGTAACTCCTCTATCCTGATTAGCAAATGCAATAAATGATTTCTTAAATAAGATAGAAAATACACAACCATGAAAAGAATCAGTCAATACAAAAGCAGCATCATCAAAAGCACGTAACCATTGCTCCACAGCCATCTTTGCTTCTCCATTCCAAAATACACTTTCTGAATTGGCATCATTATCGAACCAATAAGGAGTCACCCCCCGTTTTTTAGCAATTTGCTCCACCAGTATTTTCTTTTCTTCTGTTACGTCCAAAATATAAACTAACATATTTCCTTTTGAAGGAATAGTCGTTGTGTTAGAAATTAGCATCCGATAATCATCTACATCCAATAACAAAGTAGGATCGAGCATCTGTGTCGCTTCTATTCCAAAGAATTCTTTACAAATTCTAACACCAGAATCCTCGCGAACTGATATCGCATCAAACTGCTTCAATAAAGTGGAACAATAGTGCAATTGCTCCTCGGAAAATGTACATTGCTCTACTCCAAAAGAAGCTGCATAAGCAATACGTTTCACATTCATTCCTTTTGTAAAGTCAAGAAATGCATTTTCTATAGGATGCAAATATTCCGGTCGCCATATTTGATCACTCCCCACCACAAAAGCATTAATACTACGCAATGTTTGAGGGGACCATACCTTTTTATAGCTATGATGAATATAACGACGAATAAACTGTTTTATATGCAAATTCACAATCTCATGGGGAGCCCAAAGAATATTCACCTTTTTTCCTAATACATAACGTTTAAAAAGACGTTTACATATAGCCAATGCCTTAATAAAAGGATAAGAATGTCCATATTTAGGCTTTTCCAATACCACAACGTCATGCCCCATACGTTCTAAAACAGTCTGTAAAGCATAGCATTGCAATATACCACCATAATTTATATATAAAGGCAATGTGACTATGGCAATCTTCATAATTTACGGTATAATGTTCTAACTAAACTACAGATTATATTATTAGTAGTCGTCATACGATAAGCAGTAGAAAAACCACATCTACTCAACAACGAAAAAAAGAATTTACGATTTGCCGGCTGATGGAAAGTTTTTACTATTGCTGAATTATATTTTAAAGCACAATCAAAATTCTGCGGATATAATTGACAATCCAACTGATGCAACAGAGGTAGTATTTCGGAATTATTTACCATCACTAAACTACACCCCTTGTTATCATCTATTTCGGGCTGTATCTGGTCTATTCCCCAAAAATCTGCTATCAGAACATCACTCTGGGAGTGGTTTATCTTTGCCGGACATGCAAAACAACTGGGACGCACAGATAAATCGGAAAGAAAAGCAATCATATACGGGTTCTCTGCGGATGGTATTACTTCTTTACGTTCCTGATATTCTAATATCATGTGATAACTTTTCCATCCTTTACATTTTGATCTGAAATTAATATAGTTAATATTTTTTTTATCTGATAAATAACTATTCCATACTTTAGGACTAGGTACTCCATGACAAGCTACTTCTACGGTAAGTAAAGTAGAATAAGACTTACGTAAGTAGTTCTTCAAACCTGCTATCTGACAAGGAGTTCCAGAGAAAAGAACTTCACGTCCTTGATCCAAAAAACGCTTTACATCCTGAAAAGAAGTCCCCATATCGCTTTGTACATATTTGGAACCACGGAAAACAGACAATCCTCCTAGTGTTTCTGTATAACGATGGACAACATTCCATTCTTTGTCGAAACAAGCCCCGAAAACTACGCCGCCTTTCTGAATAGTTTGCTCGGCAAGCAAAGTAAAAATGCCTCCGGACGAACTCTGCATACGAACTTCAGAATTATTATTGACGGCAGCAAATACAACAAGCTTCTCTTTAGCCTGAACAGGGTGCAATACCGGACAAACTTTTTCGCAAAGACCACAGTCTACACAAACAGAATGATTAATTTGCGGATAAAGAAAGCCTTCTTTATCTTCTATCATCTGAATGCATTGTTTAGGACAAATACTAGCACATGCCGTACAGCCGCAACATTGAGACTTATCGGTGAATGTAAGCATATTTATTTTTTAGAACAGCTAAAACTTTGGCTCTTATAAAATTTCTTTCATGAGAAGTGCATCCTATCCAATAAATAGAACCGATTGTACATATCACAGATAATAGGGACACTACCAAAAAGCGTTGAAAACCATCTTGCATTTGCCACATAAAAAGAAGTGGAAGCAACAAGGCAGCAGAGGTAACCATAACTACATTACCACACACTTTATATAAATAACGACGGACGGGAAGTCCAACCATTCTACGCAAGAATAAAAGACGCAATAACAGACAGCAAACGGCTACTAATAATGCTACAATCAAAACAGATTCAGGAGGAAATCCTAATTTCAAACAGATGTAGGAAAGAGGAAAGTTCATCAGCAGCATTCCTCCTACTGCCAACTGGTAGTTTCGTAGTTTTCCTGTTGCCAACTGTAAATTGATTAATGTATTGGACAATATATCGCACATAGTAACCAACAACACCAAACGAACAAAGTTGACGGTATGCTCCGGATAACTTTTCAACCATAGCGTAAGAATAAAATCTGTTTCGAACAATACAGGTAAAGCAAAAACCAACAATATATAATAAGAGAAACGGGATCCCCGCTCTACTAACGAAAACATATAAGAATAATCGCCTGCTGCATACGATTTGGTTATCTGAGGATTGAGAGCTGTCATAAAATTACCGGCAAAAGAAGATAATACATTATTGACGGAACCAGCGATGGCCCGAGCAGCATTAATAACCGGACCAATAAAAAGATTTAGTAAAATATTGACTCCCTGATCTTTCAAAAGGCCGGCTGTACAACCAATAAAGTTCCAACCGGCAAAAGCCCCCATCGCTCTCCATATATCACGGTAAAACCGGAACTGCAAACGGCATTCTTCAAAATGGTGCTTGCAATAAATCCAATAGACGGCCTGCATGGAAATCCCCAACACGACCAACAGTAATGAATAAACAATAAGCCGGTCGAAATGAAAGGGAGCATAGGCAATAAACAAAATAATAAATAAACGAAGAATAATATCTAATATTCCGATATAGGCAAAAGCTGTCATCCGCTCATGAGCTACAATGGAAGCATTGTAGGGTACACTGAATAAACCGAACATAAAAGCTACCAAAGAGGCTTGAAAAACCCAGTTGGCTGCATAAAGACGGTCGGCAGGAATGGTCATTTGAGTATTCAGAAACCAGACTCCTACACTTTCGGCTGCTAAAAATACGATACCTGCCAAAACCAAGTGAATACAAAGAGAAGTAGAAAAGACTTTTTTCAACTGTTTCATATCGCCTCGCCCTAACTCAAAAGTAAGAAAACGACTAACAGAAGAGGATAAGGAAGTAGATATCATGGAAAACATGGCTACGAAGCCTCCCACTACATTGTATATACCATAGTCTTCTACTCCTAATGCCTGCAGAACCACACGGGAGGTATACAGTGATACCAGCATACCGAAGAGCATGCGTACGTAAAGCATCAGGGTATTCTTGGCGATACGCTTTGTATTTTCGCTTTGATTTTCCATGAAACAGATATTATCTTTCTACCGGAAGAAACGGATAACGGACAGCTATGGATTGTGTCTGAGTCTCGATGTACTGCACCAGGTCTTCAAACGCATGAGAATGGGTTACTATATCGGACAGAATGCAGACTGCTTCAACACAAACGTGCGTTAACTCCTTGAAGGATCCTATTTGAGGACTGTCGTATATGGAATGAAAACGGTTCCCGACTTCCTCTAAAAGGAATAAGGCTATTTCTGCGGCTTCCGACAGCTTTTCGGTACGGATATGCATGCGTGCCTTGATAATCCAGGAATGCAGGCATCCGGCTATGGCTACCACATCGAGTTGGTTTTGAGGATGGAAGAAACATTTGTTGATTTCCGACTGAACCGGTGTGAGTTCTACATCGCGAACAAGAGATGCTTCGTGCTGTTCTTCTCTACGCTGCCGGATATATTGGTCTATGTTCTCGAAACTTTCTTTATTTACCTTTCCGATGGCTACTGTAATGCCCCCAATGGAGGTGACAAGACAACGGTCTTTGGCAATACGTACCTGATAGCCTTCCATACCTGCCAAAATGCCGGAAGTAATACGCACTAACGTATGGCCTTCTGCATAATAGTCTAAGGAATGGGGCATAAAACGGATTCGATGAACATCCAGACGGGAGAGTTGCATGAAAGGTTGCATCACGCTATCAGGGATAACAGCGATCTTCCCGGTGCTGCAATCGTTCACCAGATAAAGTCCAAAAAAATTCTGGCTGAGATACTCCTGAATGACACATGGCTCTCCTTGTATGAAAACAAGACCGGTTATTGTGGGTTTCTCTTCCTGATAGATATGCCCTTTTTCTTTTTTATAAAGGATTCGCTTATGAACAAATACGTTGAATTTCTTCTCCAACTTTTGGGTTACGTTTTCGACTTTGGTATGATGTACGAAAAGGTAACACCAAGATGAAAAAGTCTTTTGTCTTGGATGTATTTCACCTTCCGGGCCTAATAGTTTAGTCTCGTTCTTTGGTGTGTCTTCCATGACGTTAGAAAAAGTTTCTGTACTATCCAGTGACATCGATACTCTCTCTAATTTATGTAGCGGTTTGTCTTTTTACTTGGTAAATATGACAAGAACCTTCCCCAACTAACTGAGTGTAACACGTTTTTCATTGTCTAGTTTTATCTAAAAAACACGTCCTACTTCTGTAAAATAAGAGGATTTTTCAATCACTCTCTTTTTAAGAGAAGTATTATTATGCGACAAAGATAAATAATTCTATCAATTATAACTAGAAACCAACAGAAATAATATTTTTTTTAAAACGAGTCCAAATGTTTTACAACAGATGTTGATTTTTTTCTTAGCTATAAATCATTTAATTAGCTGCTTTTATGGGTATTTATAAGGGCTTTATTTCTCTTAAAAAGAGAACGAAATAGATTTGATATTAATATTATTTTATATCTTTGTCGCATAATAATACTTCTCTTAAAAAGAGATACACTCCATAATCCACAATAAATAATCGCCTCACATTAACCATATAACGTAAAAAAAAGATACGTTATATGGTTAATAATGTATATCGCTAAATCAGATTGATGATCAGGCGATTGGCTTTATCGACTAAAGAGGTGTCTAATGAAGCAAGGTAAATACGGGTGGTATTCTCTGAATCGTGCCCCATAGCTTCGCTAATGACTGACAAAGAAATGTTTTTGCTCTTGGCTATACTGGCCCAGGCATGGCGTGCCACATAGGTAGTCAGTACAACCGGCACATCGAGTAAACGACCTATTTTCTTCAGTTTATCGTTTACGAAATGGGTGGCTGTTTTATATTGGTGCCGGGGATCTGTATGGGGATTTTTGATAATCGGCAGTAAATAGGGACTGGAACTGGTATCGTATTTGTCGAGAATGGCTTGCATGGGTTTTTCCCACTTAATGAAAAGCTGCTGATTGGTTTTATGCCGGCGATAAGACAGAATGCCACCTTGCAAATTTTTCTTCGTGAGATAGGCCATGTCTATAAAGGACATGCCTCGGGTGTAAAAGCTGAACATGAACATGTCTCGGGCATAATCTAAGGATGGATGGAGGGTTAAGTCCAGATCTCTTATCTTACGGACTATTTTTTCGGAAACGGCACGCTTCACGGTTTTATCGATACCGGTATATACATATTTAAACGGGTATCGCTGAACGGTCAGTTCGCAATCGACAGCACGATTGTAGACGGCGCGAAGATTGCGCATATAAAAAGAAGTGGTATTCTGGGTTAAGCCTGTGGACTTAAGATAGGATTCGTATGCAATCATTAAATTGGAATCGATTTCGTCTAAATACAGGTCTCTGCGGTTTTTGAAGAAACGCATGAAGCTATTTAAAGTAGTAGTATAGGTTTCGGCCGTACGTTCCCTACCTGCATAGTGCATATGCTTAATCAGTTCATCCGCGAATGAAAAAAAATCGCCGTTTTCTCCTTTCGAACAATAGGCCTGTACGACATGATCGGCTGTATAATGCCGGCCACAACGGTCGAAACGAACAATGATGCGCTGCAGGCAAGAGGTATCTTCTTCGAGACGCTTCTGCACAGATAACAGATAATCATAGCGTCCGTATGGACATTGGAGTAAAGAAACAGCAGATGTCTTATCATCCCACTCGGAGGGGAAGAGTTTATAACCGGTGGAAATTTGCCGTACTACACGGGCGTGAATGACTTGGTAGAAGACTACCCCTTCTTTTGTACTGACAGAAGAAGGACGAAATTTTACTTTTATTGTTGCCATATCTTATTGTTTTTAATACAATGTGTAATATAAGACATTCGCAACAGAATAAAAACAGTTGGCAGCAACACAGTCACACACCTTCCAAAGGGGAATAGTAAACTAAATTTATAAAAAAACGTTTTACTTGTATTTTTTCTATACATTTGTAGACTGTTTAATGTATATGAAAAACCCTTAAATCGGAGCAAACAAACTTTTTTTAATTTGAACTTATGTCTATATGGAGCAGAATCATAGGGAGACACCACTACTATCCAACAATTCAATACTTTTCAATCTCGTTATCCATAAACCTGTGGTAAAGAATCAACTATTATACACACGATTTTAATAGAGAGACTGGAAAAAGGTATTTACAGTTTTATAAATCTTATAAAATAGATGAAGAGAATAGAAGTAGTGGCAGCTATTATCTGCCGCAATAATAAGTATTTTGCCTGCCAGCGTGGTTATGGGGAGTTTAAAGACTTTTGGGAGTTTCCTGGTGGGAAAATAGAGCCTGGCGAAAGTCGGGAAGAAGCCTTGAAACGGGAAATCAGAGAAGAGCTTGATTTGAGCATTTGCATAGATTCATTTTTGACGACAGTTGAGTACGATTACCCCAACTTCCATCTGACAATGCATTGTTTCCTTTGCTCCATAGACTCTCAAGATCCTATCATAAAAGAACATGAAAATGCACGGTGGCTGCTGAAAGAGCAACTCCACACCGTACAGTGGCTTCCTGCTGATATAAAAGTGGTAGAAACGCTAAAAGGCTCCGTATAGCTTATAGTTATACGGAGTTTATTTGACTCTGTTCAAAATTTTATTTCAAGATAATGAATCATAAAACTCCGAAACATCGCTGTCTTTCATTATACAAGAAATCTGCTTATTCTTTTCTGCAATAAGCTTTAATTGCTTCTTTTCTTCTGAACTCCAGTTCTTTATTTTTTTAAGTTTTAAAATTATAGAATGAGTTTGTTTAAAACTATTGCTATTTTCCAAATCCATAATAAGTTTCTCTTTTTCTTTATTCTCCAAACTCACCATATTTACATTCTGATTTGCCTGTTCTTTTTTATTTTGATAATGTAAAGACATAAGCTTTTCATTTGAAGCCGTTTGATCAATAATTGCTTTTACTAATCGATCCAATTCTGAGTCTTCTGTATAATTTGCTGGAGCAAAATATTTAATTCTCTTGTCCTCCATCATCTTATATACTTTTCTCTTGTCATTCGTTTCCGGATTAAAAACACCTATTGAATGGCCAGAATTGGCATTAATAAGTTTCATACATGGTATATCAGTGTCACTGTCACCTATATAAATCATGTTTCTAAAAGGAATACGAATATCTTCAGGCTCAAAATAATCATTGACAGCAGAATCATTTACATCCAATGTTCCTTTTTCTATTCTAAAAAGAAATTGTGTCTTACTGGTATAATTTATAACTTGTGCAGGCCATTGAGCAACTCCACAGCTATCGTAATAGAATGAACTTGCATAAATCTTCTCAAACTCTTTTGCTACTATTGTTCCTTCTATCATCTCCTTAAGACCGGACGAAATGATGTAATGCTCCACAACCACTCCTTTACTCCTTCCATACTCTCTTATACGTTTAAACCAAGTTTCGACACCGGGGAACAATTGTACTTTCGCTCCATAATCCATTAAAGCTTGCCTGTTAAATACAAACTTCCCATGTGCTTTCTGAATCATTGTAAACATATAAGCTAAATTTTGATCCATATCGTTATCTTCTGCAAGGCCATTGGATTCTTTCCAGAAAGATTGAACATCATCTCCTACAGATTGTATATATCCTTGAGCCTGCATATCGTCCGGAGATAGTGTTTTATCAAAGTCATAACATATCGCTACGACAGGCTTATCCCCTTTTAATTTTCTCTGAAACTCTTTACCCATAATTATAAATAAAAAAATGAGGCATAACCATTTAAATCATGCCTCATTTTAATTAAATTACTTATTTATTTACTTGACTTCCTCAAAATCAACAATATCTCTGTATGAGCAACTTGCGTGAACGTGTTGCAAATATAGTGCAAACCCGAAAATTAGCATCCATAAGCAACCACAGCTCTTTACTGCAAAAATACAGATTTATTTGATAAATATCGTGATATAAACACATAATAATCAAATCGATGGAGTGATTTTAACATAATATCCGGTTTTATCCTTACCTTTGTATATAGAACTTGGGCTTTATCCCCAAACAACAAAAAGAAAACGATGCAAATTCATAACAATACATTAATAGCGGAATGCTCGTCTTACGATTTTAAGGAAATGCTGGAACGTAAGAAAGTGAAGTCATGGCTTAAATCCGTGTCGGCTTTTGCCAATACGGACGGTGGTAGCTTGTTCTATGGAGTAAACGATGACGGAGTGATTGTAGGTTTGGAGAATCCGCAAGCAGATGCTGACTTTATCAGTGAAATGATAAAGGCAAGACTTGACCCAGTACCAGAAGTACAACTTATCCCGATTGAACATGAAGGACGTACCTTGCTTGAAGTAAGAGTAAAGGCAGGAACGCTGACACCATATTATTATTATCAAGACGGAACACGTACAGCTTATACACGAGTAGGTAATGAAAGTGTGGAATGCAATTCGCAACAACTTCTTTCATTGGTATTAAAGGGTACGCACATGACTTGGGATTCGCTGCCTACACAAGTAGATGCCAACAAACATTCTTTCGTTATCCTTGCCAACACTTTCCGAGAGCAAACCCATCAGGAATGGAATGATAAGTATTTGGAATCATTCGGACTTGTCACATCTGACGGGAAACTGACCAATGCCGGATTGTTGTTTGTGGACAATTGCACCGTATTCCACTCACGTATTTTCTGCACCCGTTGGACGGGGCTCTATAAAGACGATGCCATCAGTTCCGTAGAGCATCGGGCAAATCTCGTATTGCTTCTGAAATATGGCATGGACTTCATCAAGAACTATACCATGAGCGGGTGGGTCAAGATGCCGAACTATCGCCTGAATCTCCCCGACTATTCCGACCGTGCTATTTTTGAAGGATTGGTAAACCATCTTATCCATAGAGATTACACAGTAATGGGTGGTGAAGTACATATTGACATCTATGATGACCGAGTTGAATTGGTATCACCAGGTGCAATGCTTGATGGCACACAAATCCAAGACCGAGACATATACAAAGTACCGTCCATGCGCCGGAATCCTGTTATAGCGGATATGTTTACTCAATTGGACTATATGGAGAAACGTGGTTCGGGCTTAAGGAAAATGCGGGAACTTACGGAGAAACTACCTAATTTCATGCCGGGCAAAGAACCACAATATCAAACGGAAGCAATTTCTTTCTATACCACATTCTATAATTTGAATTGGGGAGAGAACGGAAGGATACCTATAGAGGAAGTCGCCAACAGAGTAAATAGTAGCCTCGAAAAGTACTCTATCGATGAAGAATCTTCGGTGAAAACTTTCGGTGATTTACAGAAATCTTCGGTGAAAACCTTCGGTGATTTGCAAAATTCTTCGGTGAAACAAAAGCGATTGGGACGGACTGCACAAAGCATTCTTGACCTTGTAATATCAGATGGTTCTATATCTCAAGATAAGATGGCGGAAAAAATAGGAGTCAGTAAACGAGCCATTGAAATGCAGATCGCAAATCTAAAAGCCAAAGGGTTGCTTGTCAGAGAGGGAGCAGATCATGGTGGCTATTGGCGTATTGTAATTAATCCTAAAGCAGAAGAATAGAACTATGGGAATATATCTTATACCACTCTGTGTTATAGTTGCCATTTTGGTAATCGCCTTTTTGTTTGCTTCTTTACAGCAAGTAAAACATAAAACTCGATATATAGTGCTTTATGTAATAGCCATCATCATGCTATTTGCCGTTATTCCTATCAATGAATATTTGACTAAGTTTACGCAAATTTCGAGTGAAGAATACCTGCTTATTTTAATATTCGATATTGCGGTGGGATATTTTTGTATGTACATTGCAGGTTTGCTGAAATTCAATCTTCTTAAACAAAAAAATCAAGCATTAGAAAATGCCTTGACAGAAAAGCAACAAAAAAATGTAAATGCTCTATTAAAACATCAAAATGAAAAGCAAAAATCACTTTTCAAAGGAGAACTTGAATGGTTAACAGAAAAAATCAAAGTATTTACCGAGGAAGAGCAGAAAGCGATTCTTGCCTGTGCCTGCGCATTTGCAGAACATGACTTGATAATCGCTCCATCAATATCTATTCAGCAAAAAGATACATGTAGTCAACAAGACCTTATGTATTTTGTTTGTTCTGCTTTTTTCAACATGGGTAAGAAGCGTAATGATATTGTAAGTTTCTTGTATAAAGTTTTTCCTATCTATTTTCCTGCCGGAGAAAGTGTATTGGCTAAAAAGATGCCTGGACAGGAAAAAGTAAAAGAGAGAAGGGAGAAAGAAAAAGGTTAAAAAAACAATGTCATATTTTAATTGTACAACTTCCTATAATATAATTTTATTGGAAGTTACTTATACTATCAGGCAATTTATATAAATTTGCCTTTGGATTAAAACATTTTACTTCATGGCTAATTTAAACAGACTAAAAGTTGTGCTTGTCGAACAACAGAAGACAGGAAAATGGCTTGCAGAACAAATTGGAAAATCTAATTGTACTGTAAGTAAATGGTGTAGTAACTCAGTTCAACCAGACCTTAAAACACTTAATGATATAGCCAAAGTTCTTAATATTGATGTAAAGGATTTGATTGTCAGCAGTGTAAAACCATAAATGAGTTATTGTTATGGAAGTAAACAAGAAAGAGCTCAAAGAACAAGAGATACGCACTCTGTTCATTACTCCTGCACTCCAACAAAAAGGATGGGCAGTAAGTGTAAATATGCGTGAAGAGTACTATTTTACGGATGGTCGAGTACTTGTTGTTGGCAACCAACATTCAGTAGCAGAGGGTAAAAAAGCCGATTACCTATTATACCATAATGGCAAGCCCATTGCTGTGGTTGAAGCCAAAGACAATAAACACGCAGTTGGAGGTGGTATTCAGCAAGCCATAGATTATGCCCAAATCCTTGACCTGAAATTTGCGTACTCCAGTAATGGCGATGCTTTCTTGGAACATGACTTTATCACGGGGAAAGAAACCGAAATCAAGTTAGAGGATTTTCCCACAGAAGAAGAACTATACAACCGTTATCTTGCATCTAAGAACTATACTTCGGATGAACTCAACATAATAGAAACGCCGTTTTATTATGATGCACATAGCCATGAGCCAAGATATTATCAACGTATAGCGGTTGACCGTACTATTGAAGCCGTAGCCAGAGGACAACAACGTGTACTTGTCGTAATGGCTACCGGTACAGGTAAGACATTTACTGCATTTCAGATTATTCATCGTCTTCATAAAAGCGGAGCAAAGAAAAAAATCCTATATCTTGCAGACCGAAATATCCTCATAGATCAAACAATGGCTCAAGATTTTAAGCCATTCAAGAAGTTTATGACCAAGGTAACTTCTGTTGGAGAAGGTGAAGAAAAGATAGATTCATCATACGAGGTGTATATGGCTTTATATCATCAGCTAGTCGGAAAAGAAGGAAAGCCAGACCCGTTTTTGGAGGTACAACCAAACTTCTTTGATTTGATTATCGTTGATGAGTGCCATCGGGGAAGTGCGAAAGACGATTCTGCATGGCGTAAAGTATTGGAGTATTTCAGCTCGGCTACCCAAATTGGTATGACAGCCACTCCAAAAGCCGATGAAGGAGCAAACAACTTGGATTATTTCGGGAAACCTGTATATACCTATTCACTTCTACAAGGAATCCAAGATGGTTTCTTAGCTCCATATCGAGTTACTGCAGACTTTATCAACGTTGATTTACAAGGGTGGACTCCAGAAGAAGGTGAAATGGATTTATTGGGTAAAGAAATTGAGCAGAAACTATATCAAAGACAAAATATAGGTCGTGATCTTGCTATCAAGCTAAGGCGTAAAGTGGTAGCACACAGAATCACTCAAATGCTGCATGACATCGGGCGTATGACAAAAACGATTGTGTTCTGTCCTGATATAGAGGAAGCTGCTGAAATGCGAACACTACTTATCAATATGAATAGTGATTTGTGTAAAAAGTCACCCTATTATGTTACACGCATTGTCGGTGAGGATAAAGAAGGGAAAAAACAATTAGATAACTTTATCAGTGTGGATGAGCCCTATCCAGTGATAGTGACCACCTCTGAACTTCTATCTACGGGAGTGGACTGCAAAACTTGCGGATTAATTGTCATAGACAAAGAAATTGGCTCTATGACTGAATTTAAGCAAATCATCGGACGTGGTACACGACTTAGAAAAGACAAGGGTAAGTGGCATTTGGAAATACTTGACTTCCGCAATGCCACAGCAAAATTCAAAGACCCAGCATTTGACGGTGATCCGGAACCGCCAAAAGGAGGTGGGAAGAAGCCGAAGCCATACCAACCTGTTGACCCTGCTTCAACACCTGTGTCTGAACCTCGTGAGAAATATCTCATCAATGGTAAAGATATTCGTATAGCCCATGAGATAGTATCTGTTTTAGGGGAAGATGGCAAAACCATGAGAACAGAAAGTGTTCAGTCGTTTGCAAGAAAACAATTATTACGACACTATCAGACCCTTGATGAGTTCATACATACATGGACAGAAGCGGAACGTAAGCAAGCTGTGATGGACGAGTTAAAGGAATATGCTATTCTGATAGACGCAGTCCGCGAAGCGAATCCGGCACTGAAGGATGCAGACATCTTTGATGTGATATGCCACGTTGCTTTTGACCAACCACCATTGACAAGAAAAGAAAGGGCAAACAACGTGAAAAAGCGTAACTACTTCGGTAAGTATGAAGGTAAAGCTCGTGAAGTCTTGGAGGCTCTTCTTGATAAATATGCAGAGAATGGCATTCTTGACTTTGAAAAGTCGAATATTTTAGAAATACCACCATTTAATAGTATTGGTAAACCAACTAAGATTGTGAAATTATTTGGCGGCAAACTTGAATTTGAGAAGGCTGTCAGAGAACTTGAATATCAAATATATAAATCCGCATAAAAATGGCAGTAAACAACATCATAAAGCGAATCCAGAATATCATGCGACAAGATGCAGGTATTAATGGTGACGCACAGAGAATCGAACAAATGACTTGGATGTTCTTCTTGAAAGTTTATGACACGCAGGAAGAAACATGGGAGTACAAAGATGAAAACTACAAGTCCATCATTCCAGAAGAATTGCGTTGGCGTAATTGGGCGGTGGACGAAAAAGACGGTGAAGCATTGACAGGTGAAGTTCTGCTTTCTTTTGTCAATGAGAAACTGTTCCCTGCATTGAAAAACCTTCCTGTAAATGCTGACACGCCACGAGCCAAAAGCATTGTTCAAGAAACATTTGCCGACTTGAACCAGTATATGAAAAACGGAACGCTTTTGCGTCAGGTAATCAACATAGTAAATGAAATTGAATTTGATGATGCAGAAGACCGCCACACATTCGGGGATATTTACGAAGGTATTTTGAAAGACTTACAATCGGCAGGTAATGCAGGAGAATTTTATACACCTCGTGCCCTGACTGATTTTATTGTGATGATGCTTGCTCCTAAGTTGGGTGAGACCTTTGGCGACTTTACCAGTGGTACAGGAGGATTTCTTACGTCTGCCCTTAATTATATGGCAAAGAGCGTACGCTCTGCCGAAGATGGTGAAAAGTTGCAAAATGCTGTTGTTGGTCAAGAATGGAAACCGTTGCCTTATCTTTTGAGCATCACAAATTTGTTGCTTCATGATATTGAAGCTCCCAATATAACGCACTGTGATTCGCTTGGAACAAATGTCGCGGATTTCAATGAAACCGATAAAGTGGATGTTATCGGTATGAACCCTCCGTATGGAGGCAGTACGGACGATAGCGTAAAGAGCAACTTCCCATTACGTTACCGTTCCAGCGAAACTGCGGATTTATTTATAGCCCTTATTATGTACCGTCTTAAAGCTGGTGGCAGATGTGGAGTGATTATTCCTGACGGCTTTTTATTCGGTACTGACGGAGCAAAGCTTGCGCTTAAAGAGAATCTTTTGCGTAATTTCAATTTACATACCATCATCCGTTTGCCGGGCTCAATATTTTCTCCATACACTCCCATTGCAACCAACATCCTTTTCTTTAATAACGAAGAAGCCGAAGGCTGCGAAGGAGGATTCAAGACAAAGGAAACATGGTTCTATCGTTTGGATATGCCGGAAGGATACAAACATTTCTCAAAAACCAAACCGATGAAGGTAGAGCATACTCTGCCTATTCAGGAATGGTGGAACGACCGAAAAGAGATAGTCAATGATGAAGTGGGAGAAAAAAGCCGTGTGTTTACTGCCCAACAGTTGATAGATTTGGATTGCAATTTTGACCAATGTAAGTTTCCGAAAGAGGAAGAAGAAATATTACCTCCGGCAGAATTACTTAAACAGTATTTTGAGAAACGTGCCGCACTCGACCATGAAATAGACAAAACACTTTCAGAGATTCAAAAGATTCTCGGTATAGACATAAAATCGTGTAACTGATAATTGTGAAGTGATATGAAAGATTTGACAATCTCAAACATTGAAAGACAAAATGTGCTTAACAACCGTTTTGCGGTCGGTAAGATACAGGAGCATCTTGATATAGAAGGAATGCTATTTGAGGGAGAATACCGCTTTACAAAAAAAATGGTTGCCGATTTTTATCAAGTTGATACATCTACAATAGACCGTTATCTGCAATCAAATTCTGAGGAATTAAAACATAATGGATATATTTTATGTAAGGGTAAACAACTGAAAGAGTTTAAGTTAGAATTTGCTCACCTTATTAATGAGGTGAGCAAAACAACACAACTCGGACTATTTAATTTCCGCTCTTTCTTAAATATTGGTATGTTGCTTACAGAGAGTGAGAAAGCTAAAAAAGTCCGTAGTCTTATCTTGGATTTTGTGATTACCACCATCAACGAAAAGACAGGTGGAGGAACTAAGTATATTAATCGTAGAGATGTGCATTATCTTCCTGCCGCAATCACAGAAGAAAACTACCGTAAAAATCTTACTTCTGCCATCAATCAATACGTGGATGGACATCCAACATACAAGTATTCTCAAATTACTGATTTTATCTACAAGGCTGTTTTCAAGGAGAATGCCAAGGAATATCGAGAAGTATTAAGGTTGGATTCTAAGGACAATGTTCGGCACACGTTGTATTCAGAGGTTCTATTGGTCATCTCTTCTTTTGAAAATGGTGTGGGGGCTGCTATCAGTGAACGATTCAAGGAAAATGGCAGTAGAAAACTTACTATTGATGAGGTAGAGCATATTGTGAATGAACTTGCCGAACATCCCATGCAGAAACCTTATCTGAATGATGCCAGAACCAAAATGGCTTCAAGGGATTTCAGTTTCCGAGATGCGTATCATGGTAATATAGCAGATTACTTGCAAGCTGTGACTCCCGAAGAGTTTGAACGATTCATCGGCGACCAGTCTATTGATTTTGACCGTATCTTAGCGGATAACAAAGATGTGCTTAAACGCTTAAAGCAGGCAGAAGATGAGTAAGGGAATTATTTACATAGATTACGACGAAGCTTTAAACATCTATGGCAAAATGATTGATGCCAGTGATGGTGGCTTTGAAGGAGTGCGTGACGAAGGAGGTATTCGTGCAACACTGGATTTTGTGCAAAACGATTTATACTATCCGACCTTCGTCGACAAACTAACCTATCTGATGTATAGATTCTGTTCTGGACACTTCTTCAATGATGGGAATAAGCGTATTGCGCTGACTTTGGGTGCTTACTTTTTACACAAGAATAATTACTACTGGCACGCTTGTATCTGTATGCGAACATTGGAATCTATCATTTATCATGTGGCTGCATCGAATATCGACCAAGACTTGCTACTACGCATCGTCAATAGTTTTATGACCAGTAAAGATTATGACGAAGAACTGAAAATAGATATTGCTAATGCAATGGACAAAGGAGAATTAGGAATACAAGGAGAGAACTACGAACAAGATAAAATATGAAAACTATAAAGATTATATTATTACTGTTTTGTGTCATTTTAGGGCTCAACGCTAAAGCACAAACAGTAGGTTATACTTATAAAGCACTTGCAGCCGAAGGTTGCAATATGAAGTATAGTGTGGCTAAGCAAGACACAATTTATTCAATAATAGCTACAGTGCGTTCAGACAGGATGAATTTTCTTGCTGAACCAACTATGAAAATTCGGACATTCACAGGTAAATACCTTGAACTACGAGGAACCGTAATTGGTAATGGAAGTCAATCTGCTGGTGTTATAAGTGGAAATATTGTAATCCCAATCACAGAAATAAGTTCTACAGCTCAATTTAGAATTACTCCACAGCAGTTTGAAATATTGAATGAAGGTGTGGCGAAAATTCGTTTGTCTATGACACCTATGAATCATGAACGTACCTTCAAAAAAGATAAAATAGGAAAAAAGCTATATCAGTTCTATCTGAAGGAAAAACAGAAATACGAAAACTTCTAAATCTGTTAGAATAAGATGAATGGAAAGCAATTAAAAAATAGTATACTACAATGGGCGATACAAGGAAAACTTGTACCGCAAGACCCTAATGACGAACCTGCATCTGTACTCCTTGAGCGTATCAGAGCAGAGAAAGCCAAGTTAATTAAAGAAAAGAAACTCAAGAAAGATAAAAACGAATCTATCATTTACCGTGGTGACGACAATTCCTATTATGAGAAGTTGCTCGTCATCGCATAACAATATAAAGCGATGCACACACTATCACAAAAATTAAATAAGCTTTTATCAGACAGAGCAGAACTTGACCTTTCTTTGGCACGGAATTTACAAAAATCAATTCTGCAAGAAGCAATACAAGGCAAGTTAGTCCCTCAAATAGCAGATGAAGGAACTGCCGAAAAGTTGCTTGCCGAGATTCGCAAAGAGAAAGAACGCCTCATAAAAGAAGGTAAGCTAAAAAAGTCAGCATTGTCTGATTCTATTATCTATAAAGGTGACGATAACAAGTATTATGAGCAGATAGATAAGGAAACCAAAGAAATAACAGAAGATATTCTCTTTGATTTACCAAACAAATGGCAATGGTGTAGAATTGGAACAATATTCATGCACAACAACGGGAAACAACTTAATAAAGGAAATTCCAAAGGTAAGTTAATGAAATACATAACAACATCCAATCTCTATTGGGATGGATTTGTTCTTGATAACCTAAAGGAAATGCCATTTGAAAATAATGAAATAGATCGCTGTATGGCTGTCAAAGGAGATTTATTAGTCTGCGAAGGTGGAGATATAGGACGCTCTTGCATTTGGAATTATGACTTTCCGATAATGCTGCAAAACCACATACACAAGTTGCGTCCATATATTCCGTTATGTACAAAATTCTTTTATTATATTTTCAATCTGTACAATTTGGCAGGATTGATAGGAGGTAAAGGCATAGGTATTCAAGGCTTTTCATCCAAAGCTCTACATAATACTCTTGTGCCTTTACCTCCACTAAAAGAGCAATATCGCATTGTTACCCAAATAGAAAAACTATTTGAGCAACTGCGATAATTCGGTTATTCGTTCTGCTATACGTTGCTGTTCCGCAAAAGGTGGAATACCAATAGGTAGGTTGTGGAATAGCTCCTTATTGAGGTGTGGAATTGCCGCACCTCTTTTTGAATTTTTCAACTCCTCTTTATAGAATAAGATGAAAGCCAAAATATATGGCTTCCACATAACAGAAGAAAGCCATAACTGTTTGAATGTACTTCCCATATATCCATCTTGTGGAACGGAGAAAACTTCACCGGAATTTTCACCATCTACAAGAATGATGTTATCTCCGGCATAGACAAATTTACCTTTATCAATAACGACTGCAGATGATTTCCCACGCAGGTATTTTGCATCCAAACAGATGCCTTTTCCAGTTCTCTTTTCTCCATCGGTCAGTTGGCATATATCTTTCAAACGCAATACAACCCAGCTATTAGGATATTCAAAAGGAAGCTCAATTTCAACGATTTGCTCATTTATCCTCTCATAATACTTGCTAATTGCTTAATCTTTGAAATAATTCGATCTTGTTCCATTAGAGGCGGAATAGGTACTAAATAAGTTTTTACAGTAGCAGTTGCAAGTTCTTTTTGTTTTGTACTACCATCCGATTTATCTTCTATCACAGATTGTACCGTATTGCTCGTGAAATAGTAATAAAGGTATTGGGGCATAACAAACTTTTTCATTGCTCTTATAACAGTAACATGACTATCTGCCACAGCTAATTCATACGGGTTTAAGCTACTCCAATAAATCGCCATTCGTCCTAATGTTCCCAATCCTGTAGAGTTCCACATTAAATCTCCGTCCTGTAAAATACGTTCTTCACCATATGATGATAAAGTGTCTGGATCTATGAATTGGGCTTTATCTATTGAGAATCCACTCCATTGATTACACTTTTGTGCTACAACAGGGTATTTCTTTATTAGAGAGTACTTGGGAGACTTACCTCTTTGGATATAAGAACATATATCATTAAGTCTTACCCAACTCCAGCTATCAGGTATTTCAAATGGGATCTCGTCAGTAATATCCATTTTTGTATTTGCAATCTTCTCGAAGTACTTGTTATCGTCACCACGGAAGATAATAGAATCGCTGAGGGTAGACTTCTTTAATTTGCCCTCCTTAACGAGCTTCTGTTTTTCTGCCTTTATCTGCTCAAGCAACTCTTGGGCAGTACCTTCTTCTGTAATCTGTGGCACAAGTTTTCCTTGTATAGCTTCTTGTAATATAGATTTCTTTAATTTACCGTAGATATTTTGATTGAGACTATTCAATTTGTTTGCTTCTGACTCATATTTATCAATTAGAGACAAAAGCTTATAGTATCTTTCTGCCAATCTGTTTTGTTCTAATAAAGGAGGAACAGCCACAAGGACAGCTTTTAAATATTCAAATGGCGGAATATTCTTAATAGCAGAACCAGCTCCTTTCATCTGTGCCTCGTTCAAAAGTATGAAGGCAAAGTATATTTGCCAGTATTCAGCCATGTTCAAATCAAAAAGTGTAACCCTCATCAACGCTTGGTTTATAATGCCGACAGGAGCATCAGATGGCAGAAGATAAGTTTCACCGATTGTTCCCGCACAGCTTACTATAATATCATTCGGCTTGACAACAAAACTTTGCATTGTTTCAAACTTTTCTTTGTTGATATAATAATCGCCAAGGGTATAGTCTTTTTGTATTGCATTCTTCTGCTCATAGACCTTGATACTATGCTTGTTTTTAGCTACAAACATAGATTTTGTTAAGCTACTTCCAAAAGGCCCTTTTCTATACAGAGCCAAGTCATTAAGTCTGCACCATTCCCACCCCTCTGGTATCTCAAACGGAATCTCCTCGTCAATGCACTTCACCTCCCCGGTTGCAAGAAACTTCTCATAATAGGAATTCAACGCATTTGATTATCATCGTAATTTATTTGGTGATAACATATTGTTTCACTAATAAAAATAGAAATGGATATTAAAAGCTTTGAAGAGTGTTTGCGTCAAAGTAATATGGCAGAAAACACTATTTCGGCATACTTGTATGCCATCAAGGAGTTCTATTCTCGACACAAGGATTTGAATAAAAAGAATCTCCTGATCTATAAGACTTACCTTATTGAGAAGTTTAAACCAAAAACAGTCAATCTCCGCATTCAGGCTATGAACAAGTATCTTGATTGTATGGGGAAATCTCGTTTAAGATTAAAATCCGTCAAGGTTCAACAGCGTAGTTATTTAGAAAATGTAATCAGCAATGCCGACTATGTTTTCCTAAAGAACAAACTGAAAAAGGAAGAAAATCAAGAATGGTATTTCGTTGTTCGCTTTCTCGCTGCCACAGGTGCACGAGTTAGCGAACTTATTCAGCTGAAGGTGGAACACGTACAAATAGGATATTTTGACATTTACACCAAAGGTGGTAAAATTCGCCGCATCTATATTCCGAAGACTTTACGTAAGGAAGCCACAGAATGGTTTGGTAAAACTAAGCGTACAAGCGGTTATCTTTTCCTCAATCGCTTTGGCGAGCGCATCACCACCAGAGGAATTGCGCAACAATTAAAAAATTATGCTATTAAATACGGATTGAATGAGAAAGTGGTTTATCCTCATTCGTTCCGCCATCGCTTTGCCAAGAATTTTTTAGAGAAGTTCAATGACATTTCTTTGCTTGCCGACCTGATGGGGCATGAAAGTATAGAAACTACTCGTATTTATTTGCGACGTAGCAGTGCCGAACAGCAGGAGATTGTCGATAAGGTCATTACATGGTAATACTAGTTCTTATTACTCATAAAGTTACTTGCGTAGTCATACAAAACGTATACTTTTAGATAAGAGCCAAATGCCTCCAAAATTATGAAGGCATTTGGTAGTCTATTTTTCATTTTCTGTAACATATAATACTTTGCGACCTATCAGAAGTTTAAAGGATATTAAAGCAAACACTAGAGTAAGAAATATTTAATCATATCCTAATCATTTCCTTTTGTCGTTGTCCATTTTTTCAATAAAAGATTGACTTTGTTCCTTCACCGCCCGATACATGGAATAATGTGCAAAGGATTCTTCCTTATATTTCAGACTACTAACAGAGGCGGCAACAGCCCACGTCAAAATAATGGCTACAATAGCCACAACATATCGAAGTTTTATATGATGTCCCCGTATAAACATCCCATTGATATTGGGTGGGATAACGGTTATTGGATGTTTCAGCTCATTAATTTTTGCAAGTATTTCATCCTGCCGTTTTAATATGTTTTCTGTATTAGCCTCAATAGTCATGCGATTGAGATTGTAATCACAAACGTGGCTATATATGTATTCAAGAAACCTTGATTTTTGCTTGAACAGTTCAATAAGTTTGGGGAACCATAGTGAAAATGGCAATGTATCCGGCTGTTGATTCCAAATGTGTTTCTTCACTACTGACAGTGCATCGTTCCAGCAAGTACAGAAGCTTTTGGCAACTCCATTATAAATGGTCTTTTCATCCAAATCCACCTTTATATGTTGCTCCGGTTGGTTTGGAGTTACATTCTGCCTATTAACGCATTCCTTCAATTCATTGATACTTTGACGCAAATTTGCGAGATTTGCAGCTACTACATCTTCTTTCATTATCTTCTACGTTTTGAGGTTTTATAAAAAGGTTCGTTTCTTTGGTTATCCTTGCTTTTATCATCCCGCCATCCCTGTTCGTTATTGGTTCCTCCGCCAGCACTAGGAACAATTGCTTGATGAGGTTGCACTATAAGTTCTTTTGCCACATTACCCAATGTTGCGCAAAGACGGTTAAAACTTAGATCTGAATCAAGTTTAGAACCGGCAATGCTAAATTCATCCATACAAAAGGATATACCACGAATTTTATCAGAGTTTTCTGCACGATTAAAACGTACATCTATTCCCTTCTCTTTGAGCATATGGAAGAAGTCATGCCATGAGCGAGATGCCGCCAACGCATCAAGAGTTGAGGAACGAAGATTATATTTACGTAATTGATGAGGGCGCAAACGGCTTTTATTTCTCGCTTTGCTGTTTTTAGTAGCAAAGTAAAGTTTATACTCTTTTGTTAGAGCACGACAGACTTTTGCATTTCGTATCCGTTCGTTGCTATCAGAAATGAGATTACCGTCATTGTCTATCCGGTTGAATACGATATGGCAATGTGGATGTTCCGTATCATGATGCCTGGCTATGATATATTGGGTATTGCGAATCCCCATTTGTTCCATCCATTTCTTAGCAATCTCCACCATAAGCGCATTTCCTTTTTCGTCGTTGGGAAAATGGATGGTATCTTGCGGAGAGAAAGCAAGTGATACGTGTTTCACCGGACTTTTTACTTTCGGGCGCATAGAGGCTTGTATCTGAAAAGAATCTGCTATGGTTTTATTGTTGATAGCACAAACACCTTCATGTGCCAAAAGTTTGGCACTCTTTTTCTTGTTCTTTTGGTCATTGGCGTAATTTACTATTCCTCCAAAATCGGCTCTTGTTTTAATCTTCGCTATCATGATTATTATTTTTTACTTGGGTGATAATTCTGCTGACTTCTGATATAATAGAAAAGCATTGTTGTTTCACTGCTTCCAAACCATAGACGTGCATCTGATGGGCGATCTGGTTGACATTATTGGCTATACCGGAAAGGTCACGGATTGCCGACACCATTTCCGGACTGATGCGCTGACCAACTTCACAGCCCATTGCAGCCTGGTGGCAAAATTCATTGACAGACAATCCAGCCTGTTGGGCTTTGGATTGTATATAGATATAGTCGTTCTCGGTAAACATTACCCGGAAACATTTCGTGCGTTTCTGGTAACTCGCCAACTTTGGGCGACCACCAAGTTTCTTTTCCTTCATACTTATATAAATTTTGATGTGCATAAATTGATTTTTTGAGAGTGGCAGTTCTATCCGCTTGCCCATAGGTTTTAGTGACACTAAAACACAAACTTGCCACTCAAAAAATCTTCCTATATTTACCTTGTTCTATTCGGCTTAGTTTGCCATCTTTGATAAAGGCTTCTATCCATTTGTTTGCCGTACTTCCATTTTCACCTAAAGCTAAAACAGTTGCGTCATAATCTTTTTTGGTGAATGTTTCTGGCAACATATTATAAAGGGTATTCCTTCGTGCGTAAATGCCCGTTTCTTGTGAAAGGGATTGTAGACGTTTGGACTGATTTCCTGACAAGTTTCGATAGATGAACACTGCATGGCAAAGCAAGGTTTCGCAGATACTCATGGCTATGGAATAGTCATATTTATGGCAAATCAATTGTATAGTCTTGTCAGAGGAAGATGATTCGTGAGGCATATTCTCCAAATGTCGGACAGCAGTCAACACCATCATTATACGATAGGCAATCAGCCCCATCCGTCGGACTACACCCTGCATCTTGTTATCTACTTCGTCGCAACATTCCTCATTCACCTGACTTAGATATTCTATAAAGTGTTCCTGCAAATCAGAGGGAAGAGAAAAGGAATAATTACCTTGTCTGACAAATTCTTCATGCAGATGGCAGAATTTATCCCCCATCAGTTTGAACATGGCATTCTTGGATTGTGAAATATCATTTGTGGCAAACACGTTTCTTATACCTCTCTTGAAACGAATGATATAAAAACAGAAACGGCTCATCAGACCGTTTTCCGCATCAGGTATCAATTTCCTTACCTGTTCGGGAGTTCCAGCCAAAGCGACTGACACTCTTGGATTGCTGACTTCGCAATATTCCCTGTCCTTGCGGCGGCTTAAACTGACTAACTCATGGTGAAATGCCTTTCGTAATACATCTGAATAATTACCATAGTCCGACTTCAAAGTTTGGCTTAATGTGTCACCTTCCGATTCAAATAGTAGTCCGATTCCGTCATTATCTCCCAGTATCTTCAGGAAAGAACTTGCGCTACTGTTGGCAGGAATGACAAGCATTCGCATAGGCGGTTCAGTTGGCATGGTCATTCCACCATCTTTCTTGCCTTTGATGTAAGCGTTCATTGCTTCCTTGTACTCCAGCTCCAATCGTTTTGAAAGTTCATGCAAATTGCGATTGATAGGTGCTACAAGTTCCCGGCATAAAGTCAACGCACCTTTCCCCATACCGGCATCTGCTACTACAAACAGATAAAGGTTCGGATAAACGATGCGTTCATCGTACACTCCACAAATATTGTGAAAGCAGACAGACAAACACACAATCGCCCCAATCAATATTGTATCACGGTCATCCAGCGATATAGAATTGTTGACAACCTCATTTAGAAAAGAGGGAAGATGATCGAATACACACTCAGGAAATGCCGGAAGTTCTTCCTCTGACTTTATCCATTTACCCATTTTTCCATTTTGGATATTTGGCAAAATGGATAAATGTTCTTTGTTGAATGGAGCCAGCGAAATTCCGGCTTGGTTTGCAAGATGGAAGAAAGAACGAATGGTAATACCTTGTCCTTTGGATTGCAGACAATGTGTATATTGTTTGTCGGTTTCTTCCCTTTGATAGTTAGGGTAAAACCTGCTAATGCGGTGATAATACTCTCGTCCATTTTCTCCCAATCCGTCCACAAGCGCAAAGCCCAATTCTACCCAATCTTTATAATTGGGTGTTATATCAATGGCACGCTGCTCTATTTCCCGGACAATATTTTCCACATCTTCCTCCACCTTATTATATAGTGGAGTAATACTTGGCATATCTGTTTGCTGTATTTCAGAAGGGACATTCTCCCAATCTTGGGCGAAAAATATTTTCTTTGACATCATCTTTGTATTTAGGGTTAATATATGCTTGTGGATCATGTGGCAAAAAACATGAACGAGCAACGTCACTTCCGGACATATCTACCAACGGCAAGCCTGTTGCTTTGATACAGTTGGTAACAGCCTTAAAGTACCGGGAATGTTCCCAGCCTTTCAAGTCAACGGGTATTATCCATTTTAATCCATTACCGGATGGACTGACAAATAACAGTTCCGTATCAAAATACTCATGGTTGAGTAACTTTTGCTTTAGTTCCATAATATTTTCCACATGATCAAAATCCAGACACATCAATCCGGAGTGCATTATCAGTTCCCTCTCATTCCGTTTACGGAATAGTCCAGAAAAAGTACAATAGTCAAAATGGGTGGCTTTGTACCTTTTGGCTTCAGGAGAAGTAGCCATCAGACGCAAGGCTTCGGTTTGTGGTTGTGCATAATGCCCAGTGATATAGCGGTACACATCCACAATACCTACAGCTCTTATCGGTTCGATGTTCTGGATGGGCTTGCGAAAGAATGAAAAACAATAATCAGCCGTTCCCATCATCTGATAATCTTTTTGGATTCAACAAATCGTCTGGCTTCCTCCATCAATTCATCCTGTGTCTTATGCGATTTGTTCTTCAACCAGTCATCAATTTCTGATTGTAGAAAAGCCAGAGCCTTATTTATTTTATGTACGGGGATTTGTTTGGCTGAAACCCATCCATAAACCGTTTGCTTGGCAGGATGCGATGGTAGGTAAGCACAGAGCTCGTCTATATCCATCCACTTGGGTGAATTACTTGCCTGCTTATTCTGCAGGGCATTTACTTTAGATTGTAGAGCCTCTACGGACTCAATCAGGTAGGACAATGCATTTGGCATCTCCTCCAACGAATTTACTTTATAAGCCATATCTTTCGTATTTTAGAGTTAATGCCGCAAAAGTATATGTATGTTTATGGGTGCTAAATAGGTGCTTGAAAGCCACCAATTACCCACTCATTCACCACCGATATATTTAATTTTCATTAACACAAAAGGATAATAAAAGAGGGAGCAAACTCTTTTTATAGTAAAATGCTCTCCATTGAGAGTATCTATGATGCAAAATACCCCTCAAAAAGCAGGTGCTTAATGAGGGGTAAATTATGATATATTTATGATTCTTTATTATAAGTCATTGATGCTCAAGGGTGGAAGTTTCCACCATGACCTACAAAGTCAAATTTTCGATGTGTAATGTATTAGCTGCTTTTTTTTCTGTTCGTTTACGCTGGGCATATAAATCTGGGGGGCTAATGTTTGTATGCCACATTAAAGATTTAGCTATCCGGTAAAATTTTTTATAGTGAATCAAGTAAGTGGAAAAACCAAGTAGTTTTCTTTCTACTCAATTATAGGCTATATTGTATATAAATTATTATTATAGATTTATTTATCTATATTTTATTATTATAGAT
>ENA-UERU01000360-UERU01000360.1-human-gut-metagenome-genome-assembly--contig:-NODE-360-length-37929-cov-74.859505_pt1 | contig 37929 bp, 36 predicted proteins | sample MGYA00242988_ERZ507989 | MGnify/ENA primary metagenome ERZ507989 (study PRJEB26167, sample SAMN06115519) | human gut metagenome | host: Homo sapiens | place: China:Hunan | collected 2015-08-21...
CGGAGGAGCGCACAGCAGGAAAGGCGACCATCCGTCCTATCAAGATTGGCTCGAAAGTATGGATTGGAGGCGGCGTGACCATCCTGCCGGGAGTGGAAATTGGCGAAGGCACGACCATCGGTGCAGGCAGTGTAGTGACAAAGAGCATCCCCTCCCGTTGCGTGGCGGTGGGCAATCCGTGCAAAGTGATAAGGGTATTGGAAAGAAAGGAGAAATAACGATGAGCGATTTATTGAAGATAGACTCGGTGCAGGCATACAACGATTATTTCGGCGTGGAGACGCGCCATCCGCTGGTCTGCGTGATAGACGCACGGGAAGCCAAGCCGTTGCATTTCGGGCGGAAACTGTACAGCATTTATACCGTGTTGCTGAAAGACGCGGATTGCGGAAACTTGAAATACGGACGCAGCATGTACGACTACCAGCGGGGCACGATGCTGTTCATTGCCCCCGGTCAGGTGATGGGTTCGGAAGATGACGGCAAGCTGCACCAGCCCGAAGGATGGGCGTTGTGCTTCCACCCGGAATTTCTGCGCAAGACGCCGCTTGCGGGACTGATGAAAGACTATTCCTATTTCTCATACAACGCCAATGAAGCCCTCCACCTCTCGGAGCAGGAGCGGCGGACGGTCATTGATTGTCTGGTCAAAATCAAGGAGGAACTGCAATACCCGGTGGACAAGCACAGCAAGGCACTCATCGCCGACAACATCAAGTTGCTCCTTGACTATTGCGAGCGTTTCTACGACCGTCAGTTCATCACCCGCGAGAACCTGAACAGCGACATCCTCGCCCGCTTCGAGACCTTATTAGATGAATATTTCCATTCCGGCAAACCTGCCTCGGAAGGGCTGCCCACCGTGCAATACTGTGCCGACAAGCTCTGCCTTTCCCCCAACTACCTGAGCGACTTGCTAAAGAAAGAGACGGGAATGTCCGCCTTGAAGCATATCCAGCAGAAGACCTTGGAAACGGCCAAGGAACACGTGTTCAACACCTCGAAGACGGTCAGCGAGATTGCCTACGAGATGGGTTTCCAATATCCGCAGCATTTCAGCCGATGGTTCAAGAAGCAGACGGGGTGTACGCCGAATGAATATCGGAGTGCAAATTAAATATAGTGAAACGAAACAAGTATGGCATAACCGTTTTCTTCAAAGTAGGTTATGCCATACCGTTTATTATTTCACCTTTAACTTCTCCTGCATCAGGCTGTCCGAAACAGATTTCAAGTTTCTGTCATAGCCATCAGCCTCTTGGCGCAGCCAGTCAATGGTTTCCTCGTCACGTCGGATGTCAAACACATCATTCAGCCAAAGGATGCGCTTCGCATCGCATCCTCCCCATAAGCGAATGACGCGGAATTTCAAGGCATCGTCTGCATATTGGCGTTTGGACTGCCAAAGCTCGATGTTGCCCCAGATGGATAGGCTGCACATGACACCCATGCCGACCAAAAGAGAAAAGGCCTTGTTGGACATGACGTCAAAGATGTGGCGGTGAATATGCTCCTGCGGTTCGTCCGTCCGTTCTTCCGAATTTCGGACAAACATTTCTCTCAAATCACGCAACAGGTGCAGAATCCTGTTCGATGTCTTTACTTCCGCTTCCGCATACTTGGTCAGCATGGCTTTGGTCTGAGCCTGATGCTCCTTCGCGGAACTGTCGAACAAGTCCTTTATGGGAGCCAAATCCATTACAGGAGCTGGTTCTCCTGATTGGCTGTTACTTACTTTTGGAGCGTTCTCCAATTTGCTGTTGATACTCTTTAAGCCATTCTTGATGTCCTCGAAGAGTGCATAAACTTCATTATTATCCATATTTAGAATCTTATTTTACGTTGTTTCTTTTTCTTGTTCTTACGTTTTAGCTGTTCCTCGAAATAGTTCTCATCCGCCTGTGCGTTTGCATTGGCAGGCATGAACAAGCCGATGGAACCGCTGTACAAGTCATCATTGCTTCTTGGCTCATATTGCGGAGGTTGTTGCATGGGGTATTCGTGGTCTGCCGTTTGGTTGGTCGCCATTCTCTGCCGTTCCTCATGACGGTTGGCATTCAATGCCGCATCTATCTTGGAATAGCTGAGCCTCCTGTCAATCTTGGAGCCGCTGAACGAATATCCGTTCTTGGAAAATACGACCCCCTGCACCTCGTCCGAACAGCCCTTGTACTTGAACTGCACTTCCACGCCTTGTTTCTCTAAATTAGCCATTAACTGCCGCCAGTTTCCACATCTTGACACTTCCGATTTAAGGATGGAATAAAGCTCGTATTGGGTCTTGTCCGGCTCTTTCAGACGGTGGCGTTTCACCTGTTCCTTGCCGTCGGCAAAGTACAGGCCGTACTTCCGCGTCAGTTCCTTGCAGATGCGTGTGCTGCGTATCCGCTCGTTGCGGTCGCTGATTGTCCTGCCGTCATTGGCAATGCGGTTGAAGGCGATATGCACATGCGGATGTTCCTTGTCGAAATGGCGCACGATGAGGATTTGCGTGTCGGTTATCCCCATTTTTTTCAAGTATTCCAATGCTATCCCTGCCATTGCGCAGTCGGTCAGGCGATGTTCGTCCTCCTTGGAGAATGCCAATGCGATGTGTCCGACAGGCTTCGTTACCCTCGGATTCATCCTTGCCTGTGCTTCGAAGCTGCCCGCTATTGTCTCCTTATTCTCGGCGAACAAGCCGTCACAGACGAGGATTTTAGCGTCCTTTTCCTTGTCAAGAATGTAGCTTACCACACCCTTGAAGTTGCTTCCCTTGACGATTTTGGCTATCATAGGAGTATTCGATTAAGCAGTTCCTCGATGCGTGCTACCAGCACACGGCATTCCAATCTCACGGTGGCGAAGCCTGCCGCGTTAGCCTTGTGCGCAAGCTGGTTGAGGTTGTTCGCCATGCCGCATAGCTGGCGGATGTAACCCGTATGCTCCGGCGTGAGCCGTTCCTTCACCTGCCCGTCCCTCATGCAGCCGCGCAGGAACTCCCCAGCGGACATGCCCGCACTTCGTGCCTTGCCTTTCAGCGTGTAGTAGTCCGATGTCGCCATCTTCACCGTGAGGCGGTATTTCAGCTTGTCAGCCGCTCCCTTCTTGGGACGACCTCCCTTGTTCCTTCGATTGGATTTTTGTTTTTGTTCCATTCTTTATTACTATTTATAGTACAGATACTCATTAGACCAACGGGATGCGGCTTACACGGAGTTTGGGAGTGGGAGCAGGAGGTTTCGGTATGCCCGAAACACAAACTTGCTCCCCTCAAAACTCCGTTGGATTGGTTCAGAGTAACTCTGAATTGCGCCCCGTCAATCCACTTCTTAATTTTCAGAGTTTACGCCATGCCTCGATGTCTTCCCCGTAGGTGGCAAGGTGCTGCCGGGTGATGTTCTCCACCAGTCCCGACACACTCATCCTGCGCTCGCCGAACATGCGGACGATGCGGTCAAGGGCGTCGCGCGTGCTACGGCTGAGGAACACGGGCTTGCGGTCTTCGATGGACGGAACGGTGAGAAAAGATTCCTTGTATTCCTCCAACGATGCCCGTCGCTGCTTGCCGCTGATGCGGCGTATCACCTGCGGACTTTCGTCCAGCTGTTCCAATACAACCTCACTTGCCTCCTCCGGCTGTTCCTGCTTGTCAGCAGGCTGCGTTTCTGGCTTCGGTGCTTCCATACTCGGCTTATTGCCTAAAAAATCCTGCAATGCTGCATCCATACTTTGGTTGCTTAAATTCTTCTTCATACTTGCTTGAATTAAATGTTTAACAATGTTGGTTGTTGTGCGCACAGTTGACCGATTATCGGCAGCAAAGGAAACGCCTGTATTGCAGGCAGTCAAACGAATGGATTGGCTGTGGCAACAATGTTCGGTTTTGCACTTTACATATTGCCTAAACAGTTCAGACTGCGCTGTTTTGCCGTTGTACATGAAACGGACATCGGAATTTTTAAGGGCTTAATTGGAATGGTTGGAATCGATTTAAGGACATGGCTTGGCGTGAAACAGAAGAAACCCCTTTCAAGAAGTATAGGAATCCGAAGAACGCCACAGGCTACCACACCGACGCCAAATGCTGCCACGCAGGTGCAAAGTAGTTGGATTATGCCGGACTTCGCTTTTCTTTGCACCACGGACGCTTGGAACATACGCTACGGGTTCGGTAGATTACGCCACTCCCGACCACTTGCTGCCACAAGCTGCCACCTCATTGCAAATCCATTGTTCCATGCGAACAACGGATTTACTTTGCAGGCGAAACGGATTATTAACACTAAAATCAGTATAAGAAATGAATGTAGTAATTATTTCGAAAGAAAAGTACGAAGAGATGGTCGGCAAGCTCAACCGCCTGTCCGACCGGGTAAATGAAATCCTCCGCAAGAGGGAAGGGAAACGGCTCAGCCGTTGGATGGATAACCAAGAGGTCTGCCAACAGTTGCGCATCAGTCCGCGTACCTTGCAGACGCTCCGCGACAACGGTACGCTGGCTTACTCTCAGATAGGGCACAAGATTTTCTATAAGCTGGAGGACGTGCAGCGCATCGTCCGGCTCGTGGAGGACAGGCGTAAGGATGCAGCCTATCGTGGCTGTAGCATCTAATCAGACAACACAATGTGCAACCACTAAATCCACTGTAAATTATGAACGACTTGATTCTTGCCGACCGTGAATTGGAAGTCGGCTTCATCGGAAAACTGAATGCCTTGTTTGAAGGCATAGAAAGGATGGACGCAAGCCATAAGACTTCGCCAAGTAATGAACAATTCCTTACTGACAAGGAAGTATCGGCATGGCTCAAGGTGAGCCGACGCACTTTGCAGGACTACCGCAACAACGGGATGATTGCCTATTACCAACTGGGCGGAAAAATTCTGTACAAGGAGTCCGACATTGAAAAGATGGTGATGAGCGGGTATCGGAACGCCTATCGTCTGGAAACGTAAATCTGAATGTGCAAAAACAAAGAAAGCCGATGGTCAGACAATTCACTTGTCGCCATCGGCTTTCTTTGTGTAATGTTATATCCTTTACAGCTAACACGTACATCGTGGGCTGGCTACGGACAGCGAAAAGAACAAATTTACAGGCTTTTCACGACTTGCTGTGTACAGCCTTTCCATGATGAACCGTCTGAAAGCCATACTCTCCCGACTTCTCAACTTGAAGGAAACGGCAATCACCATTTCAAGGCTGTACACGTCATAGCAAATCCTGCCGTCCCGCCTGACGTGCCGCACCGTTTCCTCTTCCGCCAATTCATTGTTCTTGTATATGGCAGCAATAGCCTTACGAATATAGCAGCCGAACACATTGAACGCATCGCACATCTCCTGCTGCGTCATCCATACGGGAGCGGTCGGCAGAATAACCGCCCCGTTTTCAGTAATTGTGATTATTCCTCTTTCCATGTCCGCATCATTTTTCATTGTCTGAATTCTGTTTACATTCCTTTTTCCAACCGCTGTAATTGCCGCACTTGAATACACGCGAGGGCATCCCGTCATCAGGCAGGGAGAACTTGCCTTTGGTGGTCTCGGATAGCACAGCCAAGTCACGGCTCACCTTTTGGTTGGTGATTTCCGCATAGATTTGCGTGGTGCGGATGGAGGAATGCCCCATCATCTTGCTGATACTTTCTATCGGCACGCCGTTGTTCAGGCAAATCAGGGTTGCGAAGGAGTGACGGCTTTGATAGTAGGTAAGATGGCAGTCCAAACCACATTGTTCGGCAATCACTTTCAGGCTGCGGTTGAGGTTTCCGGTGATTGGCACATAAAACAGCTTGCCGTCCTTGCCTTCTCCGCGATATTTCTCAATGATGCGCAAGGGTATGTCCAACAATTTGATATGGCACTCCGCCTTGGTCTTCTGACGTGCGATGTGAATCCACTTGCTACCGTCCTCCTTCGTGATGATGTTGTCCTCCGTCAAATTCGCTAAATCCGCCCTCCCGATGCCCGTGAAAGTCGAAAAGACGAACAAGTCCCTCGTATGACAAAGTCGGTATGTGGGCAGCTTGGCTTTCAACAGCTTCTCAAACTGCTCCCCCGTCAGGTAGCGGTGGTTCACCGGAACCTTCTCTATCTTGTGTCCCGCGAAAGGGTCGCGTTTGAGAATATGCTTCTTCAAGGCGAGCCGCGTCATCTTGTGCAGCAGGATGAGATAGTCGTTGTATGCCGACACTTTCAATCTCAGCACGGTGGAAAGGTAAAACGTGAAGTCGGTCATGAAGCGCATGGTCAGCGAGCGCAACGGCATGTCCTCCATGTTGTACTTGTACTTCATAAAATTGTGAATGTGCTTGCGTGTGGTCAGATAGCGGACATAGCTGTGCCTTGTCCTGTCAATGCCCACACGCTTGGCATATTCTTCGTTATGCTCGTCCATCAGCGCAAGCAGGGTTTCCTTCACCTGCGACTTGCCCGTCACGGCGTTCTTGATGATTTCAGCCGACACGAAGCCGTAACAGTCCACATTCTCCTTGTAGGCGGCATGGGCTTTGGCTTCCAGTGCGGACAGGGCATCGTTTAGCCTGACCAGTTCCTTTTTCTTCTCGCAGTCAAGGCTTTCCTTGCGCCCGTCGGTGGAAACCCTGCCCGTGTCGGCTTCCCAATACGCAGGCTCGACTTCCAACCCTGTAGAATACTGGCAGACCTTGCCGTCAAGGGTAATACGTCCCATGACAGGGCATTTGCCGTTCTTCTTCACCTTCTGTCGGTTGATGTAAAATAATAGCTTGAACGTGCTGCGCATGGCTTATCCCTCCATCATTTGTTTGACAATAGCCCTTTGTTTCCAACTCGGATTTACCCTGCGCCGGGTGTTGTCCTTACGTATCGTGGAAGGGGATGCATCAATCCCGAACAAGGAAAACTTGCCGCCGATGGCTTCATTCAGCCTGTCCACATCACGGTCAATCTTGTCTTGCGTGACTTTCGCGTACCGTTGTGTGGTCTTTATATGCTTGTGCCCCATGATTTTGCTTACCGTTTCGATGGGTATGCCTTGTGAAAGACATATTATGCTGCCGAATGTATGACGTGCTATATGTGTAGTCAGGTTCTTCTTTATCAGACACAGGTCGGCAATCTCTTTCAGATAGCTGTTCATCTTCTGGTTGCAGGGAACAGGCAGCAATACTCCTTTCTTTTTGCAGGCAGGATAATCTGCATATTTTCTCAAGATTTCCAAAGGAATATCCAGCAGCGGAATATTACACATGTTCTTTGTTTTCTGACGTGGCTTCCTGATCCACAGGTTTCCGTTGTTGTCTTTTACGATATGCTCAGGGGAAAGTTGTTGCACGTCGATGAAAGCCAGACCGGTAAAGCAAGAAAGAAGCATCAAAGCAAGGGAGATAGAAATAAAGAGAATCAAACGCAACTTGTTGTAAAGCAACGGTTTTGCAGTCGTTTGCCATTACAGCCAAACAGCAGGGAAAGGCAGGATAATGCAAGGTTTCCGCTACCAAGTCATTACCTGTTCCGCAACCTGCCTGAAGTCTGAAAAACAGCGTTCCTAATGCTTGTAAACAAGCATTATACGTGCGGCAAGGCTTCAAATCCGCAGATTTAGCAGCATCCGTTCCGTTTGCGCCGTTCTGCCCCGTTTCCAATTCTGTCGGTCGGCAATGTATCACTAATATTGCAACCAAAAAAGTTATGGCAATGAAGACAGAAATGAAAGTGCTGCTCTACATCAAGCGCAGCGGACAGGACAAGGACGGACGGTCGCCCCTCATGGGCAGGATAGCCGTCAGGGGAAAGAACAATTCTATCGCACAGTTCTCATGCAAGTTCAAGGTGGATGTAAGGCTGTGGAACGCCACTGCCCAACGGTGTACGGGCAAGAGCCGGATGGCGGTCATGGCAAACCGGGAGATTGAACGCACGCTATTGTTGTTGCGCCAGCGTTTCAACGAACTGAAGGACATCAAGGAAGTCGTTTCGGCAGAGGAAGTGAAGAACGCCTACCAAGGGCTGGCGGAATCTCAGGACACCATCATGAAGCTGTTTGAGGAGCACAACAGCGACTATGCCTTGCGCGTGGGCGTAAACCGTTCCGCAACCAGCTATTACCATTACACGAACACTTACCGCCACCTCGCCACCTTCCTGAAAGACAAGTATCATCTTTCCGACATGCCCGTCAAACAGATGGACGAGAATTTCATTGAGGATTTCGACATGTACATGCGCACCGTCAAGCGGTTTATGCCCAAGACCATACTCGGACATGTAAACCGCTTGAAAAGCGTGATGATGCTTGCCGTGTTCCGTGGCATTATCCCGTTCAGCCCGTTCAAAGGCTACAGACCGCAAAAGCCGGAGTTCAAGCAGATGTACCTTACGGAAGAGGAACTGGGCAAGTTTGCAAATATGACCTACGATACGCCCAACCGCAATTTCACAAGGGACATGTTCCTGTTCTCGTGTTGGACGGGCATTTGTTACTGCGACATGAGGGCGTTGACGGAGAAGAACCTTGTAAAAGCCGAGGACGGAAGCCTGTGGATTCATACCGAACGGCAGAAGACCGGAACGCCCGAATGTGTAAGGCTGATGGAGATACCGCTCGCCATCTTGGAGAAATACAGGGACATGGATGCAAACGGGAAACTGCTGCCCATGCTTACGAAAGAGAGCATGAACCGCCACCTCAAAAAGATGTCGGTGATGTGCGGCATCAACCGTCCGGTTTCATTCCATATAGCAAGGCATTACAATCTGCCTTTATCGTTGAAAATGAATGACTTGCAGAAATACATTTCTTGATAGGTAACGATTTAGAAACGAGTGAGGTTCCTAATTTTGCCTTGCTTTACATCATATCAAAAGAACGCTTGTACTACAAGAGCAAAGTTACAAATAATTTTTTGATAATACCCCATTTGGGGGTGCCCAAAAACAGCCCTACCACTTGTTTAATGCCATTTGATACCATTATTTCGCTACATTAGCCAATTTTTCAAAGACTTATTTCAGTTAAGCCTTATTTATTTTGTATTTTTGCAGAGAACTCAGATAAGTATGTTGTATGGTAGAATACTCAGCTCTAGAAAATGGCATTTTCTCACCCAATTCAGTGGATTATAATAGTCTTATGCGGCGGCGCATCAAAAAGGCTACAAATCCTCTCCAGCCTATATTTGAAGCATTTAGTAATTCTTTAGAAGCAACAAAGGGATTGCATAATAATATTCATATTGAACTTTATCATATTAAAGATAAAAATTTGTTTGGAGAGAAATTCTCTTTTGCGGCTTTTAGTATTGTTGATGATGGTGAAGGATTTACACCAGATAGTTTCTTACGGTTTGAGAAATTATATGATGAATCAAAGAACAAAAACAATTTAGGTTCTGGACGTGTTCAGTATCTACATTTCTTTAAAAACACTTTAATAGAAAGTGTCTATTTTATAGAAGGAGAAAAGCACATTCGTAAAATAGAACTATCTAAAGAGTTCTATAATAAATACGGCTCTGTAATACGTTCAATTGATGAGAGTATTACAAGTAATAATTCTGTAGCTAACTCTACTCGGATCACATTCTTTTATACATTATCAGAAGAAGATAAAGTTAAATATGACCAACTAACATGTGGAGAGCTGAAAGACGCAATTCTTAAGCGATATGTAAACGTATTTTGTCTGAATAGGGATAATCTTCAAAACATTTTTATTGACCACTATATTAATGGTATTTTTGATGAGGAAAATTCATCAAAGATAACAATAGATGATATACCTGCTATTGATTATGAAGAGACAATTCCGATTCATTATTCTGCTTTATCAGACAAGGGAACATCTGTAATATCATGTTCTAAAAGTGAAGATTTTGTGATACGTTCTTATCGTTTACCATCGAACATTCTTCCAAGAAATGAAGTTCGACTTACTAGTAAGGGAGAGGCTTTTTGTCATCAGGGATTTAATTTTTCATTGATTACGGAAGCTCCAAGAATTGAAACGGGAATTAGTTTTTTATTTCTAATATCGAGTGATTATCTTACTTCTAGGGATTCTGATATACGCGGAAATTTAAACATTATATCCAAATCAGATTTCATATCTAAACGAAACCTGTTTACAGGGAAGCAAGAAATACTAATTGATGACATAGAAAATAGCACTATTTCTTCTATATCCACCCATTATCCTGCATTACAAAAAGCAAAAGATAATGCTAATGAGAATATTAGGAAAGTAGCTGAGATGTTTTCTATAGATGCGTCTCTTTTAGAAAAGGCTGGAGTGAAATGTTCTGATTCCGACATCAATGTTTTAAAAAAAGTATATACTTTTACAGCTGATGTAAAAGCTGAATCTGACGCAAAAATAAAAAGCATAGTGGATAACCTCCATGCGCTTGACCCTAATGATAAGGGATTTAAGAGAAAATTTGACCAAAAAGTCAAAGAATTAAATGAAGCTTTACCATTATCTGTCCGTAATGAACTTTCTCAATACCTCTCACGCAGAACACTTGTCCTTCAGCTCATGGAACAGGCCATAAAAGGACAACTAGATGTTCAAAAAACAGAAACTAAAACAAAGAAAAAAACAAAAAGCAAAAGGCAACCAGAAGGCATTTTTCATAATATGCTATTCCCTAAAGGTAGTTCAGAATCAATAGAAAGTAACCTATGGATTCTTAATGAAGAATATATTCATTACCATGGTCTATCAGAAAGTGAATTAGATGATATTAAGATAGATGGGCAACCGCTATTTAAACAAAACCTAACTCCAGAAGAATTGGATTATAAACAACGTACTACTGGCGATGTCGGAATCAGACGCCCTGATGTGTTGTTATTCCCGTCTGAGGGTAAATGTATTATTATTGAGTTTAAAGCACCTGAAGTAGATGTATCCAAACATCTTCATCAAATTCATCAATACGCATCAATAATCCATCATTTGTCTGATGAACGATATAAATTCAACTCTTTCTATGGATATTTAATAGGAGAAAATGCCGATATATACTCGATTTTAGATTCGGATGGTGATTTTCAACAGTCACAATCTTTAGGCTATATTGTTCGTCCATACAAACCACTACCAAGACTTTTTGGTAGAGAACAAGGAGCATTATATACCGAAGTTATTAAATTTTCCGATTTACTAAAGCGTGCAAAATTACGTAGCAAGGTGTTTACAGAAAAAATACTATCAGAGTCTATTATACCTTCTGAAGATTAGATGTAGTAGCTCATTAATTATGTTTTTATTTATTAGTATTCGTTTTAGGTTTATCTATAATATTGTAGCATATTCGTTGTGTTTGTGGGCAAAGATTTCTGAAACTCGAGTGACAGATTCTTTTTCGTAAGAGATTATAAGGAGGTGGTATTGCAATATTACCTCCTCGTATTGTTTGAGAGTTTGCGGTACATTCCACGGCTATGACTATGAAGACTTTGCATTTTGTAGAAGGAATTTCAGCACGTTACGTTCCATCATATTAGAATAGTCTTATTTATGAATGTTAGCTGGTAAAGTGAAGACGATTTATTTACTGATGCAAAAACGAGTGCATCGGCTATATCAGTGATATAGTGATTACGGATGAAAGCATTTGCTGTTGAAGGACGAGTCGTCTTTTCTGAGGTTAGGGATACGAAAAGGATGCGATTTGAATCGAATGCTGTGCGTAGATTGAGTGGAATTTGACGATAGATGCTGCGATTGAGGACGTAGATTATACCGCATGTACCTTTGAGGGCGATGTCAAGAACTTCGCGCTCAAGGGTAGATTGGAAACCACTGATTATTGCAATATTTGGATCGTGGCTTACTTTGTTCGCCCAGTTGATTGTTGGTATCACGGAAGTTGGATTAACCTTGCGCGAGGCGAGAAATCCCACCTTGCGCAAAGTCAACAAGTCCATATTTCCGAGATAATGCGATTCCATCATTATTCCTCGTTGTTCAGTTCATCACCCATACGATACTTGATGTCATAGTTGATAATGAAGTCTAGTTCTGCATCTGTGAAGCCATAGTGTTTTGCTAAAACCATATCGATTTCATCAATGATTGGTTTGGAGTATTTTATGAAGAAGTGTTGTTTCTCCATTGTAAATTGTCGCCCTTTCTTAGAGTAGTTCCTCGTTTTAATATGACTATTGTTTTGATAATCTTCTTGTAAAGTTTCTCCAAGACACGATAACTGAACGGATTCCAAGTTATCAAGATTCGCAAGATTCGCAAAAAATTCAAAGTCGCGAGAATTGACAACCTGACAGCTTGACCAAGTTATGTAATTCACAAAGAATAGCGAAGATGAAAGGAATGCTATTATAACATTCTTTTGTTCATTAGAAGATGCATAAATCGGCTTCATTTCGCTAGTAACACAATGTTTCCCATCTTCATTATACAAAGGTTCTCTATCAAGAACCTTAAACCAATACTGAACTGCTCTAAAATAGAACAATTTCCAATCAGTTTCCTCTGGATTAAAGTATTGATTTAGGAAATTGCATCCTGCTTTGTCCTGCATTTTTTTCAGAATGCCAATCATTAAATCATTGGGGAGTTTTGCAATAGTTCCATTCCTTTTAATAGCTGTTATGTTATTAAACTCAAGAGTCTTGAAGAGGTAAGAACGGTATTCATTTTGCCATTTATTGTATTTTGTAGCGAAAATATGATTTGTTGTGTCAAGCGAAGGAGACGTTATTAAAATAGCAAGAAGCATGTCTGCACCCTCAAATAATTTTGAAGGTCGCCAAGAATAATTGCTAACCCATAAATCATTATTTTTTGTGATGATTTCTTGGAGAGGAGACAATTTATCAGCTGAAATTGAACTATTTGGAACAATCATTCCAAATTTGCCATAACTTTGCAATATGAATTGACATCTTTCAATACAAAAAGCGTATAAATTAGCGCAAGACCGAGTCTTATACTGATGCCCGATTAAATATGGTGATTTAGTATCAGTGTATACCACATACGGTGGATTTCCAATAATCACATCAAATCCCCTATTTCCGTGAATGATGTCATAGAACTCGGCAACCCAGTTGAAGGGCTGATGAGAGTTGAGCCATTCCTCGTATGGAATACCTGATGCGATGGCGTTGTGAAGGTGATGATTGAGGGTGTCGTTGAGCGAGGTTAGAAGGTCTCGAAGCTGATGTTTAGCGGCAATGAACTCTTTGTGATGTTCCGATTCCTGTGTGAGCTGCAGGTGCTTGAATAGTTTGAATGTCCGAGCCACCTTGTCCATCTCTGCCGCAACATTCTCCTCAAAATCGTGTATTGCGAACATATCACCGTTATGGTCTTTGACAATGCTTTCGGCATTGGCATAGCCCACAAGAGTGTTGCCACAACGAATGTTGAAGTCAATATCCGGCAACGGGTCAAGACCGAGGTTGTCGGCAAGTGGCTGCACATCAACCACGGCTACCATTTTAAGGAACAAACGTAACTTGGCTATCTCCGTAGCCTCTGCCATAATGTCCACACCGTAAAGATTGCGGAGAATGATAGACTTGTAAATGAAGTAATGGATATTTGAACGGTACTTGCTCTTTATCTCGTCAAGTGCCTTTTGTGTATCAGGCGATTTTCGTTCAATGTCTTCAAGCCGTGTGATGCAATCATAGTAAAGCGGTTCGAGAATGTTCATTGCTGCAAAGAGGAATGCGCCTGAACCGCAAGTCGGGTCAAGGATAGTCACAGAACGCAGAGCGTCATAAAAGTTGTAGATGAACGATTGCGGTGCATCGTCGGCATTGATAAGGTCTACTGAAAACTGCCTAATGTCAAGGTTATAGGTGATGAAATCGTTGATGGACGTAATATCACCCTTACGAACTTTATCCAATATGTCTTCACACCTTTGCAAACGCTCAATGGTTTCGCGCCAAATTTCCGTAGGTAGGGCGAAAGGTTCAGGTGTTTTCGTATTCCAGTCTTTACGGCGTTCCAAAAGATCAGGATTGGTCGCATCAAGTCCGATGGCGATGTTCTCTGGGATACGCTCGCGCCAATCCGGGGTATAGCCCTGCTTCACCGCATCAAAGATATAGCGGTCGCCGCTTTGTTGCAGCTGGTACCATATCCAACCATCAGAAGCAAAAAGTTTTTCCATAGACTTCGAGGCTTTACTCACTCTGTCGAAAAGGAAAGGCAATATCGTGTTGCGCCCGATATATTCGGTGATGTCCTCTTTGGTATAATATGCTCCCATCTGAGCCCGGTCGTTGATGTACTGCTCGAAGATATAGCCAAGAACATCGGGATTGATATCCCTGCCTGAAGCGGTGACACGTGTATCAAGATGCCACTGCCACTTGTCAAAGAAAGAAAACAACGAAATAAAGGCTTCATCGGCAATGTCTATCTCGGCATATTCACGCTCTATCTTATGGCTGTCAAACATACCGCCATTCAAATAAGGGATGCGCCCGAACTGCTGCTGAAACTCCCAGTCGTGGGTAGGTTTGTTCAATCCATCAGAAAAGAGGCGGGTCAGAAAACCACGATAGAAGGTGGAAAAGAAACGGTTTTCGCCACGCTCCTTGCGACACCAGTCCAGCTTATCGCGCAGATAGTTCACATTGCTGTTCAGAAAACCTTTCTTCTGAATAAAATAACAGAACATCAGGCGGTTAAGCATCACAGAGGCATACCACTGCTTGTTTCGGTTGTCCTTTTCGGACAGTTCGTCATCTATGCCCCTAATGAATTTTGCAAATGCCTTATGTTCCTTGCGGAAGCCTGCATAAAAGTCCTTGGTAATTTTTTCGGAATTGACAGAGAAAGCACGGTGGACAGCCGCCTTCACATCAACAATAGTTGTCCTCTCAGCCGGGTCAAACTCCAAATCCTGCATCTTCGAGAAAAGGAAGTCTGTCTTTTCGGGTGATTCGTACTCGATGCTTACAAGGTCTCGCTTATCCACATTTTTCACAGGAATCACCCATTGATGATGTCCGTGCTTATTGCAAAGCACGTAAATGGCGATATAGTCCTGAGCCTGTTTGCGAAGCTGCGCATCAATTCTACGAATAAGTGATGCCTTGGGAAGTTCATCAACCTCTGTCACGACAATTTGCAATCCGTTGCGGTCGGCAACGGTTCGGAATAGGTAATCCGTTCCGTCAATGGAAATGGGCAGAAGTTCAGCCCTGACTTTCCATTTGTTCCATCCCAATTCACTGATGAACAGTTCCTTGAAATCTCCATCAAGGAGCAGTTGTTGAAATATACGTTTGTTCATGGCATGTTATTCTTTACGAAGCCCCATAGAGCAGATTATCTGATTTTCCTTATCGTTAATGTCATCGTCTGCAATGATGCAAAGCTGGTTGTTACGGCGAAGTTCAAGCACGTATTCCACAATATCATCATCGGCTTGCCTTCCTGTCTGCTTGAGCATACGCCCAAGGTGGAACTTTGAGGTTTCTTGAAGAGGATAGTTGTAAATGTCATCAATGGCATATTTCAATTCTTCACGGCGGTCGGCATTGAAGAACAGATTTTCGCCTTGGTCATAATATTGTTCCAGAAGCTGTACGATGCGGTAACGTGTGGAAAAACGATTACCAAGCATACCTCCAATGTTGCTGACAGCCTGTTCGCGGATAATTTCAACAGCTTTACCGACAAGCTCATGATGGTTGCCAAGAGGTTGTTGTGCCTGAGTGTCAGGATGACAAGCCAGAGCCTGAAGTATGCGCTGTTGGCTTTGCGATATGATATTGCCGTCCTTGTCAAGCCATGTAAGCACATCGAAGTCATTGGCAGTGCGAGCGTAGGTAACAACACCATCTATACCGTTTTCATCGGTAAGGCGTGTAGAGTAAACCATGTTCTGCATTTGCGGAATAATCTCTTTCAACTTTTTGTCTGCCTTAATTGCATTGCTCCATATCTGGAATGCCTGCGATGCAAGGTCAACATCATTATCATCATCCGCATCGTCAAGTACACCCGCTTTCTCGTTGAACATATCCCTAAGATTTTGCTCATTCCCTTCAAAAAACACTTCGTCAGAGCCTACGATGTTGGCGTTGGCATTGATACGGTCGTTCAAACGGCTGCGAAGATTGATGATTTCTTCAATCCCATCAGCCGGGAAGAAAGAGTAGCAATAGATGTTTTCCGCTTGCTGACCGATACGGTCAACACGTCCGGCACGTTGAATTAAGCGGATGATAGCCCACGGCAGGTCATAATTCACAATAACGTGAGCATCCTGAAGGTTGTGACCTTCGGAAAGCACATCGGTGGCAATAAGAATACGGGTCTGTTCATCAGTTGTATATTTACCCGTCGCATCATTGCTGTTTGGAGAAAATTTCTCTACAATGGCGGTAGGATTATCCCGGTCACCTGTCGCATAATCTATTTTCGTGAAACCGCGTTTGCAAAGCTGGTAATAGATGTAACGAGCCGTGTCTGAGAACTGTGTAAATATTACGATTTTGTCATTACAATGAGCATCACCACGAAGCAAGGTTTCCAATTCATTGAGTTTTTGGTCCTGCTTCTGCTCCCATTTACCACATAACCTAATCATAGAAAGAATGGTCTCACAATCCTTTTTAAGTTTCTGTTTGAGGGTACGCTTGAAATATTTGGCATCAAGCCATGACAGGTTTGACTTATTGGCAATGATATTGTAATACTCTCCAGCTTTTTTCATATACACCACCATATCAGTGGAAATATTCAGCGAAGCATCAACCGGAGTGTCTGAGTCGTGCCGTCCAAAAATGTCAGTGCCGGTATCTTCGTCTTCCGTGTAGTCTTCAGGTAGGTTGTTGTCATCTCCAATGGGTACAGGTAACTTGTTGTCGAGTGCATAGATGTAAACGCAGTTACGAAGTATATGGCGATAAAGGGTAAGTAGAAAGGAAAAACCGCTTGAATCCATTCGCTTGAAGAATGTTGATTTACAGAAACCCATCATTCTTGACCCGGCACGGGAAAGGTTTTCAATCAATGCAGAGATATGTTTGGGTGCACCTACAGCTTCCTTTTCACTGATATATAAGCTCAGACCATAGCGAGGAAGGGCGAGTTCATCCATCAGGGCAATCATATCCTCTGAATAAAGACGTGTGTACTGGTCGCTGGATTCTGTCTTGAACTTGATGGACTTTGGAATGCGGTCAGGAAAATACGAACGTGTACCATTGGAAAATTCCAGATACTTCCTGCCGTTGGTTTCATCGGTCTTGGCAAAATTCTCACGGATAAACGAACGTGTACGACGAACAAGAAACAGTTTCATCAGTTCGTTCCAGTCTTCCACGTTCTCACTTTGATTGAATGCCCGTATAGTACGAATGTGTACATCACCGTGACGTTGCATGAAACCACGTTCTCCGCCCAGACTTTCAATGTAACGCTCCGGACGGACACCGAGGTCTTGGTCATCGTTGATGAAAAGGCGGAGCTGGTTGCTGAGGTCGCTGTAATGCTTATTGTATGGAGTCGCCGTCAGAAGTAGCACACGGCTTGATTGGCGTTCGATAAGTTGGCGAATTTGGTTGTAGCGTTTGCCTGCATTGCGAAGGTTGTGGCTTTCATCCACGATTATCAGACGAAAATAGCGCATATTGTCGATGTCCATCACCTTCGACATTGATATGACCTCTGCTTTAAGGTCGTATTTTCTGATATACTTCCGCCACATTTCCTGAAGATTGGCAGGGCAAATAATCAGCGTACTTGTGGCATATGTCATTTCATAAATCTTGGCAACGGCACATGCTGTAATGGTCTTACCGAGACCCACCACATCGCCAATCATGGCACCGCGTCGTCTGTCATTGTTGAGGTGGCGGGCTACTATCTTGACAGCGTTCTGCTGGAAATCAAAAAGTTCCTGCTGGAATATCGGTGGCAACGCAAACTCTTTTATACCATTTCGTGCCTCTTCACTAAGGTGGTAAGCGATTTTGAGATAGATGTGGTAAGGCGGAATCAGTTTCTCTGCCGCCCAGCTTTCGTCTACAGCTTTGACAAGTTCATCGGTAATGTCAACGCAGAAGCGGTCGTTCCAGCGGTCATTGAACCATATGTTGAATTTCTCGGCTTGGTCGCGGTCGCCAAATTCGGCATTGAGTTCCCCTTGCTTGGTAAGCCCGGAATAAGTGAGATTGCTGCTGCCCATTATCGCCTGAATGGGATTCGAGCGGTCATCTGGACGATGTGCAAGATACAGTTTGGCGTGAAGCGGCTCACGGACAGAAAGTTTCACTACCACTTTCTTGGATTTGAGTTGTGTTGAAAGTTGTCGCAACGCCCACTCATCCTGTTTTGTGGGTATGCCGATAAGGAGCTGGTGGCGGAAATCCCTTGCTATCTGCCGTTTTACCTTCTGTACCATGTCTGCGTCAGGCGTGTTGTCTCCTTGGGCATAAAGTATTTTCACCAATTCTGCCGGAGGTTGATGCATACCTATAAGCAACCGACAAGTTCGATGTATGCTTTCGGAACCTTCAACGACAAAGTCGCCCTCCAAATGTTCCACTTGGTGTACTACTTTTGTCCACCCACGTAAGTTGAAATAACCAACGCAAAAGTCCACACGTTTTACACCGACATTGCTGATTATATCATTGAGACCATCTTCAAATTTTATTTCAATATTATCGTATATACGAGCCATAACTTCCAATCAAAATTTTCATCTCTTGCCAAGAGACGGATATTACAATGCAAAATTAAGCAAAATAATGATTTTTAGGACATAAAACGTTGAAAATCTTACTTGTTGTCATGCTTTTGTTTTGCGAGAGATGTCATATGTTTTGCGAATTTATCTGTGGGAATGGATAACACAACTCAATATCAATGAAATAAGGTAACTCGTCCGTCTCTTGGCAAGCGTTGGACTGATTCGCAAAACATTCACGACTTTACAGCAAATCCAGTATCTTCTTATTGGCTTTATCCACCACTGTAGTATCTAATGATGCAAGATAAATCTGCGTGGTGTTCTCGGAATCATGCCCCATTCCTTCACTGATGACAGAGATAGGCACATTACGGCTCTTGGCAACACTTGCCCATGAATGTCGTCCGACATACATTGTCAAGGGTATCGGCAAATCCAGTTGCTTTCCGATTTTCTTCAGCAAATGGTTTACACGATGAAGTTCGTTGGTATATTGCTTCCGATAATCTTCATCACGTTTTGTAATAATTGGCAGCAGGTACTCAGTTTCGTTTACCGGATATTTATCAAGAATCCCTTGCATACACTTTTCCCATTTGATGAATAGCTGTTGCCCCGTTTTACGTCTGCGATAAGAAAGAGTGCCATTCTCCAAGTCTTTCTTTCTCAGATAAGCCATATCAATGAACGACATCCCCCTTGTGTAGAAACAGAGCAGGAACATATCACGGGCAAAAGCTAGGTTGGGTTTCAATGACAAGTCCAATCCTTTGATGCGTTTAATGTCATTGAGCGACAAGGCTCGCTTCATGGTTTTCTCCACTCCCGTATAAACGGACTTGAACAGATGCCGTTGCTCGGTCAATCCGTCCTCCACCGCTCGGTTATAGACTGCTTTCAGAATACGCATATAAAAGGATATGGTATTGGGCGTATTTCCCCTGCTTTTTAGATAAGCCTCGTACTCTGCAAACAAATCTGCGTTAAGCTGGTCAAACAAGACCTCCTTGTCATTCATAAAACTACTGAAACTTCTGAGGGCGGCTGTATAGGTTTCCGAGGTGCGTATCTTTCCCAAGCGTTTCAGTCTCGCTATCTGCTGGCTGATGTAAGCGTTAAACGACTGTTCCTGCCTGTTGTCATGAAAGTGTATGACTATATCATCCGTTACAAATATGCCGGATTGGGATAACGCATGTATAATCTTGTTCAGCCTGTCCTTGTCCCACGTGATGCGTGAACCGATTGAAAGCAAATAGTTGTTCCGCTCTTGTTCAGTAGATAGATGATGCAAGACAATGGTTTCGGAATGGCAATCCCATTCCGAAACGAAAAGTTTATACTCGGTGTTTATCTGTCTGACCACACGGTTGTGGATGACCTGATAGTAGAGTGTACCCTCCCTGCCGTTCACGGTGGAGGGACGAAACTTGACCTTTACCGATGCCATATCAATCGGATTTTGATTTGATACTCTCCTGCATCAGGCTGTCGGAAACCGCTTTCAGGGATGTTTCATACCCATCAGCCTGCTTCCGTATCCACTCAATGGCCTTTTCGTCTCGGTGGATGTCAAACACCTTGTTCAACCAAAGCAAATCATTGGCATCACATCCACCCCAAGAGCGGATAGCACGGAACCTCAACGCATCATCGGAATACCTCCTATTGGACTGCCATTGCGAGATATTGCCCCACAGGGATAAGGCACATACCACACCCAATCCCACAACGATAGAAAAAACCTTGCTTGACTTGATGTCAAAATTATGCCGATGGATATGCTCCTGCGGTTGTGGCTCTTGTTGCACACCTTGTTCATCCTGCGACTTCTTGATTGTATCAAGGTGATGCAGTATCAGGGTGGAAATCTGTGCGTAAGCCTTCCAGTGCTTATCCAACAAGCCCTTAATTTCTCCAGACTGAGCTTTTGCCGTTTCCACAATAGCCTCCTTAATTGGAGATAAATCCGGTTCATTATTTTCTATTTGTGGTTGTTGTCCTGCCACCTTGGGCAATGCTTCCAGCTTGCCATTTATGCCTTTTAAGGCGGTCTTGATTTCCTCAAAGAGGATGAATACATTGTTTTCTGCCATGATTACCAGTTGATTTTACGTTGTTTCTTCTTTTTCTTGTTTTTCAGATACGGGTCGTAAGGTTGTTGCTCCTCCGGCATATTGGTTGGTGTGAACAAGCCTAATGAGCCATTGATAAGTTCGCCGCCGACACTTGAAGTCGGGCTTATTTCTTCCCGATTAGTCTGCGATTGAGTTTGCATCTTCCACTCCCCGTAATTGTTGCGGTTCAATGCCGCATCAATCTTGGAGTAGCTGAATTGCCTGTCCACCTTTGAACCGTTGAAGCGATAGCCGTTCATCGTAAAGATGACACCTTGAATTTCAGTCGTCTGTCCCTTATATTTGAACTGCACATCTACGCCTTGCCGTTCTAATCTTTCAAGCAGGGTATTCCAAACCTTGCATCTGCTGACCTCCGTCTTCAAGATTTGGTACAACTCATACCTCGTCTTATCCGGCTCACGCAATCGGTCTGTCTTCACTTGCTCCTTGCCATTGGCAAAATGAAGCCCGTACATCTTGGTAAGTTCCTTACAGATACGCTCGCTGCGGAAGCGGTCGTTCCTGTCGGATATGGTCTTGCCATTATTGTCGATGCGGTTGAACGCAATATGCACATGCGGATGCTCCTTGTCAAAGTGCCGCCCGATGATGTACTGCGTATCCTTGATACCCATGCGTTCCATATATTCCCGGGCAATCTGCGTTATGACCACATTGTTCAGTCGTGGCGCATCTTCCTTTGAGAAGCTCAAAGCGATATGCCCGACAACCTTTGTTACTCTCGGATTCATTTGTGCTTGCCCGATAAATCCTTGTACTATCGTGTCGTTATTTTCCAGAAACAAGCCGTCAGAATCTATGATTTGAGTACCTTTCTCATCGTTCAGAATGTAATAAACCACACCCTTGAAGTCCGAGCCTTTCATAATTTTTGCTATCATAGGCGTATCCGATTTACAAGATTGTCTATCTCAATCATCAGTGTGCGGCAGGGAATAAACACGGAGGCGTACCCTTCCGCATTCGCCTTTCGTGCCAGTTGATTCAGATTGTTCGCCATACCGCAGAGTTTGCGGATAAGTTCGCCATGCTCTTTCGATATCCGTTCTTTCACACCGCCTTCTGTAATGCAACCACGAATGAATTCACTGGCAGAAACACCTGCTGACTTTGCTTTGGATTTCAATAGGTAGTAGTCCTCTGTTGCCATTTTCACCGTAACACGGTATTTCAGTTTCTCGGTGGCTCCTTTGACGGGACGGCCTCCCTTGTTGGCTCGCTCCCGTCTGTTGCCTTTTACATTATTCTTCCTTTTTTCGTTGTCCATGATTTTCTGTTTCTTGATTTGATTACTGATTATAGTAGTTATACAGTAGATAGACCAACGGGATGTGCCTTCCCTGCGATGTTTGGAGCGGGGCAAGTGGTTTCGGTCTGCCCGAAACATAAACTTGCCCCTCCAAACATCGTTACAAGTGATTTAGAGCAACTCTGAAAGATGCCCTAAAAGTACCCGGTTAGTCTCGTCTTAATTCCTACAATTTACGCCATTGCTCGATGTATTCTCTGTAGGCTTCCATGTGCTGACGGGCGAGGTTCTCGATAAGCCCTGATACACTCATGCCACGTCCACCGAGGCGGCGCACGATTTCGTCCAGCCTATCACGGACCTCCCCACTGACGAACACGGGCTTGCGGTCGGCAATCTTGGGTACCCGCAGAAAGGTGGCACGGTATTCGTCCAATGACAGTCTGCGCTGTTTGCTGCTGATACGTCTGGCGATTGTCCGTTCCACGCTAACGTTATCCGCCTCTATTCTCTTTGTCTCGTTGTCTGATCCCTCGCTTGTTTCCGGCTCGTCCAATACAGGAAAGAGATTGCCCGCTTCCACAACAGGTTCTTGTTCTGTTACGGAAGAACTCTCTTCCGGTTCGTGTTTGGGCATGGAAGGCATATAGTCTTCCAACTTGAAGTTTTTGAACTCTTCATCGTTCTCAATGTTTTTGAATTTCTTGCTCATTGTTGTTTCTTGTTAAAGTGAATACTTGTTGGTCTGTATGCGCATAGTTGACCGTTTGTCGGGAGCAAAGTAAGAGGCTTTAGTTCAGGCAGTCAAGGACTTGGATTCTGTTAGGCAATTTTGTGTAGTTTTGCCTTATGGCGGTATGAACAATGGTGCAGACTTCTTCGATTTGCCGGATATGAATCACAGGAAGAACAAAGATGTATTTACGGGTAAATTTGAATTAAGCCCTTATTTTGTTCTTGGCATTCTTGCTAAAATCCCCAATTAAGATGATAACGATAAATAGTACCCCGGACAACCTATGCCATACCGGTGCCACATGCTTCCACTTTTAGAAAATCCATTGTCGGATAACTGATTATATATTCCTTTGCGGCAAAAGAAACAATAACAGCAAAGAAGAATGTATATGGAAATCGTATCTATCGAAAGAAAGACCTTTGAGGCGATGGTCGCCAAGTTCGACCGCTTCGTCCACCGTATGGAAGCAATCTGCCAACGGCACGGCGAAAAAAGAATAAGTGAGTGGATGGACAATCAGGACGTGTGCCGGATGCTGAACATCAGTCCTCGCACGTTACAGACTCTGCGGGACAACGGTACGCTTGCCTACTCACAAATAAACCATAAGACGTATTACCGTCCCGAAGATGTGCAGCGTATCGTTTCCGTTGTGGAGGATAGACGAAAAGAAGCGAGATTCAAAGGACGGACGATATAATCTCAGTGCAATAAATAAAGTATAATAACAATACCCACTAAATACAAAGTAACATGAACGAATTGATTAACAAAGACAACGAGTGGATAATCCACTTCATGGGCAGCCTTGACCGTCTGCTGGACAACTACGAGTGCCTGACCGCCAACTACCGCCCGACATTGGGCGGAGAACGTTTCTTTACCGACAAGGAGGTTTCAGCACGGTTGAAGGTAAGTCGAAGAACACTTCAAGACTACCGCAACGAAGGACGGATAGCCTATATCCAATTAGGTGGCAAAATCCTCTACCGTGAATCCGACATAGAGAAGATGCTAACTGACGGCTACCGCTCCGCCTACCGACAGAAGGCAATCTGATTTTCTTGAAAGAGTGCAGTTTGCCGTCTGCCCTGTGATTGCGCCAGCAATGAACTTACAACAAAAGGAAAAAGGAACGGCTTACGGATGAAGCGTCAAAATTCTGCTTCGTTCGTCTGTAAGCCGTTCCTTTTTTCCTGTCTTCTGATTTTTCCGTCAGTCGCTTGTTTCCGTTGCCGGATGCTTTCTTGCGCATGGCAGGCAGTGGCAAGGTTTTCGGGCTGAATACGCTCCGCAAGAGGAAGATTCTGCCCGAAACGGCTCTGCCGCCTGACCTTGCCGCTGCTATCAGAGCCATGCGCTACCTTTGCATCCGAGCATCGGGAACGAGTGGCTGGCGGAATGAACCTCAACTATACCATAGGTTGCCGCCTCTGCCACAAGAAACAAACAATGTAATCGGAGTTTCTCTCTTAGTGCTACTGATTTCATTTATTACAAACCGTCTGAACGAGATACTTTCTTTACTGCATATACTGAATGCTATGGCTACAATCATTTCAAGGCTGTAAGCGTCATAACTGATTCCATCCGCTTGCCTGAGATACTTCATTGTATCAAGTTCATTCAGTTTCTTGTTCTTGTAGATGGAATGAATCGCTTTGCGGATATCGCATGAAAACACCCCGAATAGGTCGGCTATCTCAAACTGCGTCATCCACACGGGTACAGTCGGCATAGTGACCGTACCCGTCTCACTGATTGTTATTATTCCTCTGTCCATAATATGTTGATTTGATATTGGTTATTATTCGCTATTTGTCTTTTCGCCAGCCGATACTTTCTTTCTCCGTTCCATCAGCTTGTCCATGTCCTTTGAGATTTTATCATCGGTTATCCGTGCGTAGCCCTGTGTCGTCCGGATATTGGAATGCCCCATCATCTTGGCGATACTCTCTATCGGGATATCCGCCGAAATCAGGAATGTTCCGAAGCTGTGCCGACTTTGATGATAGGACAAGTTGTCCTCTTTCCCTATGATTACACCTAACTCATGAATTTCAAACCATAGGGCATCGCGGCTCGGAAGCGGGAACACGGGCTGTTCGTCATCGGTCGTATTGTACAACGACAGTATCCGTTCAGCTATGGGATGCAGGGGAATGAACGCCTCCACCTTTGTCTTCTTGCGGTTGATACGGATGTACCGCCTGCCTTCCGCATTCATTCCGATGTGGTGCGGATGCAGCAACTGTATATCCACGTACGCCAGTCCGGTCAGGCAGGAAAATATGAAAGCCCGTCTCGCCAGCTCCAGCCTGTTGTCATACATCGGGGTGGAAAGTATCTTTTTGAAATCCTCACGGCTTATGTATTTGTGCCTTGCCTCCGGCTTGGTTTCATATTCCATATCCTCGCAGGGATTCACTCGGATTATCTCCTTATCGACCGCCAGATACAACAGGCGGTTCAACCATCGCAGACAATGGTTGGTCTGAGATGCCCCGAAGTTCTTGCATCTTTTCAGATATGCCTTATAAGATTTGCCGAAGTCCTCTGTAACTTCTTCAAAATAGATGTCCTTTTTACCCGATGACACAATATAGTCTGTCAGGTACTTCTGGTAATACATTGAACTTCGATAGGAGGAGGTTGAATCTATTTCCTCGGAGTGTTTCTTTAACCGCTCCCGTTCCCATTCTCCCATTTGCAGGAGGGTAGTCGGATGAATGTTGTTTTGGGTGATGTGGCTCTTCAACATCTCTGCACTGACTACACCTTGCGATTTCAGTATTTCCTCGTATGCTTCTGAAATGATCCGGAGATATTCCTGTAAGCGGTTGTTTTCCCTTGTGGGCTTTATCTCGTTCTTCTTGCCATTCCAATCTTCGGGACGGCAATAGATACTTGTGCTTATGACAGTCTGTTTCCCGTCAATGGTTATGCGGCAGAGAACGGCGGTCGTACCGTCAGCCTTTACCTTGCTGCGGTTGATATAGGGTAACAGTGAAAATGTACTTCGCATATCGTTTGCTGTATTAAAGGGTAAGTTTGAAATCCTCGGTAGCTTTGATGAACCTGTCCATGTCCTCAAAGAGTTTTTTCGGACTGACACGGGCGTACACCTGAGTGGTGGAAATATCGGAATGCCCCAACATCCTACTGATGGTCTCAATCGGCACACCAGCTTCGAGCGTAATCAGCGAGGCGAAACTATGGCGCGCCTGATGGTAGCACAGGTCATCCTTGATGCCTGCCAGTGCCGCCAACGCTTTCATGTGCCTTCTAAGATTGGGCCAGCGAAGTAAAGGAAACAAGGTTTCTCTGTCCTCACTGCTATACTTATTGATAAGCGCAATTGCTTCGGGCAATAGTTTTACACTAGCACGGAGTTCGTTTTTCTTTCTGCGGTATTTCAACCATAATGCCCCTTCCCCGTCTGTCTGCAAATTAGCATGGGTAATCGAAACGACATCCGCATAAGATACACCTGTATAACATCCGAAGAGAAACATATCCCTTGCCAGCATATGGGATTTGCGGTATGCAGGTATTTCCACGTCACGGATTTTCTCGAACGATTCACGGCTCAATGCCCGTGGAGCCGTTTCCGTTTTCTTCGGCAGGGTGAAATGTTGGAAGTGGATTTTATCGGCATATCCCTCTTTATAAGCTATACGGCAAATCTTCTTAAGTATGGCAAGATAATGTCTGGCAGTATCGATTGCCTGTCCTTTATCTTCCGTGACAAATGTCTGATAGTCGTGGATGAACTGTTCCGTCAGTTGCCCGAAAGCCAAATCCTTGACCTTGTACTGATGCTTGATGAACTCTCCGAGAGCCAGCCGCATATAGTGATAGCCGGGATAAGTACTTTTGGCACGGTCAATACCGATACGTGCCTTGATGTCATCACAGACAACATCGGTCATTTTCATAAGGGTCATCTGCGTTTCCATGCTGCCTTGAAAAAGGTCTTTCACATCGGTGGCATCGAAATCAATTTTGCGTTCCACAAGATTGTCGAATGCCATGTTTACCGCCAGTAGCAACCTGTCAATCTTGGCATTAGTCTCCACCGCCTCGCGGCTCTTTCCGTTCAGACGGCTTTCACGGGGATTCCACAATTCGGGAGTGCAGGACAACTTGCATCCGAACTGTGCCATCGTGCGGTTCACTGTAATTCTTCCCATTATCGGGGCTTTGCCCGACTTTCCCAGTCCGCTCTTTTTGAGGTAGAGCAGCACCTTGAATTTTTCTACTTTCATACGCTTATATTTTTAGGTGCAAAGTTACTTGCCATATAAGCGTTCCTTGATAAGCAAAATGCTGAGTACGAGTGCAAAGAAAACGGTGAGGATTTCTTTTCATTGCTTTCCGTTACCTGTTCCCGTTCCGGTAACTGCCCGGCTAACGGTCTGGTAACTGAACAACCTCAATATTACGTTGTCATTTGCATTTTCTCAATTTGGCAAAATACTGAAACCATGCTCATTTCAAACGGTTTACGTTTAATCTTCTTCTGTCTGCTTTTTCTTGCACAGCCTATCAGTTTCCACACCGCCCGCCACTCGTACGCCACATCTGTCTGTTTGGCCAATGGGGTAAGCATTGAGAATGTAGCCAAAATGCTCGGTCACACCAATATCAAGATGACGCAGCACTATGCAAGGGTACTCGACAGTTCCATTCTGAAAGATATGAATAATGTAAGGGATGTACTTTCAAATTGCTTGTAGCTTATGAAAAGAGAAATTATCCACATAACAGAAGACGGCAGGATTGTTATTCCTGCTGTCCATCCTGATAAGATTCGTATGGACGAAGCCGAACTCGTCTGCTTGTTCAATGTGGTTGCACCGACTTTACGAGCAGCGAAAAGAAGAATATATAAACTTGAGATATTGCAACCATTCACCGCAGAACAACGTATTCCATTAAAAGAGGGATATCAGGTAGTCTATAACCTGGAAATGATATTTGCGCTTGCCTTTCAGATTAATACTTATCCGGCCCAACAATTACGTGAGTATATAATCAGTAGACTGTTCCAAACTGAAAAGTCAATGGTTATCTGCATGGTGAATGGTAACCATAAGTCATATCTAAAATGCTGATAAATATTTATTTCACTATTTCATGCGGATAATAAGCCGCAAAATTTGCGGTTAATTATCCGCAAAACTGTATATTTGCAGCAGTATACTTTTGTAACCAAATAGTAAAAAATATATTATTCTTATAATTGGACAATTTACTAAAGTTTATTAATAGATTAAATAAAAAAATAATTAATATTAAAAACATATAATTATGGGCAAAAGACTTAATCATTATCATATTAAAATTTCTTTTGACAAGAAAAGAACAGAATGTAGCGTAGGAAACATATATGCCAAATATATGAGTGGGAAAGAAAATCAAGATAGTTTTCATTTTCTTTCTGATAGTTTTACTATTATAGCTTCAAGAAGTAAAACATTTGATGACGGCACTATACTTTCTAACAATATAAATAGTATAAATAGTCAAATATTAAAAGGACTATTATATTATTATTCTTTAGCAAATGATTTTCCTATTATTAAAGACGTATCTATAATAAGGAAACGTGCAAAAAGAGAAGATTATCATTATTCAGAATGTAAAACTGATATAATACAACCAATTATAAATCAAGGGAAATTCAAGCTTCCTTTACAGAAGGATAAACTTAATATTATTTTTGAAGAAACAGAAAAAGGAAATGCTATTCGTATAACTCTTTCATATTGGTTAAAAGGTATAGCCTCAACAGAAAGATATTATAAATTTGATCATCTATGGAGAGCATACAATAGGCTCTTTATGTATCAAGGCAATGATAATAAAGAAGTAGAGTGTATGGCAAGGATGAGAACTTTTATTATTCAAAATGAAAATATATTTCCTAATACACTTTCACTTACCAATGCATATACTAATGAAGATTTAAGAAGTTTTAGATGGAGAAATCTAATACTTAATGACTATTCAACAATCAAAAAAACAAAAGCTTTTTGTGATTTCATATTAAGATATCATGATGTTAGAATTATGAATCTACTAAATGAAATGCTCGTATATAGAGAAGATTTTTTAAATCAAGAAAATTTATTAGGAACAGTTCAATTACACTTTTTGTCAAACAAAAAAAGATATGATATTGAAATGATTCCACTATTAACCATAAAATATTCATACTTTGTTAGAAATAAAATGTTTCACGGAGAAATTCCTGATAGTACATTTAAGATACATAATAACAATGAAGATATTGAGATAGATAAACTAAATGATATATTATCTTCTTTAATATGTGAACTTATTAACAATAATGATAAAATGAGATAAGCATTTAAATATCTTACAATTAAACAAATAGTTCTTTTTTACTCCAATAGCTAATATCCGCAAAACCGTATATTTGCAGAAAACAGTGATGCCTATGTATATACATGAACATAAAGAATGGCCTTCCTTTTCGTGGAACAAGGAACTTGTCGGTGAGAAACTGAACAAGGTAAACAAAGCTGTCGGTTATCTGATGGGCCGCCTTAGTACAATCGGTTTTAACGACAAGATGTCTGCCGTAGTTGAATCCATATCTCATGACATCATTGCATCATCAGAAATTGAAGGAGTGGAATTGAACAATGAGCAGGTACGTTCATCTGTAGCCCGCAAACTTGGAGTACAACTACCGAATCCGACCGAATCCTCACGATATATAGACGGAGTAGTGGAAATGGCACTTGATGCAACCATCAATTTCAACAGTCCGCTTACCCATGAAAGACTCTTTGGCTGGCACAACTGCCTGTTTCCTACCGGATGGAGCGGTCCAACGAAAATAGATGTAGCCCGATACCGCAGTGGAGAGATGAAAGTTATTTCTGGAATGTTCGGTCGGGAAAAGGTACATTATGTAGCGCCTGCTCCTGAAAGAATAGACGAAGAAATGAATCGGTTTCTGGACTGGTTCAATTCAGATGTACATAACGGCTATGTCAAATCGGCGATAGCCCATTTGTGGTTTGTCTGTATCCATCCTTTCGATGACGGAAACGGACGAATCGGACGAGCCATTGCTGATATGGCACTTTCACAGGCTGAAGACTCAAAGATGCGTTTCTTCAGTATCTCCCATCAGATAAATAAGGATAAAAAACAGTATTACGACATATTGGAGAAAACGCAGAAGGGAGATTGTGAAATTACTGAATGGATTATCTGGTATCTTGACTGCCTGCTCCGTTCCGTCGAGCAATCCGACGAAACATTGTCGAAGGTTCTTAACAAGGCCATATTCTGGCAAACCCATGCCGAAACAGCCCTGTCCGAACGACAACGTGAAGTTTTGAATTTATATTTGGACGGTTATCCCGGCAAACTGACGGCTAAAAACTGGGCAAAACGTGTAAAGGTATCACCGGATACAGCAGCACGCGATATAAAAGATCTGGTAGAAAAGGGTATTCTGATACCCCAGCAAGGGCGGGTTCGTGACGTATTCTACGGAATCCGGTGTAGTGAGTCTATCCTTGTCATCCCCATGCCTGAAGATGTATAATTGTTCATCATGCAAGCATAAAGGCTGTGTGACATCGGTTCATCCAGACCGGTACACAGCCTTTATGCCTTTCTTTTATTTACTACTCATATATGCTTCACGATAATTCTCCTGAAGCATTTTCTCAATATCACTCTCCCGGTAAAGGATTTTACCACCCAACTGGTAGTAGGATATTCTCCCTTCATTACGATAATCCTGAAGCGTGCGTCTGCTCAGTTTCAACTGTGCCGACACTTCCTTGTCGGTCAGGTAGCGTTCGCCGTCCAGTACGGGACGGTTCCCGACCGCCAGATTCTCAATCCCGACCAGCATACGGTCAAGACTTCCTATGATACGGTGTACCCATTCTCTGCTGTCTGTTCTCAGTTCACTCATGTTATTATGGATTTAGTGGTTATTGTTTAACTGTTATATGTTACGTCCTCTGTAAAGAGCCTCTTTTCTTCTGTCCTCAACTTTCTTGACGATACCCTGCACATCTTCCGGCTTATAGAATATCTTGTGATTGATTTGAGAAAAAGGCAGGGTACCGTTATCACGGAGTGTCTGCAGGGTACGGGGCGAGATGTTCAGATACCGGCATACGTCCTGATTGTCCATCCACTTGTGCAGCGTCCTGTCGTTCTCCCGGTTGCAAATTTCCATGACCCGGTGCTCAAAGTATTCAAACTTACGCACCAATTCTTCAAACAGTTGTTTTTCTATTCCTACAAATTCCATATCGTTTCCTTTTTTGTTGATTGATGTTTATTCTTTTTTCGTTGTTTGCGACAAAGAAAAGCCATATATTCTGAAAGGCAATGATTTCCGCTTAACTGGCAGCATGTGGCGCTGATTATCTTAGTTATGAGGCCACATTCATATCATTTTCTGCAAATATCCCTATATTCAGGGACTCCATCCAATAACGATTTACAGAATAAAATATCTATGAACCTGATTCAATAAAGGTCCATAGCAATGGATAAGGAATGGTTTATTTCTATGTAATCTTACTTCATCACTTTTCCAAGCCATTGATTAGATAAGGAAGCAAAGAAGTGTTCCTTCAATAATTCACAGACATGAATATTTACTACAGTACGACAATACGACATTAAGTCAGTAAATATCCAAGTCAATAAATCACTAACAGTTTGACTCCCTAGTTCATTGTTTCATCAAACAGGAGAAATACCGCATTCCACACCGATTGCCCTGCATACAAACTGCAACAGGCCACATTGTTGCCACATCCCGACCAACTGTTTGACTATTGGAAACTTATATTCTTTTTTTGCCAGACAATTCATTCCGAGATATATCGGAACATGGCAAACAAAAAGAGAAAATACATGATGAACAAAAACGGAAAAACAGGCCTGTCCCCTCCATAAGATGATACCGACAACGGTATTATTTCTCCCAAATTTATAGGAAGCATATTCAGAGATGCTCAAAATAGCGGGATTCTGGTTTTTAGTGGGGCAAGTTTGTGTTTCGGGCAGACCGAAACACAAACTTGCCCCACTACTGGATGCAGTGAGAGGTTCATCCCGCTGGTCTAATCAGTACATTCATTTTATACAATAGTCAACAGATGGAAAAGAAACAGAATACAGAAAGAAACAACAAGGGCGGCCGTCCTCCCAAGAGTACGACCGACAAACTGAAATATCGTGTTACCGTGAAACTGGCGACAACGGATTACTACACGCTGAAAAGCAGGGCAAGAAGCGCAGGCATATCGGCTAGCGAATACCTGAGGGAATGTTTCCGTAAAGGATATGTACGGCAAAGACTTACAGCGGAACATTCCGACTATATCCGTAAGCTATGCGGTATGGCGAACAATCTGAACCAGCTGGCTCATAAGGCAAATGCCGGAGGATTCGATACGGCAAAGCTGGAATGCCGTGTACAGGTGGCAAGAATCGAAGAACTGCTGAACCATATCCTGCTATGATTGCCAAGATTGTAAAGGGAAGCGGATTCCGTGAGGTTACCGGTTATATCATTGACAGTAAAAAGAATGCCAGGATTATCGCACATGCCGGTTTGTTTATTGAAGATGTTGCCACAATAACAAAGGCTTTCGAAGCACAGGCCGGCATGAATCCGAAAGTATCCAGACCGGTCGGACACATTGCACTGGGATTTTCCAAAGAGGATGAAAGCAGGCTGACCAGCCGGATTATGGCAGAAATAGCTTTGGAATACATGGGACGGATGGGCATAAGGAACACACAATTCTTCATAGCCAGACATTTCGACAAGGAGCATCCCCATATACATATTGCCTACAACCGGATAGACAATGACGGCAGGACCATATCCGACAAAAACGAGCGGTTACGGAGTGCACGCATCTGCAAGGAACTGACCTTGAAATATGGGCTGCACATGGCCAAAGGTAAGGATCATGTCAAGACTGAACGCTTGAGGGAACCGGACAAGACAAAGTATGAACTTTACAGTCTGCTTAGAACGGAAGTCAGAAAGGCCGGAAACTGGAAGGAGCTGATTGCCGGATTAAGCGAAAAGGGAGTGGATGTACGGTTCAAATACAAGGGAAAATCGGATGAAGTACAGGGTATCGTGTTCATCATGAACGGCTATTCCTTCAGCGGTTCCAAGATTGACAGACAGTTCAGCTATACCAAGATAGATGCTGCATTAAAGACACCTCCACATTCGGAAACCCAAAGACAGGTAGCTGTTCAGAGTGAACCGACCTATCAACTGGAATCGCATGGCTGTGAATTGTACAGCGGTTCTTTAGGTCTGTTCACACCGAACCCTCAACCGGAACAACCAGAAGGTTATCTGGACGATTATTTGAGAAAGAAGAAAAAGAAAAAACAACGTAAAATAAGATGGTAAAGTATGGGAAAAGACAATGTATATGTTTTGTTTGAAGAAATCAAGAACAAGATTGAGATGATAAACGGGAAGCTGGAACAGAAGACCGGAACACCAACTGGCAGACAGGCAGAAGAAGTGATCCCGACATGCGTAAGGCATATTCACCGGCATAGTTTTGACCTCAGGTCAAACAGAGTATTTTCTCTTTTAGTCGGAATGGGCGTGGTATGCAGCCTGTCCTTATGGGGAAATATCAGACTATGGCAGTCCAACCGGCAATATGCAGACGACGCCCTGAAGTTCCGCGCCATCCGTTCCTGGAGCGGGTGTACTCCGGAAGATATTCTCTGGCTGAACAAGGTTTTTGACATCCATCGTGACGAGAAGGCCATCGAATGGGTCAGAAAACAGGCCGACGGGTACGAAAACGAGCTGAAAGCTGTTTCCGACAGCCTGATGCAGGAGAAACTTAAATTACAGGTAGAATCTGAATCCGATTGATATGGCCAGTGTGAAAGTAAAATTCAGACCTTCCACCATAGAGGGAAAGGAAGGTACCATTTATTATCAGATTATTCAGAACCGTGTAATCCGTCAGCTAAAGACAGATTACCGGATATTTACGGATGAATGGAATGAAGCTGGAAACTGTATCATTGTCGGTAGTTCGGAACGAAGTAATCTGCTTCTTTCCTTGCAGGAACGCATGGAATGGGATCTGAAGCGGCTGGACATGATTATCCGACAACTGGATAACCGGAAAGCCGGATATACGGCAGATGATATTGTCGCTTCTTTTCAAAGCAATACAGAGGGACAGTCGCTTTTCAACTTCATGCAGGGCATCATAGCCCGTCTCAAACAGATGGGCAAGATACGCACGGCTGAAAATTATTCCTGTACCCTGAAAAGTTTCATGAAGTTCAGAAGGGACAGAGATGTTCTGCTATCCGAAATTGATTCGGATTTGATGCAGCTTTATGAAGCCTACCTTCATGGGAAAGGTACCGTACGGAATAGCAGTTCATTCTACATGCGTATCCTTCGGGCGGTATATAACCGTGCCCTGGAAAAGGAACTGATGGAACAGCGCAATCCTTTCAGGCATGTCTATACGGGAGTGGACAAGACCGTCAAGCGTGCCGTTCCCTTATCTGCCATCAAGCGTATGAAGAATCTGGATCTGTCCTTACAGCCTAATCTGGAATTTGCAAGGGACATGTTCCTGTTCAGTTTCTATACCCGTGGCATGTCGTTCATAGATATGGCTCACCTAAAAAAGAAAGATCTTCAGAACGGATTTTTATCGTATCGCAGACGAAAGACAGGGCAGCAGCTGGTTATCAGGTGGGAAAAATGTATGCAGGAGATTGTCGGCAAATACCCGGAAGACAGTCTCAGTCCTTATCTTTTGCCGGTATTGAAATATCCTTTTAAGGATACGCACAAGCATTACAAGAATGTCATGTCCGGAATAAACAGAAACCTTAAAGAAATAGCCAGACTGGCCGATATATCCGTTCCTCTTAGCATGTACTGTGCCCGTCATTCATGGGCAAGCGCAGCCAAAGGCAAGAACATTCCGATTTCGGTTATCAGTGAAGGGATGGGACATGATTCCGAGGCGACCACACAAATTTATCTGGCCTCATTGGACAATTCCGTAGTGGACAAAGCCAACGCACAAATTCTGAAAGGTCTGTAGGATTGGAGAATGTTTAGCAAAAGCATTCATTTCTTAGACAGAGGGACTCACTCTTGCGCAAAGTTATACATTTTATTGAAAACCCTGCAATTCCGGCCGTTGGATTTTCATCCGGAAATCATTGAATTTCAACTGTTGTTTAGCAATCCTACATATAATTCATCAGCAAATCAGCCTTATAGCCTGAAATCTCCCTCTGTCTAAGAAAGACGCAGACACCGGGACTTTCTCATCCCCTTTACACACAGAAAGAAGATGGAGAAAACGAACGGAGAAGCCGACATACAGGAGAACAAGCTGAAAGAACTTTCACCCGACTTACTGAATACCTTGCTCAAAGATCATACGACGAGTAAGGAAGGAAAACAGTGTAATATATTCTGGGCTACTTCCGATTATGAACAGCTCGGCAAAGGTTATGAATACGGGTCACAGATTCTCCCAGAGTTGATAACCGGAGAGAACGGGCATGTGGTCATGCCCCGTGTCCTGAAACACAGGGATACCCAAAGCACACGTTCCCGGGAAATGGCGGAGGTATTTACTCCGTCCTGGATATGTAATGCCCAGAACAACCTTATCGATGAAGCCTGGTTTGGCAGAAAGGATCTATTCAACCATGAAGTGACATCTAAAGACGGTACACATTCATGGGAAATCAATCCTGATAAAATTGCTTTTCCTGAAGGCAGGACATGGAAAGACTATGTACGGGAAAATCGGTTGGAAATCACCTGTGGAGAAGCTCCTTATCTGGTAAGCAGGTATGATACGACTACCGGAACATTCATTCCCGTGGAGAAACGTATCGGCCTGCTTGACCGTAAGCTCCGTATTGTCAGTGAGAATACTGCGACAACGCGTGAATGGCTGGAGGCAGCCAAGGATGCTTACAGAAGCATCTATGCCTATGAATGGCAGGGTGACAGTCTTCTTCTTGCCCGTGAAGCCCTTCTCTTATCCTTCATCGAATATTACCGGAACAAGTTCGGTAAAGATCCGCAAATTAAATCCATCAACCATATAGCCTATATCATCTCCTGGAATGTATGGCAGATGGACGGACTGAAAGGTGTTGTTCCGGACAGTTGCGGAGAACGTGTGCGGATGGAACCAAGTTTGTTCGGTACGATTGAAAGACGGGAACCGTGTGAGGGCTGTCTGAAAAATGACATGACCAAGCACAACGGAATTTACTGCATTATCAAGGACTGGCGGGCTACGGACAAGGCAACAGGCAAAAAGGGGAAACGAATCCGATTTATCGACCTCATAAATGAAGAAGCATGAGATTCACATCGTCCCTGAAACTAAAACTGATCTATGTGTTCCGTATCAATGATGCGGCGCACCATGGATGCCTGAAGATTGGCGAGGCAACCTGTGAGGATGAAAACGTGTTCGGCCTGTCTCCTAACAGCAAGGCGCTCAATGAAGCGGCAAGAAAGCGTATCAACCAATACACACAGACGGCAGGCATCGCATACGATCTGCTATATACGGAACTGACCATTTATAACCGTGGCGGACTCCGTTCATTCAACGACAAAGAGGTACACAATGTCTTGGAACGCTCCGGTATCAAAAAGAAAGTCTTCGATACAGTCAACAAAGCCAATGAATGGTTCATCACCGATCTGGAAACCGTCAAGCGTGCCATTGCGGCTGTCAAGGAAGGCCGGAGCTCTCTTTCATCAGCGGAAGTTACCCGGGAATATTCCCCGATTGTATTCCGGCCGGAACAACAGGAAGCCATCAACAAGACTAAAAAACAGTTCAGAAAAGGTAACCAGATGCTCTGGAACGCAAAGATGCGTTTCGGAAAGACCCTGTCTGCCCTGCAAGTTGTCAAGGATATGGAGTTTCAGCGTACCCTGATTCTGACCCATCGCCCTGTAGTGGATGCCGGATGGTTTGAGGATTTCGGTAAGATATTTTACAACCGCAAGGATTTTGCATACGGTTCCAAGAACAACGGGGAAAATTTTGGCAGTCTTGAACGGCGGGCAGAAAGCAACGGATTGCATTATGTCTATTTTGCATCCATGCAGGATTTGCGTGGTTCTGAACTTGTGGGTGGCAACTTCGACAAAAACAACGAAGTGTTTGCTACCGATTGGGACCTGATTATCGTTGATGAAGCGCACGAAGGTACCCAGACCGAACTAGGTAAAGCGGTTATGGGAGAGCTGGTCAAGGAACAGGCCAAAGTATTGCGCCTGTCAGGTACTCCATTCAACCTGCTGGATGATTTCAAGGAGGATGAAATCTATACATGGGACTATGTGATGGAACAGCGGGCCAAGGTGAGTTGGGACGAACTCCATTTTGGCGATCCCAATCCGTATGCCTCACTGCCTACAATCAATATCTATACCTATGATTTGGGACGGCTGCTTCATGAATTTGTAGATGAAGATGTCGCCTTTAACTTCAGGGAATTTTTCCGGGTCAATGAATCCGGCAGTTTCTGTCATGAAAAAGATGTGCGGGCTTTTCTGAATCTTCTTACCAAGGAGGACAAGGACAGCCTTTATCCATATGCCAACGAGGAATATCGGAATATTTTCCGCCATACCCTCTGGATGGTACCCGGCGTGAAGGAAGCACGGGCACTGAGTGCCATGCTCCAAGCACATCCGGTGTTCCAGCATTTCAAGGTGGTCAATGTAGCCGGTGACGGTGATCAGGACGAGGAGAGCCGTGATGCCCTGGAAGCCGTGGAACAGGCTATCGGAAAAAATCCGGATGCTACACGGACCATTACCCTTTCTTGCGGACGGCTGACGACCGGAGTAAGTGTAAAGGCATGGACTGCCGTATTCATGCTGTCCGGTTCTTATAATACAGCTGCATCCAGTTATATGCAGACCATCTTCCGCGTACAGACACCGGCCACCATCAACGGACGGATGAAGGAGCAGTGCTACGTTTTTGATTTTGCTCCGGACCGTACCCTGAAAGTGATAGCCGAAACCGCCAAAATATCGGCCAAGGC
>ENA-UERU01000362-UERU01000362.1-human-gut-metagenome-genome-assembly--contig:-NODE-362-length-37717-cov-8.877550_pt1 | contig 37717 bp, 25 predicted proteins | sample MGYA00242988_ERZ507989 | MGnify/ENA primary metagenome ERZ507989 (study PRJEB26167, sample SAMN06115519) | human gut metagenome | host: Homo sapiens | place: China:Hunan | collected 2015-08-21 | study...
AGGCATCGGTCCGCGCTTCGCGCGGGTGCCTTATATCCCCGCCGTGAACGGCGGGGCTTTACGGCACGTCGGGTAACGCGCGAGACGACGCGAACCCGACAAGCAACTCGAAGAGCGTCGGCGTATCGTATCGAAGGAGCCGTCCGCTTCTGCGCCTGCGGCGATGCTCACCTCGTTGCAGAGACCCGCATCGACAAGGGACCAATTCAGACTGCCTCCGCCGCCGAACGTCAGGGTTTCACTGTCGAAGAGCAACCGCAACTTGCGAAGTAACAATCTGTCGCCCCCAATCACATACGGAAACTCTGGCAACACAACAGGAAAGGATGTTCGACTTCCACCCGAGACGCCCCGTCGAATCGACGGGCAAGTAGCAGACGGCCTTTTCGCCGCTTCCGGCTTGAGGACGAAGTCCACCTCGGGCACGGTGGGCAAGTCGGCGTCAGAAGGTGAAATTTCAGTCCGTCCTGACGCGCCCCGAGAGCCATCCCCGGTCCCGCCGATTCGGTTCCGCCTTTCGCCGCACCCGCTTTTTCGAGCACACGTCCCGTACAATCGACTGAAGACCGACTCTTCTTTCGGGTTCTCACCATGCGCATTCTCCTCGTTGAAGACGACGCGATGATCGGCGACGCCGCCGAGGCCGCCCTTCGCGACCTGACCCACGTCGTCGACCGTGCGTCCGACGGACTCACGGCGCTCACGCTTGCAGCCACGACCGAGTATCAGCTCGTGCTCCTCGATTTGGGGCTTCCGAAGCTTGACGGCATGGCGGTCCTCGCGAAACTGCGCGCCCGAAGCGACGTTCCCGTCATCATTCTCACGGCCCGCGACGCGCTCGACGACCGCCTCAAAGGGCTCGACGCCGGCGCGGACGACTACCTCGTGAAGCCCTTTCACATGTCGGAGCTCATGGCGCGCGTGCGCGCGGTCATGCGGCGCCGAAACGGAACGGTCCTCCAAGGCCCCGGAAACGGCGTCGTAACTCTTGACGAAGAAACGAAGACCGCCCGCACGAAGGACGGGAAAACCGTGACGCTCTCGCGTCGCGAGTACGCGCTCCTTTCGGCGCTCCTCGCGCGCCCGGGCGCCATTCTCTCCCGACGCACGCTCGAAGAACGGATCTACACGTCGGGGGAAGAACCCGAGAGCAACGCGATCGAGTTCCTCATTCACAGCCTGAGAAAGAAGCTCGGCACGGACACCGTGAAAAACGTCCGCGGTCTCGGCTGGCGCGTGGCGCCCCGCGACGCGGATGCGTCCTGAAATTCCCGATCGTGAGGTATTTATGAGTACGGGCACGAAGGACACTAGTGGTATCCCCGGCGCCGAAGGATTGCGACGTCGCTTCGCACGACTTCTGGAGCAGTCGTCGGGAACGCTCGCGCGCCTTGCGCAATTCGTCAAGCCCGCTCCCGGCCGGGAAAGCGAAGAAAGCTTGGGAAAAAAGAGCGCGAAGAGGCACCCGGCCCGTCGCCCGGTCGGGAACCCCTCCTTCAGAACGCGCGTCTTCCGTACGAGCGCCGCAGCGACCCTACTCTTTACGGTCGTGACGGGCGGAGTCCTCTTTTTCTACGCTTACGAGGAAGCCTCCGAACACCAGGACGATACCCTGGAAGAAGTTTCCGGGGTGATCGCGCGCTTTGTGATTTCGGGAAAAGGCGCCGATACAGCGAAGTGGCCTCTTGACGCGGCCTTCGTCTTTTCAATGGACGACGACGATCTTGAAGACGTCTATGAAATGGGACGCAACGACCCCGCGTCGCGGATCCCGGCGGGCACCCCCGTTCTCGTTCACACGCTCCACCGCGGCGGGGCGGGCGTTCCCGTCGTCTTTCGCGTCGACATTCGACCGGGATTGCAGACCCTTCCGATTGACGGCGTCAACTACCGCATGCACGTCCGAACACTGCGCGGCGGCACTCACATCGCGGTCGCGCAACGTACGAGCGAACTTCTCGAAAACGCGGCGATCGCCGCGCTCTGGGTGGTGCTTCCGATCGTTACGTCGGGCATTGTGATCGCGCTTCTCACGGGACTTCTCTTTTACCGGGCGCTTCTTCCCGTCGAGGCCGCTGCGCGGACCTTGAACGCCCGCCGCGCGGACGACCTTTCCCCCCTTGAGACGGAGGGGCTCCCCGCGGAAGTGCTCCCGATGGCCCGAAGCTTCAACGGATTGCTCGCGCGCGTCACGGAACTTCGCGAGCGCGAGGCGCGCTTCGTGGCGGACGCGGCGCACGAATTGCGTACGCCCCTCGCTGCGCTTCTCCTTCGGATCGAGCGACTCGCCGAATCCGAAACCGTACGGACGCTCCCCCCTGAAACCCGGGCCGAGGTTGAGCGCCTTTCGGCCGCGACCGAGCGGCTCGTACGGATGGTGAATCAGCTCCTGGCTCTGAAACGCGCGGAGGTTCAAGCCGCGCAAAGTCGACAATCGCCTTCCGACACTTCGGGTTCTTCGAACGCATCGACCGATTCCGCGTCCCCGCTGCCGAACCCGCAGTCTCTGCGTGCGCCCCTTGACGAAGCCGTGGGTCTCGCCGTCGAAGCCCTCTGGGACGAAGTGGAAAAGAAGGGGATCGATCTTGAAGTGACAGGGCTCGACGAGATCGAACGCAACGGCCGTTTCCCGGCCGCCGCGATGCCCGCCGAGGCGCTCCACGGGATGCTGCGCAATTTGCTCGAAAACGCGGTTCGCTACACGCCCGAAAACGGCCGTATCACGATCGACTTGGCGCTCGAAAGCGCGACCTCTTCGAAAGACAAGAAAATCGCGACGCATGCCGTGTTGCGCGTTTCCGACACGGGCCCGGGCATACCCGAATCCGAGCGCTCGCGCGTCTTCGATCCCTTCTATCGGGTGCTCGGAACGGGCGTCGAAGGAACGGGCCTCGGGCTTGCGATCGTGCGCACGATTGCCGGAAAGTACGACGTCACGGTGACGCTCTCGGACGCTGCCGAAGTTCCCGCCGCGACCGACCACCCCGATGCGCCCGCTTCCTCTCCCGTACGCTCGGGACCGGGACTTTGCGTCACGCTCCGCCTGCCGCTTGCCGAAGAAGCCGTCGGGAAAGCTTGAGAATGTGCCGACGAAAGCGATAGATACATAGTGTTACATCCTCCGCCTTGAACCGCAGCTTTCAAGCTCCATATAGGAAGTAAGGAAAGAGAGAAACGCCGAGCGCCGCAGGGTTGCGGCACTGCGCTTTTCCCGGTTGTTCCCGCGGGCGCGCTTCGAGCGCGGCACCGAGTGCTCGTGCCGGACGTGAGCCGTCCGGACGCTCGAAGGCGCCTCCCGGGGAATTCGGAGGAATGTGTTATGTTGTTTCCGACTCTCTATCGCGAAAATCTCTTCGACGGTCTCGATCCCTTTGATCGGATGATGAACGGCACGAACGGCTGGGGCCTTGAATTCCCGAGCGAAAAGCGCGATCCGCTCTTCGGCAAGCACGCCGCGCGCGTGATGCGCACCGACATCCGGGAACTCAAGACGGGTTACGAGATCGACATCGATCTGCCGGGCTTCAAGAAGGAGGACGTCACGGCCGAACTGAAGGACGGCTATCTGACGATCTCCGCCTCGAAGTCGCTCGAACGCAAGGGCGATGAAAAAGAACACGGCCACTATCTGCGGCGCGAGCGTTACGAAGGTTCGTGCTCTCGGAGCTTCTACGTGGGCGAAGCCGTGAAGGAAGAAGACGTCAAAGCGAAGTTCGAGGACGGGATCCTCAAGATCTCGATTCCGAAGAAAGAAGTCGCGGCGCCCGAAAAACGCATGATCGCGATTGAATGACGAGTGACGCTCCCACGGGCGGCTCGCGCCCTCCTTTCGAAGGAGCGGCGGGTCGCCCGCAGGACTTCGGAACATTTTGCACTCGGCCTTTTTCACAAGCCCGTTTCCCTTGATTTGCGAGAAACGGGCTTTTTCCGCTTTTGCGGCTGCAGTACCTCTGCCCGCACGGCGCATGTAGCGTCGCACGCAGAGGACTCGGACCTTAGAAGTTCAGGCGAATCCCGACGTTCCCGGCATATTCTCGGGTGTAGTCGTCGCCTTCTTCACGGGAGAGCTGAGCCCAGAAGACCGTGTTCGCCCCCAGGGCCTTCGTGACGCCGAATCCGTAGTAGAAGCGCGTTCCCAGAATGTCGGCCTCGTAGTGTGCGTCGTTGACGTCGATCGCCTCTTCGCCCAAGAACTCGTGGTTAACGCCGAACTTTCCGTAGAACTCGACGTCGCGTTTTCCGTCGAGCCACGAAGTGTACCCGAACGTCAGACCCACACGGCCGGTAAGGCTGTCGGTGTTCGACTGCTTGAGCACCATACCGTTGTCAAGCATGAAGCGTTCGCCCCGAATCGCGTAATAGGAGAGCTGAGCGGAAGGTTCCACAAACCAGCTGCGCTCGTCACCCCAACGCCACGCGAAACCCGTTTCGGTGGAGGCACCCCACGCGGTGGTCGAATAGCTCCCCTTGTAGGCGGTCGCACCGTCGGCCATCACGCCGTCGAGGTCCTGATCGTACCAGTCGAACGAGGCCGTCAGGTCCAGGTACGCACCGAGCGCTCCGGGGTTCGTATGCGTTGCGTACAGCGTCACGCCCGCACCCTGCCCGTCGGTATCGACGTTCGTACGACCCTTGCCCTCGCCGTTCGAATCCAGGAACCGTACGAGCGCGCCTGCGGTCCAATCGGAGGTTCCGAGCTTCGCGTCCGCCCCGAACATCAAGGTGGCGGTTTCCGCATCGTAGGCCGACCCTCCGACGCCCGTGAGCCGATCCTTCGTCGCGGTCGCGCGCGCCCATACCCCGTGCTCGCCGCCGTAACGAATGTCGCCGAGACGTTCGCGCAACGTGTCGAGGTGCGCGAGATACTGAGCGATCTGCAAGCCGAAACTCGCCACCGAGGCCGTGTCGTCGGCCGTCGGAGAGGTTTCTTCGGTCCTGCGGAGGTAGTAGTACACATCGTTCGATTCGGCGAAGTAAGCGTCGCCGTACTCGTGTTCGGGGTCGCTCAGGAAATACTCCGAGAGCGCCCCGCCCAGATTCCCCGTCGTGTCCTCATACGCGGCGAGTTCGTAGAGAAACGCCCCAACCTCGGCGCGTCGCCCGATATTCGGATTCTCCGAGAGCTCGAGCCGGAGATTGTGTTCGGGCGTCGAATCGAGAACCAGAATCTTCGAGCGCTCGGCGAGCTGCGCTCCGGTCGATGCGACTTCGAGCACCGCATAGGGCTTGTCCGCATCCACCGACCCGAACACCGTGATGAAGCCGCCTTCGTTGGCGACGCCTTCCGTTTCGCCGAGATTCACGTCCAAGTGGAAAATACCCGCATTTTCCTTGTCATCGAGCGAAACGCCCGAGAAATGACGGATGTCGAGTATGTGGCTCCCGAAGCCCGGCAACACGCCGGTTCCCGGCGGGATGACGGTTTCGTCGTGATTCGAGAGGATGACGCGCGCGCCGTCCGAGAGGCTGAGATGCGTGACCTGCGAATTTCCCGTGACGTCCCAGAAGGAGCCTTGCCCGAAGGAGAGGTTCATATCCTCCATCCAAAGGCTGGGGTACTGAGCGAAAAGTGCGTCGATCTCCTCCTGCGTCATGTCTTCGTAGAGGTCGACATGCGTCGCGCCGCGCAGAAAGCTGCCCTCGTTAAAGTTCGCGCGAAGTGCGGCGTTGTTGGCGGTAACCCACAGATCGCCCGTAAGCCGAAGGTGCTTCCCCGCCTCGGGCGTGAGGTCCACCTCCGAATCCCACATGCCGTTGTCGACCACCACCGCATAGGCGGGCGAAGCCTCCGCGTCGTTCGTATCGAGCCGCACGGCGCTCACGACGGTGTCGCCCGTGAGCCTGATCGAATTGTCGCGCCAGTAAAATCCGTAGATCGTCTCGGCGTTCGCTTTGACGTCGACCGTCACGTCACCGAGATTCATTTCCTCGCCGGTGTTGTTGGTGCCGTAGATACCGTAGGCCGTATCGATGGCCTCCGACGGTAGCAAAGCGGTAACGCTTACCCGACCGGCATGCAAAGAGCCGTGATTGCGAATGTCGATGCCGCCCGCATGGAAAGCGCTCCCTACGTTCGTCACGTTCGCGGTCACGGCGGGCGCGGTAAAGCTCGACCCGTCGAGAAGCAACGCTTCGGCATTGCCGAGTTCAAGCATCTTTGTTCCGTCGTACGCACGATCGTCGGAAGACCAAACGGGTCGAATCTTCGCATTGCCGCCGTCTATGGAAATCGTGACGTCTTTCGCCACGTTGAAGCTCATCCCGATTCGGTCGTCGTCGTTGCCCGAAGCCTGCAGGCCGACGCCGAAGAGCCCGAAGGCCTCGGCGTTTTCTTCCAACGAGGCATTCACGGTGAGAGTCCCGCCCACTTCAACGGGCGCGACGTTTTCCCATTCGTCGGTTTCATGCCAGAGTTCCGCGTTGGGTGCCATGATCCAACCGCCGAGCACGCCGTTGCGACCGCTCACGGTAATGTCAACGTTGCCGGCGACGCTCACCGCGGCGATCCCGGTAACGACACCGCCCTGGAGCAGGTACGAGGTGTTGATACGCTTGAAGGTGCTTTCGCTGCCGCTTCCGCGACGGTCGTCGAAAACGGTCCAACCATAGTATTGTTGCCACGTCGGGTACTTGCCGTCGTAGGGAACCTGTCGGCGCTCTTCGGCCGACTGGCTGTCCATATTGATGAGATTGACGTCGAGATCGCCCTTGACGTGAACCTCGCCGAGCCCGATGGCGATACCGGCGGTGAAATCCCCGACGTCCGCGGCTTTCCGGTGATTGACGTCGCCCGAAATGTCAAGGCCGGCATTGACGGTAAGCGAAGGATGACCTGCCCAGGCTCCGGTACGGTCGGTCGAAGTTCTGGCAACGAGAATCCCGGCATGAGGATTGCTCGTCATGTCGACGGAGAGGGTATTCGCCTCTTTCAAATCGATCGTTACGTTGCCGGAATATTCGCCGTAGGCGTTGCGCGAATAATTGACGAGCCCGATCGTCGCGTCGCGGAAGTCGCCGTGCGCGAGCGGACTCTTGAGCGCGGCGTTTTCGAGCGTGATCGCGGCCGAACCCGTGTGATCGGCGCCTTCAACCCACACGCGAAAGTTCTTCCATGATCCCGGAAGGTCAAGCCATTCCTCGTCGGTGAGTGCAAAAGTCGGCGACGAAAGAGCGACGACCATCGCAAGAACCAACGGCCGAATGCGGCCGTTCATCCGATGGAGTGCGGTCATACCAAATCCTCCGTTGATGACAAGATGTTTCGGTTTTTAAAAGATCCTCCGAATGAATATTTGGTGGCTGTGAAATTCCGGACTATACAGCCTCCGTAGTTTTCATCATCGCTCCCCATGCGTTCGGTCGACAACTTTTCCATCCACATGGTTTTCCCTTAGCGCCCTCCGACACCCCGACTTCGTCTTCTCCTCTCGTCCACATCACGCACGCTACGCCGTTTTCGGCATGGGTTGACTGCTTCCAACAGGATTGCGAGGCGTACTTCTTGAAGGCGAACCTGGACTTTTCTTTCGTCGTTTTCGACATGAGACGAAGCACTTCGCCGCATGTCAAACCGTCGCACCCGACGCTCGGGCATCGACCGAACCGCCCTCCGGGAGCAAGAACCCGAAAGCCGAGTAGCGGGAATTCGAGCAGAGACTTCTCGACAGCCCGGGCGTCATCCCTTCGACAAGGGGAGTTCGAATTCTCTCTTTTCAAGCCGCTCTTAAGTCTCGGCTTGTTTCTCCGCGTTGATGCGTTTTTCGGGACGGGGAAACACGTCGTAGCAGCCCGCGCTTGTCCGGAAAGCCTCGCCTCGACGAGACGCCCTATAATCGTGCCGATCTACGACTCCCGGCGGCTTCTCCGGGAAGGCGTCGCCTTCGTATCCCTTTTTCCTTCTTCCGCATTTCTCGTTCATCCCACGCTCGGAGCCCCTCCCGTGAGTCGCCTCTACACGATCCTTCTCCTTCTTGCCGCACTCGTTCTCTGGGGAACGGGCCTCGCTCGCCTCTCGCCCTACCTCGAATCCTCCGCTCTCTTGAAAGACGCTCTTCCCGCCGTCGCGGGACTCGCCGCACTCGCGGCGCTCGTCGCAAAAGGCGTGCTCACAAGCCGCATGCCGCTCGAGGAACGGCACCCGCTCAATTCGGCTTTGGCCCTCACGATGCTCTTTTCGATCGCGATCGCCTACGCGGACCTTTTCTTTCTCGAAGGACGCGTCTTCGACGTGCTCCTCGACGCATTGGGGCTCGCGTTCTATTCCTCGGGCGAATCGAAGTTCGACGTGACGATCGGGACCGCCTTCGGGATCCTGCACCCGGTGCTCTTTACGCTCGCCGCCGTGGCGGCGCTCCTCGGGTTCTTCGCAAAGACCACCGCCCGGAAGCGCTGAAGTTCGCGTCACGAGAAAAATCGGCCGGCAAACGCCGTCCGACCGATTTCCGCACGGACCCGCACGAACGGCCCCGCAACGTCCGGGGCCGTTTCGTTTCCCCGACCTATCCGACCATTTCCCGCCGACTTTCCGCAAACTGCCCGCAGGGCGCTTTCGTTTCCGCTTCCGCCGCAACACACGTCTCGAACGAAAGAATTGTTCGGTTTTACCGATCGATTATCTACAATTTCAGACTTTCCATCCGCCCGACCGGTGCTCTTCTTCCTCCCATGTCGCGGTAGGGGTCTTTGCCCGAAATGTAATTTTCCTGACATTGCAAAGACGAGGATTTTATATAGATCCGTTGACTACGGCAAAGAAATGTATCCGAGTGCAACACCGCCGCCAGACCTCCGTCTCGCCTTTTATAAGATGCGCGTATGGCAACTGCGTTCGGTCTGAGTGAACGATCTTCTGACGGATCCGTACCGACCGTCGCCCACCCCGAACGTTCGATCTCTCAAACAGAAGAACATCATGATCGACTCTACCTCCGATACCTCACAGAACGCACAAAAGCCCCTTACGGGGCCGCGTCGCCGTCTGGCTCCCGCCGAACGACGCGAACAGCTCCTCGTCTGCGCGCGCAAGCTCGTCGAAAAAAACGGTTTTCAGGCGCTCTCGCTCAACGACGTCGCAAAGGCGGCGGGAGTTGCGCGGGCGCTCGCATACCACTACTTTCCGAACCGACGCGAGCTGATCGACGCGCTCCTCATGCTCGAATATCGGACGTTTCAGGAGATCCTGACGCCCCCCGACGATCTCTCGATGGAAGAGCAGTTCGAATTCCTGCAACACCGACTCTCGGAAACCTTCTTTTCCGAAAAGCCCAGGCTAACGCTTCAGATTTTCGACGCGCAGGACTTTCAGGACATTTCGACGGGAGCCTTCGAAAAGCACCTCAATTCCGCGGTCGCTCTTTACACCCGCGTCCTCAAGCTCGATTCGGAACCCATGGTGCGCATCGTGATCGGCGCCTACTTCAAGTTTGCGCGTGCCTACATGCAGGGGATCGTTGCAAAACATTCGACGACGGCGCTGAGAAAGGAACGCCTCGATCGCGCACAAATCTACCTGCGCGACCAGTTCCTCTCCGCGGTAACGAGGATTCCGGACGAAGACCTGAAACCCGAATCGCTTGAGTTGATCCGCTTTTGGCGCGATTACGCGATGCGCATCTACGGGAAAGCCGTCCCCGTGCCCGAGAGCGCCGACTGACCGTTTGAAATTCGATCGGTCTCGTTCGTGCGCATTTACCGCGCGTTTCCGTCTACAATTTCGCTCGATTCCTCTTCGAGCCGGTTCGGACCCACGATTCGGACCGGCTCGATTTTCTTCATATTCATTTCTTTGTCATGACCCACACCCCCGTTCTCATGCCCGAACCCGAGGGTACGCTCCTCGGCAAGTCGACCGTCTATTCGAGCACTTACGACGCCGCCCTTCTGCAGCCGATTCCCCGCGCGCTCGGGCGCAATGCCGTCGGGAAGTCCGACTTCCGCGGTACGGACATCTGGGGACTCTACGAAGTAACGTGGCTGAACGAACACGGAATGCCGCAGGTGGCGGTGGGCGAACTTCTCGTCCCCGCAACGACCCCCTCGATCGTGGAATCGAAGTCCTTGAAGCTCTACGTCGGAAGCTTCACGCAGACCCGTTTTTCCTCGATCGAAGCCGTGGCGGAAACGATGTCAAACGACATCTCGAAAGCTGCGGGCGGTCCCTGCGTCATGACGCTGCGCGACCTCGCCGACTGGGAAGGGGCCGTCGAGCGGATGCCGGGGTTGTTGCTCGATGCCGAAATTCTCGACCTCGCGCCCGTCGACTACGAAGTGAACCCGACGCTCCTTGAGCTTGTGCCGGGCGAGATCGTTGAAGAAACGCTTTCGTCGAACCTGTTGCGGTCGCTTTGCCCCGTCACGGGGCAACCCGACCACGCGTCGGTCACGATCCGCTACAAGGGCCCGAAAATCGCGCACCGCTCGCTTCTCGCCTACATCGTGTCCTACCGCGAGCACCGGGGCTTCCACGAGCAGTGCGTCGAACAGATCTACACGGACCTCTCGCGCCTTGCGGACTTCGAATTTCTCGAAGTCTACGCGTGCTTCACGCGCCGCGGCGGGATCGACATCTCGCCCTTCCGCTCCTCGCGCGCCGACCGGCCCGCGCACGTGATCCGCGCGCAACGCCAATAAAAAAGAGAGGTTGAAGGACGACAATCGACCGCAAGTCCTTTTCCGCGCAATGAAACGGGGCCTCGCACGTCCGTCGTGCCGAGGCCCCGTTTCGTTGGTTCCGATCACCGTTGAAACCCTTCGTGCTCAGCGTCCGGGCACCCGCAGGCGCTGTTCGAGCATCATCTGAACGCCCGTCAGAACCGTGCAGATCGCGAGATAAAGCACCGCCGCCTCCGCGTAGAGCCAGAAGGGTTCGTACGTGCGCGCGGCAATCTGCTGCGCCGTCATGAACATTTCCGTCACGGTGATGGAGGAGGCAAGCGACGTATCCTTCACGAGCGAAACGAGCGTGTTCATAAGAGCGGGCGTCGCCGATCGCATCGCCTGCGGGAGAACGATCACGCGCAGGATCTGCGCTTCCGTGAGCCCCAACGAGCGCCCCGCCGCCCACTGCCCGCGCGGCACCCCTTCGAGCGCGCCGCGCAGGATTTCGGAGGCATAGGCGCCGACGTTCAACGAAAAGACCGCAATTGCCGCAGGCACGGGGTCTATGAGAATGTCGAGGCTCGGCAGCCCGAAGAACACCACGAAGAGCTGAACCAGAAGGGGCGTGCCGCGAACGAGCCACACGTAGACGCTCGCCGCTTTCGACAACACCGGCACCGCCTTAAAGCGTGCGATCGCCGCGGCAAGCGCAATCGCAAGGCCCAGAACGAAACTTGCCGCCGCAATCGGGATCGTGAGCTCGATGATCGGCGGCAACAGCTCCCAGAAGGAATCCGTCAGAAGCTGCGCGAGGACGGGGGTGCGCTCGGAGAAAAGGTGGGCGTAGGTTTGGAGGAGTTCGTTCATGACGGGAGCTCTTCTATGAAATGACGGGTGGCGAACGGGAAAGAGGCGAAGGGGCAAAGGAAAATCGGAAAACGGGCGGATCGATCGGATCGGACGCCGAAGGGAAACGGTCGGCCGTCACTCCCTTCGCCGTGCGGTCACCCTGCCCTCGAATTCGGTCGCATTCAGATCCCGGGCGTCGCGTCGACGCCGAGGAACTTGACGGAAAGCTTTAGGAGCGTGCCGTCCGCCTTCAGTTCTTCGATCGCGCGGGAAAAAGCGGCGGCAAGTTCCGCGTCCTTCCGGCGAAAGAGCCCGGCGGCTTGCGCCCCTTCGGTCGTATGCGCGACCGCCTTCAAGGGGGCGTTGCGGTGGGTCTTCATGTAGTCGACGAAGGCGATTTCGGAATTGACGGTCGCATCCGCGCGGCGGGAGGCTACGAGCTGAAAGGCGAGACTCCCCTCCTTCACGGGAACGAGCATCGCCCCTTTTTCGCGCACGAGGTCGGTCCAGTTGGCGGTGAGTACGCCCGCGGCACGCTTTCCGGAGAGGTTGTCGAAGGACGCGATGCTCGCATTGTCCGTGCGAACGACAAGCACGCCGCGCTCGACCATGTAGCTTTTCGTGAACGCGTACTTGGCGCGGCGGGCTTCCGTCGGAACCACCTGATTGAAAACCGCGTCAAAGCGCCCCGCATCAAGCCCCGCAACGAGCGAATCCCAGGGAGCGGTCGTGAATTCGACCGCAATACCGAGCTTCTCCGCCGCGGCACGAACGACTTCGACGTCAAAGCCCGTGAGCGTGCCGCCCTCGATGTAGGAGAACGGAGCGTAGAGACCTTCCGTGCCGATGCGGATCTTTTCGGGAAGGTTCGCGGCACGGGCCTCGCCCGCAAGTCCCGCAAAAAGAGCAGGTGCGGCAACAAGGGCGAGCGTTGCGGAAGCGGCGGCGCGAACGAAAGAGCGGCGGGTGAAGGAGAAGAAAGTCGTCATGGCAGGAGTCCTCGTGGGGATATGAAGGAGAATCGAGGCTCGCAGAAGTCCGGAAAACCGACAAACAAAAAAAAGCACCGGCCTCCTGCGAGCGGTGCTTTTCGTTTCGGTCTCGAGAGCTCTCCGATACATGCGGATCCGAAGGATCCGCGCCGTGCTCGGGGAGCTCCGACCTCAGCCTTTCGTCGAACTCGGTTCGAACGCGGAGAGCGCCGTCGCAGAATCTGCATGACGGCGACAACAGGCGCTCGCTTTCGTGACGCTCGGGGCGTTGCGAAGAAGGTTCGACATGATGTTCGGAAAGGCGTGTAAATGGATGATTGGCAAATACCTGACGAATTCTATCGGGATAACCCGTACTTTGCCTCGAACAAAAGTAGTAGTTCGCGTATCGGTTTGCAACGTATTGTTCCGTATTGACGATTGCGATCAAACGATGCGTTCGAAAATACCGAACATAAATTCAACACCATATCTGATCAGTGTCTCATTTCGACCCTCCGTTTTCAATGCGATTCAACCCCTACGGGAAGAATCTCGTTTCGCGTCCGCCTCGGGTTTACGGGGAGAAACAACTCCCGGCTCGTAAACATCGAACTTATAGGCATTTTCCTTAGGAGAAGCGTCCGAACCGAAGGCGCATACTCCAAACAGACGCTCGAGCTCGGAGCTCCGGGGGACCACCGCGGGAGCATCGATAAGTCACACCGCTCGGGTGTAATAAAGGAGGAATGATATGTCCACTCAGATTTCTCGTCGTCATCTGCTCGGTTCCGCTCTCGCGGGCGGCGCCGCCGTCGTTGCCGCGCCGTTGATGGCCGCTCCCGTTCCGCAGAAATGGGACGAAACGGTTGACGTTCTGATCGTCGGGTCGGGCTTCGCGGGTCTCGCCGCCGCCATTGAAGCGAAGAAGGCGGGCGCGAACGTGCTCGTCGTCGAAAAGATGGCGACCTTCGGCGGTAACTCCATCATCAACGGCGGCATTCTGACCGCCACGGGTTGCCCGCAGCAGAAGATGCACAAGATCGAAGACTCGGTCGACCTTCTCGAAAAGGACATTCTGGTCGCAGGCCTCTACATGAACGACCCGAAGAAGGTTCGTTTGATGGCCGAGCATGCACTCTCGAACTACGAATGGACCGTCAAGGAATTGGGCGTCGAATACCTGCCCGATGCGATCGGTCAGGAAGGCGGCCACTCCGTGCCGCGTTACGTGACGACGAAGAACGGCTCGGGTTCGGGCATCGTCACCAAGGAACTCGAAAAGTGCAAGGAACTCGGCATCCCGCTTCGCAGCCGTTGCTACGTCGAGCACATCATCCGTGACGAAAAGGGCGTCGTGCAGGGCCTCCAGGTCCGCGAAGGCTACCGTTTCCCGAAGAAGGACTCGGGGAAGACCAAGTTCATCAAGGCCACGAAGGGCGTCATCCTTTGCTACGGCGGCTTCGCCGCGGACGTGAAATTCCGCATGTATCAGGACCCGAAGTTGAACGAAACGCTCGACACGACGAACCAGCCGGGCGCAACTTCCGAAATGTGGCGTGAAACGGCCGCTATCGGGTGCCTGCAGGTTCAGGCCGACTGGATCCAGTGCGGCCCGTGGGGGAACCCGAAGGAGAAAGGCATGGGCATCGGCTGGCAGTTCAACCAGACGGCTGCCGCCGAGTACGGGATTTGGGTGAACTCGGAAGGCAACCGTTTCGTCAACGAACTCGCCAACCGTAAGGTTCGTGCCGACGCCATCATGGTCGAACAGGCAGGCGGCAAGAAGTGCTACGCCATCTGCAACGAACCCAACTGTGCTCCCTTCAAGAAGCAGCGTCCGGGCTTCCAGGATCGCATGCTCGAAATGAAGATTCTCGACAAGTACGACACGCTCGAAGCGCTCGCGAAGGGTTCCGGCATTCCGTACGAAAACCTGAAGAAGACGGTCGATGCCTTCAACGAAGCCGTGAAGTCGAAGAACGACCCGCAGCTCGGCCGCTACATCAACAACGACCAGGTTCCGATGGTCGAGGGCCCCTGGTACATCGCCGAATGCCAGCCGAAGGTTCACCACTGCATGGGCGGCGTCATGACCGACATGGAATGCCGCGTCATCGACGTCCAGACCGACGAACCGATCCCGCACCTCTACGCTGCGGGTGAAGCCGCGGGCGGCGTGCACGGTGCCGTGCGTCTCGGCTCGGTGGCCATTCTCGACTGCCTCGTCTTCGGGCGCATTGCGGGCCAGACGGCCGCCAAAGCCTGACCGACGTCTTTGCTTCTCCTCGGCGTCCCTCATAGATTGGTCGGTTAGCTGAGGGATGCCACTCAAAAGCCGGCGACAGCGATGGTCGCCGGCTTTTTTTGAGCTCGTCCCTTTTTCGTGTATGGCTCGCGTTCAACGCCGGCGCCGAGGCCGGTTGACCGAATTCTTCCGAGGCTTCCCCGGTCGAAAAGGCGGGGAAGCTTATTTTTCAGCCGTCTCCGGAGCCTTCTCCTCGTCGACGAACCCCGCAAACAACCCCGTCGGCGAACACGCCTCGCACCGACCGCTTTCCGAGAAGTGCCAGCTCGGCACGAAGTCTTCGCGCTTCGCGTCCCAGACAAGCAGGTTGCCGTCGTGCATGTCGTAGTAAAGGGCGTGGAGTTTCAGCACACCTTCCGTTACGCGCTTTTGAATCCAGGGGTAGGAGAGAAGGTTCTCGATCGAAAGCAGAATCGCCGCCTCTTCGCATCGACGACTGCGCTCGGCTTCGGCCGCACCGGCCTCGACGTGTGCGAGATCGTGAAGAACGGGGCGGGCGTGTTCGAGCCACCCCGCGATGTAGTCTTCGTCCGCCACGGATTCGGGGTGCATCAAACCGTGAATGCCGCCGCAGTTCGAGTGCCCCATCACGATCACGTGCTCGACTTCGAGATGCTTGACGCCGTACTCCACCGCCGCCATGACGGCATCGGCACGCGCAGCCTCGCCGCAGGCGGGAACGAGCGCCGCGACGTTGCGTACGACGAAGAGGTCCCCCGGGCGGCAACCCGTCAAAAGCGCGGGGTCGACGCGACTGTCGCAGCATGCGACCACCAATGTTCGGGGATTCTGCCCCGACTTGAGCGTTTCGAAGAATTCGGCTTCCCGCAGGAGATAGTCTTCGCGAAAGTTGCGGAAGCCCTCAATGAGTTCGTGAAAGTTCGTCATGTTGTCGTTGTTCTTAGGAGCGGTTCCCGTCCGAACCGAGTCCGATCGAGTCCGCGCGATGTCCGCCGGAGCGGCTCGCGGAAACACGGTGACGGAATATAGCGCTTTCGGCATCCATTTGCCCGAGCGCTCGAACGGCTCCAAGACGGAACGTGCTGGTTACGGCAGCTCCCGACAAAATCGGGCAGGATCGTGCTCAAGCGTTTTTGCAGGGGCGGTGTCGCTCCGGTCGCTTCGAGACCGAGAGCACATACCCTGACGTGTTGACATCACCGTCCCACCGCCTTACAAAAAAAATCCGACACGCCTTCCGCCGACCGCCCGCACCTTTCTCGAAGAGTTCGAATCGCTCGCGGGCGATAGAATCGGGCAAGCCTTTGCGCGTCCTTGCTCTTTTCGTCAAGCGGGTACCGAGGGACAATACCCGAAGCTCAAGAGCGGGAGGCGTTCGAGGAGAACGTGCCGAACCGGGATCTCTCGTCCGGCCGACTCCGGCCTTCTTCCCGAAAGCACTCCAAAGTTCCCAAAGCGACTCGGGGTCTTTTCCCGCGGGCCGCGCTTCCCTCTTCGGAGACGAAACACCATGCCCGAAAGAACGTTGCCGTACGGTTCCCCGGCGACACCCTCCTCGACCGACACTCAAGCTTTCGACGCCTATCGCGTCTTCGGCGCTCTCGATTCCTCAAGTCCATCTCCGGAAGGAGCCGACTGTTGCCTTCCGCGCCTCGTTCCCGCCGAAAACCTCATGGCGGAACGCGAACGTGCGGCCCGCACCTCGGCTCTCCTCGACGAACTGGCCGCGGTTTTGCGCCGACTCGTCGTCGAAAGCGGCTCCTATTCCACGTCGATTCCGGGCGTAACGGTTACGGTACGCGATCACCTGAACGAGAGTTCCTGCGCGGTCTACGACCGTGCGATCGGTCTCATGGTGAGCGGCCGGAAGTGTTCCGTTATCGGGAATCGGCGCTACGAGTACGGGCGCGGCGACATCCTCATTACGACGATTGACATGCCGGCCCTCTGGCAGGTTCTCGAAGCCACCGAGGCGCAGCCCTTCATGGCGGTCACCGTTCGACTCTCGGAAGAAATCTTGCGCGACCTCACGAGCTCCGTCGAGCTCACGTCGAATTCCGCCGGCGATGCCAGCAAGGAACACGCGGATGCCCTTACCGTGGTCAATGTCAACACCGACCCCGCGCGCGTCGCCGCCGCGAGCCTCACCGTCACGCCCCCCGAAATGGTGGACGCCTACCTGCGACTCGTGAAACTTCTCGAAGCGCCCGAAGAAGAGCGTCGTGAAATCGCCCCGCTCCTCATTCGCGAAATCCACTACCGTGCCTTGAAGAGCGCCTCGGGCCCCGCTCTCGTGCAGCTCTTTTCGCGCGACTCGCGCGCGAACCGTATCTCGCGCGCCGTCGACTGGCTGCGGGAAAACTTCCGCGAACCCTTGTCCGTCACGGAACTCGCCGACAAGGTGCACATGGCGCCTTCGACTTTCCACCGTCACTTCAAGGCGGTGACGAGCCTCTCTCCGCTGCAGTACCACAAGCGGTTGCGCCTTCACGAAGCGCGTCGCCTCATGATGGTCGAGCACGCCGACGCCGCTACCGCGGGTTACGCCGTCGGGTACGTGAGCCCGACGCAATTCTCCCGCGAATACAAACGCCTTTTCGGGGCGCCCCCGAAGCGCAGCCTCGAGCAGCGACCCGAGTGAGATCCGATCGTCAAAATTGCAAAGCGCCCGAGCTCGTTGGAGATCGGGCGCCTTGTTGTTCGCGCCTGTTGCATGCAAAATCCTTCGGACCTCGGGCCACCGCTGCCGGTTCAATCCGGATTTCCTAAAACCGCACCCCTTCGGGCGTGATTTGATACTTGAGACGCCGCGGTTCCGGAACCGCCTGTCGGCATTCGAGATCAGGCGTTCGCGATCCCGGTCGGAATAAAGACCGTGCGGACGGACTTCTCGGCCGTTTGACCCCGAGAGCTCTTTCCCGTCTGTTCGGACGTTCCCACCTCGGTCGCCTTCCCGGACTTCTCGACGAGGATCAGCGGGGGCGTCACGCGCTCGAACGTGTGGAAGCCCGCACGAAGGACGAGTTCCGACTTCGCGAAGAATTCCGCAAGCTTGCGAAGCACCGGAAGGAGATCCCACGCGAGGAACGAAACGTAACCGTATCGCACGCCCTCCGCCGTCCCGAGCGATCGCGCCGCTTCGGGGCAGCTTTCGAGAATGCGCTCGATTTCAACTTCGATCGCCTTCACGTACGCGGTCCGGTCTTTCGTCGTCAATGCCTCCGAAGCTCGTTCCGCGGGGTGTTGCACGTCGAAGTAGACGAAGCCCGTCGCGACGGCGCAGCTCCTCAGAACGGTGCTCGTCAGATTGATACGCGACGCGTACTCGGAGAGAAGCGCCTCGCACCCGATGTCCGTCCTGTAGACGTCTTCGAAGAGGTCCGCGTCGGGGTCGCGCGAGGGCTTCGCGTAGAGCTCCATGCGGCATTTGAGGAATTCCGGCACCGTGAGCGCCACCGTATCGGGAAAGCGCTCGCGCAGCCGCTCGCCGAGTTCCGCACAGGAAACCGCGCCCGGCATCCGGCGGCCTTCTTCGCCGCTCTTTCCCGTCAATCCCGGAAGGAGTTCGAACCGACCGCCCAAGGCCATGCGGGCAGCTTCGCCCGCGATCCGCGCGAAAATCCGCGCGACCGCTTCGAGGCACATGACGCGATCGACGGGCGATTCAACGCCCTCAAAGCGCGGCGACACCGCCAAGAGTCCGGGCGTCTCGTCGTTCACCCAAAGGAACGCGAGCGTCTCGACGGGAATGTCCGCGGGGTCGTCGGAGTCGACGCCGAAAAAGGCGACGGGATTTTCGAGGTCCGCGATCGGCATCATCACGCCGAACTCGACGTCCTTCGCGACCCGACCGGTCCCAAGACCCCGAGCGGTCACGGTCGAAACCGACACTTCCATCGTGGAGTATTCAATACCGTACGGGAACCCTGCGGGATGGGGCTCCCGCGCCGTGCGACCGACGCGGAAATCCCAGCGTTGTCCGAGTTCCTCGGGCATGCCCGCCACGAACCGCTCGATCAAAAAGCCCGAAACGATCAGACCGTCCGACGAAATGGTGACGATTTCACGTTCTCCGTCAAAGGCGGGAACGTTCGGGACGATCACGCTCCAACGGCAGTCGACGGGGCCGAGAAGCGCGGCGATGCGCTCCAACATCGTCCGACGCGACGAGAGACTTCCCTTCGCAAACTCCAGCAAACGCGCTTCGTCTCGAATGAAGTTCTCCCACACGTTTTCCACCCGTCGCGCGTAGGGAAGGTCGAACTGAGGAAGAACCGCGTCGCGGATCGTCCGATCGAACCAGAGCTTGACGTTCCCCGGATCGGGCGCAATGTCGATCGCGACCGCGAAGTGGTACAAGGCCGTGCGCGCCTCGCAAAGCCGTTGTGAAACATAGCCCATGCGGACGTGCCAGAGATAGGTAGACCGCCAGTCCTCGTCGAGCGACAAGAAAATCCTGCGGGCTTTGAGGAGATGGGTGTTCGTCCCGGGGTCGTCCGTGAGGCGTGCGTACGCCCAACCGAGCTCCATGGCGAGTACGGGCGAAAGCGTCCCCGCGTCGTACTCGGGTTCAAGCATCGCGATGATTTCCTCTTCGGGACTCCTTCGCTCGAGGTTCTTTTCGACCCCGCCCTTCTTCAGGCGCGCAATCGCCTTCAAAGCGGCTTTTTCCCCGTTTCTCAAAGCATGGTCGTTCCGCCCCGTGAACTTCCCCGCGGCATCCATGGATTCGAAGACCGACATCGCCTCGGACGTGCGCAGCGAGTCCCTCTGCGTGAAGTCGCGGAAGCGGTCGCCGATCGGACGACCGCCCGGGCCGCATTCCGTCGGGTCGAGGGGTTCGAGCGCGAATTCTCTCGACTTTTGGCCGAGCCCGAGGCGCTCGAACACAAGATTGTCGGCACGAAAGAAAGGCATGTTCCGGCGCGAATCGGCAAGTATCCCGAGTACGCCTTCCGAGGCAGCGTCGCAAGGCGACTCTTCCTCCCGATACGGCTCGTACGAGTCGCCCGTTTCGTTCGCTTCTTCGGTTTTGTTCGTTCCGCCCTTTCCGGTCGCAAGATCCTGCGTCTTCCAAGGCGCCGGCTCGCAAACACGCTCCTCGCGGTCCGTGATCCGAAGATTCTCGCCCGACGGATCGCACGAATAGACGCGACGACGCCACATGATGTCGCCGTCCTTCGCGCGATCGATCGAGGTGCGCCGGATGCAATACTCGAACGCGAAGCTTCGATCGAGCTCCAGCGTCACCTTAAAATTCGTTGCGCGGCTGATTTTCATTCGCCTGAGCGCCTCGGGCATCATCCGCACGAAGGTACGAAGGCGCTTTTCTTCGATGTGGGAAAGCCCCCCTTTCGTCATGGCGAATTCGATCGTCACGGGTTCGTCCCAGCAAAAGGCACGCGCCGTAAGAAGCCCCGGGTTTTCGGAGGATGCCTTCAAGTCTTCGAGCTTCAGAATGCGGATCGCACGCGCCAGCCCCTTTTCATTCACGTCCAAACACGACACCATCCGAAGGCGCGCGAGCAGCTGCTCCCGAGGATCGGACGCCTCGCCGGCTTTCTGCGGCACTTCCGGATTCGCTTCGAACGTCTTCTCGATGTCAATGCCCTTTTCCGCAATGTTCTTCGCGTACTGCGCGAATTCGAAGTCCTTCAATTTTCCGCCCGCGTCGATGAGTCGCTCGAAAACGGGGATCAGGTCGTCGGAAATGAAGTCGGGTTCCGTCGACTCGGACTCATAAACGGCCAGGTACTTGCGAAACGCCTCCTTCGCACCCTTGCGATCGCCCGCACCGGAGCGCAAAACGACGGCCAACCGCCACCCTTGGTCGAAGTCGGGGAAGCGCTTCACGCACGCTTCGATCACGCGTTGCGCTTCGGCGACACGACCCGTATACATAAGTGCCTTGGCTCGAAACTCATAGGCACGCGGCCGCGTCTCCGTGTCGCGCGCGGCGTCGATCAAACGAATCGCCTTCAGCATGGCGCGATAGTCGTTCAGGCGGATGAGAAACCCGGCACGGCGAAGCGCGAGTTCGGGATCGGCTTGCGCCTCTTCGAGCGTGAACCGCCCTTCTTTGACACCTTTTTCCACGACGGAGTCGAGGTACTCGAGCACGGCCCGAGGTCCGGAAGTGATGCGATCGAGGGTGCGGAGGTTGTCGTCGGTCAGAATCATGAGGGACTCCTGCGGGAGTGAAATCGGTGCGCTCCGCATCGCGGATTTGCCGAAGGAGGATTGTAGCGGGCGACGGACCGAAGACTCCCGTCCGATTTTCGCCGTACTCGGCCCGTTCGCTCTGTTCGGACCGTTCGTCTCATTTCGACGTTTTTTCCGTCGACGCTCCTTTCGCCTTCGCCCTTCGTTGATTCTCCGCGCCCCGCCTGCGCACTTTGCGGTAGGACGACTCCGCGCGCGCCCGATACGATCGAAAGACACACGTGATTTTTCCGGGGACCGACCTCGTCCGCCGTCCCCGCTTTACGCCGTCTTCGCTCGAAAAGGAGATTTTCCATGACCGATCGTGCCGACCGTTCTTCTTGTTCCGAAACACCCTCCGCCACCTCCGACGCCGCGCGCTTCGCAATCGACCCCGCTATCCTCGCGCGCGCGGAGGAACTCGCGCGTTTTCGCCGCGACATTCACGCGCACCCCGAGCTCGGGTTCGACACGCATCGCACGGTTGCGAAAGTTCGTGAGGCTCTCCTCGCCGCGGGCATTCCCGACGAGGCTCTTGACGCGACGACCCTCGACGGGGCGCTCTTCGTACGCCTCGAAGGGAAAGGGGACGGTCCCGTCGTCGCGCTGCGCGCCGACATGGACGCACTGCCGATGACGGACCTCGGGGCGAACCCCTGGAAGAGCACGGTCGAGGGGCGAGCGCACGCATGCGGGCACGACGGGCACACGACATGGCTCCTCGGCGCGCTCTTGCGTCTTTACGAATTGCGCGACACCTGGTCGGGGCGCGTGATCGGGATTTTCCAGCCTTCGGAAGAAATCGGAAACGGCGCCGAAAGCGTCGTGCAAACGGGGATCTTCGAGCGCGAAGGGATTCGGGAAATCTACGGCGCGCACGACGAACCCTCGATTCCCGTCGGGAAGTTCGGCGTCAAGACGGGTCCCTTGCAAGCCGCGGCCGACTTTTTCTACCTCACCGTGAAGGGAAAGGGCTGCCACGGCGGGCGCCCGCACATGGGGATCGATCCGATTCCCGTTGCGGCGCAACTCGTAGCGAACCTTCAGACGATCGTCGCCCGCAAGGTGAACCCCGTCGAGAACGCCGTGGTGTCGGTGTGTTCGATGAACGCCGGACGCTTCGAAGCTCCGAACGTCGTTCCCCCCGAAGCGACCCTCTCCGGGACGGTTCGCACGTTCTCCCACGAAGTACGCGCTCAGGTCGAATCGGAAATCCGCACGATGACGAAAGGCATCTGCGAAGCAAACGGCTGCACGTACGACGTCCGCTACGACCGCCTCACCGCCCCCGTCATCAATCATCCCGTCACGACCGAGGCCGCTCGTCAAGCGGTCGCAAAGGTGTGCGGCGAGGAAGCGGTCGTTCCGAACTACCCCCTCACGATGGGCGGCGAAGATTTCGCCGAATACCAGAAGGTCGTCCCCGGCACGATGATCCGCGTCGGGATGGCGGACGAAGCGCACGCGGTGTCGCTACATCATCCGGGCTTCGACTTCAACGACCGCTTGACGCCGATCGTCGCGACCGTCTTCGTCGAGACGGCGCTCGCGCGACTCAAAGAACTCGCGTAACAAAACGCCCTGAGCATCTCGCCCCGGAGGCTCGCCCTCCGGGGTTTTTCGTCACGTTTTTTCGATCGCCCTTCCCGTACGCCTCTCCGATCCCGGAGCCGCACTCTCGGGGAATCTCCCCACCGCGAACGCGCTAATGCGCGGGCCCGCGGAGGGCCCGAAGTCGCCCGAAGCGCGCCCGCCGTGCTATTGTCGCTACTATTCGCGGTCCCGAAGGCGGAGCTGAAAGTCGCCTCCCGCAAACGCCCGACCGCACCGCAGCGCATTCTTTGCGTTCTTCGCATTTCCGGCTTCCGTCCGGTCGCGGGCTTCGGCCTGCTTCGGTCTTTTTCGGACCGTCCCGACCGCCCGAGACGCCGCCCCCATTCCGGAGGATTTTCACCATCATGAGTCTTTCCCACATCATGAAGCCCCGCGCCGTCGCCGTCGTCGGCGCGTCGACCCGTCCGCACACGATCGGCAACGACATCCTGAAGCGCCTCCTCGAGTACGGTTTCTGCGGTCCCGTCTATCCCGTGAACCCCAAAGGGGGTACGATCGAGGGGTTACGCGTTTTCGAACGCCTCGCGGACCTGCCCGACGGAGTGGATCTCGCGATCGTCGTCGTTAATTCGAGCGCCGTGTTGTCGGTCGTGGACGACTGCCACGCGAAGGGCATTCGCGGTCTCGTCGTGATTTCCGCGGGCTTTAAGGAAACGGGCTCCGAAGGAGCCGCGCTTGAAGCGGAACTTGCCGAGAAGGTCCGCGGCTACGGCATGCGTCTGGTCGGGCCCAACTGCCTCGGCGTCGTCAACACCCATCCCGCCGTTCGTCTTGACGGATGCTTTGCGGAAAGCCTCCCCGAACGCGGTCACATCGGGTTCGTAAGCCAGTCGGGCGCCCTCGGGGGCGGGATTCTCAATATTCTGCGCGACCTCAACCTGGGCTTCGCGCAGTTCGTTTCGATCGGGAACCAGGCGGACATCGACGCCGAAGACGCCCTCGAATACTGGGAAAACGAAGCGGACGTCACGCAGATTCTCCTTTACATGGAATCGATCCGCGATCCCAAGAATTTCCGCAAGCTCGCCTCGCGCATTTCGAAGAAGAAACCGGTGCTCGCTTTGAAGGCGGGCCGGAGCGCCGCGGGCGCTTCCGCGGCCTCCTCCCACACGGGGTCCTTGGCGGGCGCCGACCGTGCGGCCGACGCCCTCTTGAAGCAGTCGGGCGTCATTCGCGAGAAAACGCTCCGCGACCTCTTCTCGAGCGCGAAAGTCTTTGCCACCTCCCCCATCCCGAAGGGCGACCGCGTGGCGATCGTGACGAATTCGGGCGGCCCCGGGATCATGGCCACCGACGCCGTGAGCGAATACGGGATGCGCATGGCCGAACTCTCCGAGGAAACGAAGGCTAACCTTCGCTCGTTCCTCCCGGCTGCGGCCTCCGTCAAGAACCCCGTCGACATGATCGCCTCCGCTCCGATCGAGCACTACAAGGCGACCGTCGAGGCGGTGCTCGCCGATCCGGGCGTCGACATGGTGATGGTGATCTACCTCCCGTTCCTGGGCCTCAAGGATACGGACGTCGCCGAGGCGCTTTGCGAAATCAAGCGCGCTCACCCCGAAAAGCCGATCGTGGGCGTTTTCATGACGAAGAGCGAATTCTTCTCGGGACTCGCCGACTCCGAACCCACGATGCCCTTCTACATGTACGCGGAAGAAGCGGCCGAAGCCCTGGAACGCCTCAACCGCCAGCGCCTCTGGGTGGAAAAGCCCGCGGGGGTCGAACCCGCCTTTGAAGTCGACCGCGCTGCCGCCGAAAAGCTTTTCGCGAAGGCGAAGGCCGAAGGGCGTGCCGAATTGACGACGCGCGAAAGCATCGACGTCCTTGCCGCCTACGGCATTCGCACCTGCGGCGCGGGCTTTGCGAAGTCCGAAGACGAAGCCGTTGCGATCGCGAACCGCATCGGTTACCCCGTCGTCATGAAGATGACCTCGAAGACCACCTCCCACAAGACGGACGTGGGCGGCGTGCGCGTGAACATCGGTTCCGAAACGGCGCTGCGCGCCGAGTACCGCGATCTTATGATGCGCCTTGAGAAGCTCGGTCTCTTGGACGGACTCGAAGGCGTGCTCATCCAGGAAATGGTGAAGGGAACCCGCGAACTCGTTTGCGGCATCGCCACCGATCCGCAGTACGGCCCCATGATGATGTTCGGCCTCGGAGGCGTCTTCGTCGAAACGTTGAAGGACGTCACCTTCCGCCTGGCGCCCTTGACCGACATCGACGCGCGCGAAATGGTGCGCTCCGTCAAGGCCTTCAAACTCCTCGAGGGCGCCCGCGGCACGACTCCCGCGCAAATCGACAAGGTCGAAGAAACGATTCTGCGTCTCTCGCAGCTCGTCACCGACTATCCCTTCATCGACGAGCTCGACATCAATCCGCTCATGATCTCCGAAAAGACGGGCGAACCGATCGCGGTCGACGGCCGCATGAAGATGCGCCTCGACGAGGTCAAGGTCGGCTGAATCGGCTGAAACCGCAAGCACGACGAGGCTTGAGGGCTCGCCCTCGGCCTCGCCGCAACACGGGCGAAGGTCCTTCGGACTTTCGCCCGTGTTGTTTTGCGAAGAACCCGCGATCTCCCGCCCCGTCGCTCTTCCCCCGCCGAATTCGTATTCCACCGACAACGGGCAAACCGTTTTTTTCAAAAGCCCCCTAGTAAAAACCCCAATACCCGTCCGTTTGTCGCTATACTCGCCTTCGCGTCGACCGCCGAGCCTTCCGACTCCGTCCGTGCGACGCCGCTCATTTTGGAGAGGCCCATGCCGAGAGAGATCCGCCGCGACCGAACGCCGATGCGCCGCACTTCGCACCTTTCAACCCCTTTTACGCCGTCCGGGAATCGGGGGCTCTCGCGCACCCTCGGTGCGTTCCTTTTGACGGGGCTCTTCGCGGGGGTTGCGGTCGGGACGGTCGAGCCCGCCGCCGCGCGCACGCCCGTGCCGCACTCCTGCGTCGACTGCCGCTTCATCCGCAGCGAAACGGGTTTTCTCACCTGCATCGAACATTGCCTCGCGGGCGATGTCTGGTGCGGTGAAAACGGCATGACCCGCGCACGCTGGGAGGGTTGGAATTTCAACAAGACCCGCACCGCCGCGCTACGCGAAAGCGAGAACGACTTCGATGCACGCTTCGGCGAACGCCGCCGCGGCATCCTCGAAGTGAAACTCCACAACGGCACGCCCGCCGTGGCCTTTGGGATTCCGTCACTCGTTTTCCCCCTCTACGATCCGACCGTCACGGTTAAGGTCGAAGGCGAAAAGACCCGCACCTACCGCGGGGAGCGGTGGTCGGACAGCATCTTGATCGTCACCGACCCCGACCTGATTCGTGCGTTCGGGCGCGGTTGCCGCGTGCGTGTTTCGACCGTTCCCTTCGGGCACGACCGGATCGACCTTCAGTTCGACCTCGCGGGCTTTCGCGATGCGGCGGACGTGGTGTACGGCGGGGAAGCCCCCTGATCGGTCCCGATCCGCCCGAGCCCGATAAGTGAAGCGGCGCATCGGGCTTCGACCTCCGATGCGCCGCTTCGTTTCCGAGTCTCCCGACGAGACTCAAGACCGGCAACTCGACGGCCGTTCGGAGACGGTGTCCCGGAACGTTCGTCGACAAACGGGCGGAAAGAGCACGGCGGGATTCGGGTGACGGGAAACGCGAAGGATCCTCAAAACAACGAAAGCCCGCAGTACGTGCGGGCTTTCCGTTTTTTAATCGCTTCGCTCTTCTTCGTTCGCTGCGATCCCTCGGGGCTTTCGTCGACGGCGGCGTCGTTGAAAGCGCGGAGGCGAAACTTCAGCAGGAAGAAAGGTGCACCGACCGAACCCGCTCGACCTCAAACGTCGAGCGGCTAAATCGGCCGGGGAGAATCCGACGATCGGTCGTCGGATTCTTGAGAAGAAGGCGGACGGCGGGCGTCGAAAGCTCGGCCGGCACCGTGATGTGAAGCGCAGTCATGGAGTTACTCTACGCGAAATCCGTCCGCCCGGCCTCGGTGGTATCCCGAAAGAGGACAACGAACGACAAGCCGACACGAGGCCCGACCCGACGACCGATCCCCGTCAAGCGCGCCGTCGACCTTGCGCGTCAAGTCCTTGGGATTTTCAAGCTCTCGGCCCGAAAACCCCGTTTGTTAGAATGGTTTTCGAGGGACCCCGGATCAAATCAAAATACGGAACGCCGGTCCTTGCTGTCGGAGGAGACCCCATGTTCGACCCCAATCGCTTTCAGCTTTTCGATGCCGCACGAACGTTGACGCTCACGATCGGCCCCGTTTCTCGCTCCGACGTGTTGGCGGACTTTCCCGCCGAACTCATCGTTTCGGATGAAATTCTCGCGGCACGCCTCGGGGTCGAACCCGTTCCCCCTTCCGTCATCACCGCCCGGATCCCCGAATTGAAGGCGCTCGACGAAGAATCGGTGCGCCGTTTGTGGATGAATCCCGTTTCCACGCCGGACGGTCGCACGGTGTTCGTTTCACCCGTCGACGCTCTGCCCGACACCGGGGACACCGCGGACTGGGGGTTGCGGTCCGCGGGCTTTCTTGTTTCGGACCCGGCCGTACTCGGCGACTGGGTGGAAGAGAATTACGCGACGGACGACATCGCGGCCGCCCTCTCGCACTTTCTCTCGATCGATCTGATGCGGTCCGAATCGGCCGTGCGCCTCACCGAAACCGCGACCGGAAACGTCCTTGCCCTTTGGCCCGTCCGGAACGACAACCCCCTGAAAGCCCTCGCACGCGCGACGGAAAGCTACCCCGAAGTGCGCTACGATGATGAGGATTTCGAATTCCGTCTGATCGAGCCGGAGCATTGAGCCGTTCCCGAAACCGCTTCGAAAAGAAACGCCCGCTCCGCTTCCCCGTACTTCCCGGCCTTCCCTCGTTCGCTTTCCTCCCAAAACGGCAGGGCAACGAAGAGGCCCGCGCTTTTCCGCATCTCAACTTTCCATTTCCGCTCTTTATCGGGTTATACTCCTTAATTGAGAATTACTATCATTTGGGAGCATCACCCATGGACCTTACCTCCGTTCTTCCGGACCTTGACGGAAACAACCCGTTCGCGTACGCCTTTGTCGGGACGCTCTTTACGTTCCTTTGCACCATGATCGGTGCCGCCGCGGTTTTCCTCACCACGAAGAAAAGCTCCGCGCGTCTGGAGACCGTCTCGCTCGGATTTGCCGCGGGCGTTATGATCGCCGCGTCCGTCTGGAGTCTTTTGATTCCCGGGATGGAAGCGGCCGAAGCCGCGGGCAACACCCCGTGGATCGTAGCGTCGGCGGGTCTTTTCGGCGGAGCGATCTTTTTGAAGTTGCTCGACTCCGCGATGCCGCACCTTCACTTCGGGAGCAACGAGCCCGAAGGGCCCAGGACGAAACTGCGCCGTGCGCAGCTTTTGTTCCTCGCGATCACGCTTCACAATCTTCCGGAAGGGGGCTCGGTCGGGCTCACCACGGGCGTTGCAGCTCTTGCGGGCGAACCCGAAGCCATGGCTAGCGCCCTGGTTCTTGCGCTCGGGATCGGCATTCAGAATATTCCCGAAGGGGCGGCGGTGTCGCTCCCGATGGCTCAGCAAGGGATGAGTCGCATGAAGGCCTTTGCCTTCGGGACGCTTTCGGGCCTGGTGGAGCCGATCGCCGCGTTGATCGTCGTCGCGGGTCTCGGCTTTTTCGAGCCGATCATGCCCTTGATGCTCGCGGCCGCTGCGGGCGCGATGCTTTACGTCGTCGTCGAAGAACTCATTCCCGCCTGCCACTTGTCGGAGCATGCCGACCTCGGCACCTTTGCCGTGATCGCGGGCTTTACCGTGATGATGGCGCTCGATACGGCGTTGGCCTGAGTTCGAGACTCGGAAAGAAGGAGGGGCTGCGCCCGCTTCTTTCCTTTCGAGGTCAACTTTCAAGTCCCCTTCGGACGGTCGGTCCGGAGGGGATGTTTTGTCGGGCCCTGCTCGTGCTGATTCGGACGGGAATCGGGAGATCCGAAACCCTTCCTATTTTGTGGTACGTTATTTTCCGACCGACCCGTTTTCGGGGTCGGGGGGCGCATACCGAGGGACGACCCCGCCCGCGGCCCGTCCGTTAGAGACAAATGGATGTGTGAGATTGGTTTGAGGCCGGCCGTCGGGTCTTTTTCAAAACTCAATACAAACATCGATACTTATGTTTAAATGTGTGATTCGAGAAACGGGACACAGGGCGCTCAACATCGATTTTTCGGGGTGGGAGGGCGACAGGGAGGATCGAGGAGAAAGCCGGGGGGCGGGACCGGCGACAGTCTCCCTGTTCGGCGGCCTGCGATACGAGCGGGGATGAGGATACGAACACAAAGGAAGCGAGCAGGTCCGGGCGATCCGGCCTGCTCGCGAAAGATCAATAGCCGTATTGCACCCAGCGGTTGAACTCTTCGACCGCCTCATTGGCCTTGTCGCGGGCTTCTTCGGCGGCCTCAATCGCGCGGCGGGCGTCGTTTTCGGCGTTCTTCATGTATTCCTCCGCTTTCCGGACGTATTCCCGAGTTTCGTTGCGGTAGCGCTCGGCGTCGTATCGGTTGTTCCCGTAAGGTTTCGTCGGCGTGAACTCATTGAAGTCCGGGTATTGATACATGGGAAGATTGGAGCCGCCCGCAACGAAAGCGTCGGCGCAAAGCGGCGCGAGGCAGAGCAGAAATGCAAAGGTGCGCATGATGAGGGTTGCTTCGGGTTGAAGTCTCGGCGGGGCGTTTCCGACAAGCTGCGATTTCGGTCGCGAGCGTATGGAATCTTTCCCCGAGTCTCGGGCCGGAGAAGTTTGCGAGCCGATACGGGGCCGTGTCATCGGCGGTTTCCCGACACGGCTACGGCCGTAGCACATCCGCCGAAAGGCCGATGGAAAAACTCCGCGACGATCCGCAGTCGTCACGGAGTTCGATTTCAAAGTTCGGAAGTCCGCCTGTCAGCGGTCCGCCAACACCTTTGCGAAAGCCTTCGCCGCGTACTCGACGTTCTTCGAGGTGAGGCCCGCGACGCAAATGCGGCCGTTCTCAACGCCGTAGACCGCGAATTCTTCGCGCAGCCTCACCATTTCCGCCTTGGTAAGGCCCGTGTAGGAGAACATCCCCTTCTGACGAAGGGCGAAGGAAAGGTCCGCCCCGCAGGCCTTGCCGGCTTGCGCAAACGCGGCGCGCATCGCGAGAATGCGCTCGCGCGCGGTCGCGACTTCGCTCTTCCAGAGGGCAAAGAGTTCCGGGTCGTTCAGGACTTCCGCCACGATCGCGCCCCCGTAAGCGGGCGGGTTCGAGTATTCGCAGCGAACGAGCGCTTTCAGAATCGAGCGGATCGTTTCGGCTTCTTCGGGCGTCGAAGCGACGACGTGCAGAGCCCCGACGCGTTCGCCGTAGAGACCGAAATTCTTCGAAGAAGACGTTGCCGCGAGAAAGTTGATTCCCGACTGCGCGAAGAGGCGCAACGCTGCGGGGTCTTCGTCGAGCCCTTCGCCGAAACCCTGATAGGCCATGTCGAGGAAGGGAACCAGGTTCCCCTGTTCGACGACCTCAAGAATGCCCTTCCATTGATCGAGCGTGAGGTCGACCCCGGTCGGATTGTGGCAACAGGCGTGAAGCACGACGAGCGTCTTTTCGGGCAAAGCCTTCAGGTCTTCGACAAGTCCCGTGTAGTCGACCGACTGCGTTTCGGCGTCGTAGTAGCGGTACTTCGCGACGCCGAGGCGCGCTTCGTCGAGAATCGCGATGTGGTTTCCCCAGGTGGGATTCGAGACGACGGCGCGCGTGAGACCGAGGCACTCGTACGCGAAGGCGCTCCCCAACTGAAGGGCCCCCGTGCCGCCCAAGGTCTGAAGGGTTGCGATGCGGGCATGATCCGTCGAATCTCCGAAGACGAGCGTCTTCACGGACGCGTTGAATTCGGGATTCCCTTCCATGGGACCGTAACCGTGGGGGCGCTTGCGCTCCAAGAGGCGCTTCTCGGCTTCGGCCACGGACCGGAAAAGCGGCACCTCGCCCGAGTCGTCGAGGTACATACCGACCGACAGGTTCACTTTTTCGGGACGCGGATCCGTACGGTAGGCGCTCGAAATCCCCAGAATGGGATCGTCGGGTTTGGGTTCGAGATTCGAAAAGAGATTCGTGACCATGGGCTCGTCCTTCGGGAGCTCGGGCTGAAAAATGCGAGGACCGCGACCCGAGCCGTCGTCGGTCTCGAATTCCGAACCGCTTCGCGGATCGGAAACATCTTCACTCAAGAATAGAGGACCTTTCCTTCGATCACCTTAAGGAAAACGCCTATGCCGCCTGCTTTCAGCCCTATTTTCGGGCTTTTTCACGATTTCACCCCCGCAAAACCTCCTACCCGATCGGACGTTTTCCGCTTCTTCGAACGAACGCCCCCGTCGCACTCTTCCTTCTCGAACCCATCCGCCTTCTCCCCGTAAAAAAAAACGGGACCGCCGTCCGTTCGTCGGACGAGAGATCCCGGTGGATCCGTCGCGGCGTTCTCCTTGAGGCGCGGAACGGGGAAGCCCCCTCCCGACGCCGAACGGCGCGGTGCGGACCCGAATCTTCTTTCCCGAGCAGGCCGAAGCGAGAGGCTCAGGCGATTGAAACCTGCCCGGCTTCGACCCTCTTCGGGAAAGAAGCGAGAAATCGATCGGCCCGTCAAAGATCCGGGATCGGCCGGACGCCCGGCTCTTCGCGATGAAAGCGCAACACCGCAGGCGTTATTCCCGAGGGAGAGGGCCCAGGCCGGTAACCCTCCCCCCCGAGGCTCGGAAGCTCGTGTCGGAAAATCCTCAGTCGAAATTGACGTCCGTCTCGCCCTCAAGGTTCCAGACGATGCGCCCGCCCGTCATGGTGAGAACGGCGCGCGTGTCGGCGATGCGATCGGCGGAAACCGCAAAGAGGTCGGTGTCGCAGATGACGAGGTCCGCAAGGTACCCGGGAAGGAGTCGCCCCTTCGTCTGCTCTTCGAAGCTCGCAAAGGCGCTCCCCGCCGTATAGGCGTCGACGGCTTGCGCGACCGTCACGCACTCTTCGGGGTGCCAGGGAGCTGCGTTTCCTTCGAAGCGCGTGCGTGTCACGGCGCTCGCAAGATTCCGCCAGGGATTCAGGTCTTCGACGGGACTGTCGGTACCGTAAGAAACGGGGATCCCGAGTTCTTCCATCGTGCGGAAGGCGTAGCTCGTCGACGCGAGTTCCGCACCCACACGGTCCTCCGCGATCGTCGTGTCGTACTGAAGGAAGATCGGCTGCACGTGAGCGAGAATCGAGCGGCGGGCCATGCGTTCCAGGAGCGCCCGATCCGTGATCTGCACGTGCACGATTCCGAGCCGTGCGGGGTTGCAAGCCGCACCCGCGTTTTCCGTCGTGTGCGTTTCGTAGGCGTCGATTACGCGTTCGATCGCACCGTCCCCGATCGCGTGGATGGTCGTCTGAAGACCCGCCGCCACCGCGCGGTCGACGAGGGTCGAGAGTTCCGCGGGGGTGAGAGTCGCAATCCCCGAGGTCCCCGGATCGTCTCGGTAAGGCGCACGGAGGAGCGCCGTGCGGGCACCCAGCGAGCCGTCGACGAAGAGCTTCAGGGGACCGACGCGATTGAAGCGGTTCCCGGTCGCACCCGCCGCATCCCCCGTACGAAGGCCCGAGGCGAGGAAGTTTTCCAGAAGCTCCGGCGTCATGAAGCACATCTGGTGGTTGACGCGCAGGGTCGGGAGCATCGAGAGGACCGTATCGTAGTCTTCGAACGTCTCCGCCCAATTGTCCCCCTGCACGTCCATCGTATGCACGCTCGTCACGCCCGAGGCGGCCGCGTGGCGAAGCGCGGCGCGCAGATGCCGGCGGCGCGCCGCACGATCGACCGGAGGAATCGCCGCGTAGATCTGGGCGAGCGCGTTTTCGGCAAAGATCCCGTTGGGCTCGCCCGCGTCGTCGCGCCCGATGTCGCCGCCCGCGTTCGGGACCGTGTCGCGGCTGATGCCGGCCGCACGCATCGCAACGGTGTTCGCGACCGCCACGTGACCGCAGGTGCGCTCAAGCACCAGTCCCACGTCGGGCGCGACCGCGTCGAGGTCGGAAGCAAGCGGCATGCGCGCGACGTCCGTAAAGAAGTCGTGGTTCCAGCCGCGACCGTGCAGGACCGTGCCCGGAGCGGTCGGGTGCGCTTCGAGGTAGGCGCGGATCGTCGCTAGCATCTCTTCGAGGCTCCGCACGTGCTGCAGGTCGATTTCGTCGAGCGTACGGCCCGCCGACATCAGGTGGCAGTGGCTGTCGTTGAAGCCCGGGATCACAAGGCGCCCGCGGGCGTCGATGATGCGGGTGCCGACGGGGGCGGCTCGGCGAAGGGCTTCCGCGGGCCCCACGGCGCGGATCGTGTCGCCGACGATGAGGATCGCTTCCTCGAATCGGTTCGTGTCCGCATAGACGCGGGCGTTCTCGATGAGGGTTGCGGTCACGGTCGGGGTGTTCGAAGAAGTGTCGGTACGGGAGCAGATGTTGCGGTTTTCCATGATCGATTTCCCAATTTCGCAATTCGTGTTCGGTGTGCGCGGTGTTCGCAAGTCGTTCCGGGTTGCTTCCCCGATCAGTCGTCGGCGGCAAGGGCCGGCCGAGCGATGCGCGACTCCGAGCGACGGCGGGCCGCTTCTTCGGACGACTTTTCGAAGAAGACCTTGAAGATCGCGAGCGCAATCGCGGGAACGATGAGGTTCAGCATCGCGGTGAAGGGATCTTCGAGCAGGGTCGAGACGAGGAGCCCGACCATCACGGCGATCACGGCCCAGATGAGGTACGGATAGAGCCAAACCTTGTAGGGGCGTTCCATCGTCGGATAACGGCGACGCAGGACGATCACGGCGTAGAAAGTGAGACCGTTGAAGATGATCCCGGAGACCGCGACGAGACTCGTGAGCCCCCCGAGGTCGCGCATGAAGACGAGCCCGATCGAAATGGCGGCGGAAGCAAGGAGCGCGTTGACGGGCGTACGGAAGTTGCCGTGGAGGGTTCCCAGAGCGCGGACCATCGCACCGTCGCGCGCCATCGCGTAGTAGACCCGGGGAAAGACCATCACGCAACCGTTCAGGGAATTGAAGATCGCGAGAATCATCGCAGCCGCAACCACGGTACCGCCGAAGGTACCGAAGAGCACGTCAGCCGCTTCGCGACCGAGGTAATAGTCGCCTCCTTCGATCATGGCGCGAATCGTTTCGTAGGGCAAAACGCGGAAGATCGAGTAATTGAAGAGAACATAGAGGAGCGTGACGCCGACGATCGAGAGGATGATCGCCAAGGGGAGCGTGCGGCGCGGGTTCTTGATTTCTTCCGCGATGCTGTTGAGGTTCGTCCAGCCTTCGTAGGCCCAGAGGGTCGCAACGACCGCAAAGGCGACGGTTGAAAGAAGCGTACCCGCAGAAGGAAGCTCGTCGGGGAGCGTGATGACCGGCGTTTCAACATCGCCCAGAATGAGACCCGCACCGAGAATCACCGCGATCGGAAGGAGCTTCAGAACCATGAAGACGTTCTGCACGGCAGCCCCGGCACGCACGCCCCGGATGTTCACAAGCGTCAAAAGCAGGATCGTCCCCGCGGCAAGGAACTTCTGCGCCGAGGGCCCCATCGGAAAGACGGTCGAAAGGGCCGACGCAAAGGCCACCGCCAAGGCGGCAATCGACGCGGAAGCGGAGAGCACGAAACTCGAAAAGCCGCTCACGAAGGCCGTGCGTTCGCCGTAGGCTTCGCGCAGATACACGTAGGAGCCCCCGGCCTTCGGCATCATCGCGCCGAGTTCCGCGTAGCAAACGCCGCTCATGAGGGTAATGAGGCCCCCCGCGATCCAGACGAGAAGAGCGAGCCCGAGGTTCATGCCCGAACGCTCGAGTACGATCCCGCCGATATAGAAGATCCCCGAGCCGATCATGATGCCCGCGAGGACCGATATGCCTCCGAAGAGGCCGATTTCACGACGAAGTTCCGTCATGGATGAGTCTCCGAAAGATGAAAAAAAAAGAAGCTGCATCGCGTATCGATGCAACTTCTTCTCCTTTCGGAGGCCGAACGGCCGCGTCTCGGGCGGATTCCGGCTGAGAGCTCGATCCGACGAACGCCCTCGTGGCCGGAACCCTCGATGGCGGTTTCGGCCGCCCTCCCGGAGGCACACTCCGAGAAAGCGAACGTCGTCGCGATCGATAGCTCCTCCAAAAGCCCTTGCGGACTTTCGGGAGTCGCGGAAGTATTTCTCCCGCGCCCAACGCCCGACCGACGCCTCGATCGGAGTTTCGGCGGTTTGGCCTTTCCCGGGGGTCCTCGACTGCCGTCTCGCACCCGGTACTCTTCCGCACCGCGCCTCTATCTGCGAATGCGTTCCGCCTTCGAACCTTCGCTCCGTCGGCGGAACGGGTGCCTCGGAACGTTTCCGCCCTCGACGCCCTGTTTCCGGGAAGCGCGTTTTGCGTCTCCCGTTGCTTTTAATTTGCACGAATTTTTCGAAGGCGTGGTTCTACCTCGGCCCGTTTACCCGACTTTTTCGCGCGGCCCTCTCCGGTTGATGATGTTCGGCAACGAAGCTACGCACTTCTGCCTAATCGATTCCGCCGAGTTTCGGGGTATGAGCGGATTGGTGAAAGCGGGCGGCCGAGCGGACACGACCTCAAAGTTTCGAAAAAGAGAAGACTCCCCTCCGAAAATCCGAGCACGGTTCTTGACTTTTCGATTTATCCGTCCTGCGACTCCCTCTCGATACCCCGCACGGCTCCGACTTGTCCGAAAGGACAGGACATCTGCAACAAACGGGGGCTTTCTGCTTCGGGAGTTGCAAAACACTCGAGCGTCGATCCCGACTCGGGCGTTCCGACCCGCTTCGTCATTGTTCCTCGCCTCCGACAACGTTCTCTTTCGGCCCGAACGACGCAACTCCACCGCCGCCCAAGGTAAAACCCCTTGGGAAAAGCGCTCCCGAGCAAAGAGAAGCGTTTCGACGGACCTCGGTGTCTTTGTTCCGGGCGCCGCACCGCCTGCGTTATGTCAGAATGGTCATAAGGAATCGGCCCTTTCGCGTCCGATTTTCACCCCAGGAGGTAAACCCATGCGCATTCTCGTTCCCGTCGACGGCAGCAGCCACAGCCGCAAAGTCCTTCAGTTCCTCGCCGCCCGTCGGGCGTTGCTCGGTTCGAGCCCGACGATCGACCTCGTCAACGTTCAGCATTCGGTTCCCTCGGCCGTGATGCAGTTTCTGGACCTTCAGGCCGTGCGTTCGGCCTACGAAGCCGAAGGCCGCAAGGTGTTCGATGCCATCAAGGCGGACATCGACCTTTCGGGCCTCGAACCCGAAGAAAAGGTGATTCTCGGCGATGCGGGCACCGCGATTGCCGAAGAAGCCGACCGCACCGAAGCGGACCTCATCGTGATGGGTACGCGCGGTCTCAACCCCGTGAAGGGCTTCTTCTTGGGGTCCGTTTCGACGAGCGTCTTGGCCCACACGAAGACGCCGCTTCTTCTCATCCGCAACGAAACGCCCGTTCCCGAGACGAGCAACGTCAAGGTCGGGATTGCGGTCGACGGGGCCGAAAACGGGATTGCCGCCGTCGAATACGTCCTTTCGAACGCCGAATTCTTCGGCCCGAACGCGACCTTTGAAATCGTTCACGCAACGCCCGCCTACCACACGCTCCTTTCGACCTCGGCTTACATGGTCGATACGATCGGGCCGCTCGTGACCGAAAAGGAATTCACCGACGCTCAGACGAAACTCTTCGAAGAAGCCGTCCGGCCCGCGCTCGAACTCTTCCGCGCGGCGGGTCTTCCCTGCGAAGCCCGGCATTTGACGGGCGAGGCCGCGACGACGATTGCCGAATATGCGGACGCGAACCTCGACATGCTCGTCATGGGCTCGCACGGGCGCGGGAACTTCTCCTCGGCCGTGATGGGCTCGACCGCGATGCACATCGCCGCCGAAACGAAGGCGCCGATTCTCATCGTTCGCAACTAACCCGACGATCTTCGACCTTTCCGGACGGCCCCTCGACGGACCGTTCTCAAATCGTCGAAGCCGCAGGCCGGAAACGCTTCCGCAGTGCATCGCACCGAGGCGCCGTTTCCGGCCGTTTTGCTTTTTTCCGAATCGTTTTTCGAACACTTTTCACCGGAGGCACTCTGCCATGCGTGCACCCGTCACCGTTCGCAGCGGTCGCGACATCGCGGCCCTTGTTCATGAAATCGGCTTTCTGCCGTTTTACTCCACACCCGTCCCGGGGTTTTCGCTTCGAGATCTCACCGACCCCGCCATCTGGATTTCGAACGACCAAAGCGTCAATCCCTGGTACTACCGGCAGGACGTCGCGTTGGACGATCGGATCGTCTACGGGAAGCTCTTCGACGGGAAGATGGGCTTCGTCGACATCGATCTTTTCCCCGACTTCGTCCGCGTTCGTCGCGACGGACGCGACCCCCGCGAAATGCTCGAAGCAGGCTTTTTGAAACCCGTCGACCTCGCGGTTCTCGACGCGATCCCCCACGGCGAGAGCCGTACGGAACCGCTCATCAAAGAGGACCTCATCGTCGAACCGAAGGGTATCCCCGCAGCGCTCGCGCGGCTTCAGACGGCGACCTTCCTCTATACGGCCTCCTTCGAATACAAGCTCACCCGCGGAGGTCGCCCCTACGGGTGGCCCCTGGCCGCGTACATGCGGCCCGAAGAAGAGCTCGGGCGCGAGCGGGTCTTCCCCAGGTCCGAACGCACGTACGAGGCCGCCCGTGCGACGCTTCTCGAGCGGGTGCTCGCGGTCGTTCCCGACGCGCTCGAACGGTCGCCCGACGGCGTCCGACGGCTGATCGAATTTGCGATGGGGCCGAAAGCCAAAACAACCAAAAGGGCCGCCAAGACCGCCCGGACCGCTCGTAAAGGAAAAGCAGAAAAGACCGCACCGTCAAGCACTGGGAGGAAGTGAATCCCTACGGCGATGTCTTTTCCCGTACGCCCTGCGGTCCCGATCGCGGGGTGTTTTTCTGCACCCCAAACAAACCGAACGCTCGTTATGTCAGGATTCGGACACGCTTTCTTCATTTTCTTCATTTGCGAGGTTTGTCGTGTACGGATACCTGCTTCTCACCGCCGCCATTGTTTCCGAAAGTAGACTTATTCTTTCCTCTCGACCCTCCCTACTCTTACCCGACGTGCCGTAAAGCCCCGCCGTTCACGGCGGGGATATAAGGCACCCGCGCGAAGCGCGGACCGATGCC
>ENA-UERU01000375-UERU01000375.1-human-gut-metagenome-genome-assembly--contig:-NODE-375-length-37195-cov-25.084406_pt1 | contig 37195 bp, 34 predicted proteins | sample MGYA00242988_ERZ507989 | MGnify/ENA primary metagenome ERZ507989 (study PRJEB26167, sample SAMN06115519) | human gut metagenome | host: Homo sapiens | place: China:Hunan | collected 2015-08-21...
AGGATTTCGATTAAGATTGGAACAATGTTTATTAGTTTATACAATAAAAAATGAACTAGCACAATGAGTATATATATGATATAATATAGAGTTAGTTAAGAATGGATTTATAAATTAATAATAAAATTTGTGGAGGATTTTATGGGAAGATTTTATAAAAAAGCGATAGTTACAGCTTTATTAGTATCAGCATTATCAACTACAGCTTTTGCAGCGCCAGAAGATGTATATACAAATATTGCTGATAGTGCAGTGATTATGGATGCAACAGATACATCAGTGTTTAAACCAGCAGCTATTAAATCATTAACAGATTATGATGAACATTATCGTTTATATAAATATGACACGATATCAATTAGAATTATAGGCTACAAAGATGCTCAAGGCTTGGATAGCATTATGATCGGTACAGATGGCTATGTAAATCTACCTTATGCAGGTAGCGTGAAATTAGCAGGTCTAACTATTGAAGAAGCAAAACAAGTATTGACTGCAAAATTTGGCAGATATATTAAAATACCTGATATGTCGATAATCGTCACTAACTATGGACCTAGAAAAGTACAGGTATTGGGAGAAGTGAATGCTCCAGGTACAGTGGAATTAGCTTCTGATGATATGAATGTATTATCTGCTATTTCTAGAGCTGGATGGGTGACTACATATGGTCGTATCAAAAAAGTACAGGCCATTCGCATAAATGATGGTGTTATGTATGTGAAAGAAGCCAATATTAAAGATTATATAGAAAAACATGATATCAGTCAGAATTTTGCCTTAGAAGATGGAGATATCTTATATATTCCTAAATCTAATAAAATCGACTTCCATAAAGACGTATTACCACTTATCAATGTATATAGTACGTATAGAGCTTTGACTGATTAATTAGGAGTGAAATAATGGATATAAATAATGCAAATGATAATGATACAATTGATTTAAGAAAATTGTTTTCTTTAATGATGGAAAAGAAAAAGATAGTTATAGCGATAGTAGTAATTTGCACTATTATTGCTACTATAGTTGCTTTTGTCTTGCCAAAATCTTATCAATCTACTACACTTGTACGTGTAAAAGCTGGTGGAAGTTCTATGTCTGGTTATGCAGCAATGGCAGCTGGTTTAGGTATAGATGCAGAGGGTTCATCATCTGCTAGTCCTGAAAATTATATAGAGCTTATGAAATCTAGGGAAGTTTTAGAGCCTATTATAGAACAAGTAGATATGCCGGAAGAAGATAAAGAAAAGCTTACTACAGAAAATTTTATTAAAAAATATCTAGAAATCACAAATACAAAGAAAACAGATTTAATCAATATTAAAGCTTATGGTAAGACTCCAGAAGAAGCACAGATGATCTCTCAATCTGTAGCCGATAATTTCTTAGCATTGATGACAAAATTAAACAAAGAAGATAATTCTTCTGTGTTAAAATTTCTTGATGAACGTATAAAAATCGCTAAAGAAGAGATGGAAACAGCAGAAAATAAATTAGCTGCTTATCAGCAGGAGCATAAAATCTATGCACCTGATGAACAAGCCAAAGCTATTATTGCTAATTTAAATAATTATGATACAACGATTGCTCAGCTTCAAGCGCAGAGTGAAGGTGATAGTGCAAAACTTGCAGGTGTGACTGGTCGATTGGAACAGCAAAATGCTTCTTTATTAGAATATAATGTATCTGATAATACAAATATCGGCAATATCCGTGAGTCTATAGTCAATAAACGTGTAGAACTTGTAGGACTTCAGCAACAGTTCACTGATGAACATCCAGATGTGATTAAAGCCAAAGAAGAATTAAATAGTCTCGAAAAATCATTATCTGATGAGATCGCAAAGGCTGTAAATTCTCAATCAGTGACTTTAAGTCCAGTGCAATCTAATCTTTTAAAAGATAAAATCAGTACAGAAGTGCAGATATCTGTAAATAATGCTTCTCTAGAAGCTTTGAAAGCAAAACAAGCAGAAGCTCAAGAGAATATAGCTACATTATCTGCTGATAGCGTGGAATATATGCGTTTAGAACGTAATGCTAAAATTACAGGTCAAGTATATACTTCTCTTGTACAAAATTATGAACAGACTAGAATTCAAGAAGCAAAAGATTCTATGGATATCCAGATCATTGATGCAGCAGATTTACCAAAAGAAGATATGCCAGCTAAGCCAAATAAAAAAATAATTGTAGTTATTGGCTTTGTTTTAGGTATAATGATCAGCTTGGGTTATACCTTATATAATTATAGTAAAAGATATGGTTTATAATAGGAAATAGATGTAAAAGGAGAAGTGTAGATTTAAAGATAAATATAGCTTCTCCTTTTATACTATAAATGAAAATAAATGCAATGTAGGTGAATTTATTGGCACAGAATTATAAAACTAATCTAAAACAGAATATCCGCATAATTTGGTCCGGTATATCACTGATAGCAGATTATCTAGCAGTATTATTAGCAGAGATGGTAGCGATATGTTTTAGTGAGGAAAATCTTCGCTATATAGATTTATTTATCGTTATACCGTTTATCTATATAGCTTTTATCGCTGCTGCAAGGACTTATCGTCGTATTATTCCTTTTTGGCAGAGAATAGAGTCGCTTTTTTATAGTAGTATCTATAGTATTATTGCTATCTTATTATTCTTTTTTGTGCGAGCAAATTCTACTGAACACAGTATTGCTTTTTTAGCATTACTTTGGTTAGCTAGTTTTATATGTCTAATAATTGTGCGTTATTTATTGAAACGTATATTAGATGAACGTAAAATATTTAGAATACCATTATTGATAGTTGGTGCTCAGGAAGAAGCATTGGCTTTTGTTAAAAGTATAAATAATGATATCGGGATGAGTTCCTATAAGGTAGTAGGTTTAATTAGTGATAAAACTCCTATAAAAGGATTAGAAAATTATCCTTTATTAGGTGATTTTAAGGATATAGAAAAGATAATTAAAACTACAGGGGTAAATAATGTATTGATAGCAGTTCCTTATTTAGAACAAACAAAAATACAAAATATTATTCATCGTGTACAGCCATTAGTGAAAAATATTTGTATAATACCTAATCTTACAGCTATTCCTATGGGGGGAATAGATGTAGAAACATTTTTTACGGAAAAAATCATGCTTATTCGTGTGCGTAATAATTTAGAACGCAGATTTAATCGCATTATTAAATATTTATTTGATATGATATTGACTATAGTGGGAACAATTTGTATTTCTCCACTTTTAGTCATCATAGCGATATGGATATATAAAGACTCTCCTGGACCTGTGATATTTAAACATATGCGAGTGGGTAAAGATGGAAAAGAGTTTCCTTGTTATAAATTTCGTTCTATGTGTGTAGATGCTAAGGAAAAATTAGAAGAATTATTAAAAAATGATCCTAAGGCAAGAGCTGAATGGGAACGAGATTTTAAATTAAAGCATGATCCTAGAATTACTAAATCTGGAGCTTTTTTGCGTAAGACTAGTCTTGATGAATTGCCACAGATTTTTAATGTATTAAAAGGTGAGATGAGTCTTGTAGGTCCAAGACCTATAATTAAAGCAGAGATGGAACGTTATGGTAATTATATTAATGATTATTTAATGGTACGACCAGGGATTGCAGGAATGTGGCAATGTAGTGGTCGTAATGATATAGATTATACAGAGCGTGTGCATATGGACAGTTGGTATGTACGTAATTGGTCTGTATGGCTTGATATAATGATTTTATGGAGAACTTTTAAAGCTGTATTTGCAAAAAAAGGAGCTTATTGATAGATGAAAATTATTGTTTTAGCAGGTGGAGGAGGTACTAGATTATTTCCACTATCTAGAGATTGTTATCCTAAACAATTTCTTCATGTAATTGGAAATAAATCTTTACTTGCTCAAACTATAGAGAGATTTTTAGGCTTAGTAGAAGCAAAAGATATTATTATTGTAACTAATGAACGCTATATTTTTCATGTGCAGGCAGAATTAAAAACTATAAATGCACAAGAAGCGCATATTATCACTGAACCTATGGGAAAAAATACAGCTCCCGCTATTGCCTTAGCACAGAGTTATTGTCAAGATGTATTGCAATGTGATGATGATGAGATATTATTTGTTAGTCCATCGGATCATTTAATTAAACCGATAGATGTTTTTCAAGATTTAATTAGAAATGCTCAAGATGTAGCTAAAGATAATATAATTACTTTAGGAATTAAACCTACAAAACCAGAAATTGGTTATGGTTATATTGAAGCAGAGAAAAATAATAACTTAGCTAAAAAAGTTATTTCTTTTAAAGAAAAGCCAGATTTGGTTACAGCTAAAGAATATATCGCTTCTGGTAATTACTATTGGAATGGTGGTATGTTTATGTTTAGCATAGCTACTATGCAGGCTGAACTCATTAAATATATGCCGGCAATAATAGATATTACCCAAAATGGTTATCAGTATATAGTAGATAATTTTGCAGATATGCCAGATATATCTATTGACTATGCGGTAGCAGAAAAATCAAAAAAGATGATGATGATACCAATGGAGAATATTTATTGGAATGATATTGGCAGTTTTGATGCTATTGCAGAAGTACTTTCTGATAAAGATAAAAATGTATTTAAAGGTGATATTTTAGCGGAAAACTGTACAGATACGATGATTATTGGTGATAATCGTTTAATAGCTGGTATTGATTTAGAAAATTTAATGATTATAGATACACCAGATGCACTTCTTGTAGCAAAAAAAGGTGAAAGTCAAAAAGTAAAAAATATAGTGAATAAGCTTAAACAAAATAAAAGAAAAGAAGCAAAAGAAAATGTCACTATGTATCGCTCGTGGGGAAAATATACTTTACTTACTGAGAGTAAAGGTTATAGAGTGCGTAAAATAGAGATGGATCCAGGGGCTTCGCTGACTATGCAGATGCATTATCATCGTAGTGAGCATTGGACAGTTATTTCTGGTACAGGTAAAACTATTATTAATGATAGAGAAAGTATTTTTACGGAAAATCAAAGTACTTATATTCCTATGGGAGTAAAACATAAATTATCTAATCCAGGGAAAATACCTTTGATTATTATAGAGGTGCAATCTGGTAAATATATTAATGAAGACGATATTGTAGTTTTTGAGGATAACTAATGAAAATAGTACATGTAGTAGAATGTTTTGCAGGTGGAGTATTTAGTTTTTTATCTAATTTGACTAATGAATTAGATAAAGAAGAATATATAGTAATTTATGGTATTAATAGAGATAATACTCCTAGCGATTTTAGAGAAAAATTTCCTCCAAATACAAAATTTATATCATGGAAAAGTGCTAGTAGGAGTTTAAATCCTTTAACAGATCTAAAAGCTTTATGGGAATTATATATAATATTAAAAAAAATAGATGATATAGATATAATTCATTTACATTCGAGTAAAGCAGGTTTTCTTGGTCGTATAGTAAGTTTTTTATTAGGAAAATCAAGTAGAACAATATATACTCCGCATGCAATATCTTTTTTGCGTTTAGACGTAAGTTCAAAAAAAAGAAAAATTTTTATTTGGATGGAAAGATTTGCTAGTTTTTTTGGTGGGAAAATAGTGGCTTGTTCTCAATCTGAAAAAGAAGCTATTGAAGAGCAAGGTATAAAAAATGTTACTTTTATCAATAATGGAATAAAACCATTACAGATAGAAAAAAAAGAAAATACAAGTAATAAAATAACAATAATTTCTGTAGGTAGATTATCCATTCAAAAAAATCCTAAGCTTTTTAATGATATAGCTTTAGAATTTAAAGATAATCCTAATATCCAATTTATTTGGTGCGGTGATGGTGAATTAAAATCAGAATTAATTTCACAAAATATAAAATGTACAGGCTGGATAGAACGAAAAGAATTAGAAAGTTGTTTAGCTAATGCAGATATATATTTATCTACCGCATTATGGGAAGGGTTGCCATTGTCTGTATTAGAAGCTATGTCTATAGGTTTACCTGTTATATTATCTAGTTGTGTAGGAAATAGAGATTTAGTAGAAGATAATGGTTTTTTATATATTGATAAAATCGAAGCTGTTAAAAATATTAATGAATTACTAAAAAATAAAATATGGATAAATAAAAAAGGCCATAATTCAAAAATAATAGTTGAAAATAATTTTAATATGAGAAATATGGCAATATCGTATTTAAATATTTATAAAGGAATGAAAAGCTAGTGAATAAAGTTGGTATCGTATCATGTTATTTCCAAAAAAATTATGGAAGTATGCTTCAAGCGTATGCTACTCAACAAGTTATAGAAAAATTAGGTTATAAATCTGAAACAATTTGTATTGATGGTATAGCTAAAGAAATTCGTAATGCAAAATTAAAGCATTATATGAGACAATTAAATGATTGGAATATTATTAAAGGAAAATTAGGTTTTATAAAAAGATTTTTCTTAAAAAAAATGGATAGTAATTTTAAGGAAAATGTATTGATTAGAGATAAAAAATTTAATGAGTTTAAAAATACTAAATATAAATTATCTCCGGTATATAATTCTAAAAAAGAAATAGGAAATTATTGTAATAATTATTCATCTGTTCTTGTTGGAAGCGATCAATTATGGTTACCTTCTAATATTGATGCAAATTATTATACTTTGAATTTTGTTCCTGAAAATATTAATAAAATTGCATATGCTACAAGTTTTGGTGTTTCATCTTTACCAAAAAGACAGTGGTCTTTTGCTAATAAATTTTTAAATCGTATAAATTATGTATCAGTACGTGAAGAAGGTGGGCAAAATATTATAAAACAAGTAGCTCATCGTGAAGTACCTGTAGTCTGTGATCCTACTTTATTATTTACAAAAGATGAATGGCTTAATTATTTTCCAAATAAAAGATTGTATAAAGATAAATATATTTTTTGCTATTTCTTAGGGAATAATCCTGAACAGAGAGCCTTTGCAGATAAAGTTAGAAATGAAACTGGATATAAAATTGTATCTTTATTGCATATGGACGAATATATAAAAAGTGATATATCTTTTCCTGATTATGCACCATACGATATAGGTCCAGAGGAATTTGTTAATTTAATACGAAATGCAGAACTAGTTCTTACTGATTCTTTTCATGGAACAGTATTCTCTGTGTTAAATGGTAAGAAATTTTTTACTTTTAGACGATTTAAAGAAGGATCTAAATTATCTACTAATTCTAGAATGCATTCGTTATTTAATTTATTAAATTTGCATGAAAGATTTATTACTCCAGATATGAATGTGAATGATGCTTTAAGCTTAGATATTAATTATGAAATAGTATGGGATAGAATAGAATTATATAGAAAAAAATCATATGAGTATTTAATAAAAGCTTTAAAGGCAGGTAAATAAATGATTGAAATAAAAGATAAAAAAAATTGTTGTGGCTGTTCAGCTTGTTATAGTATATGTCCTAAAAATTGCATAGAAATGAAAGCTGATAGAGAAGGATTTTTATATCCAAAGATAAATAAAGATTTATGTATAAATTGTGGATTATGTGAGAATGTTTGTCCAATTATAAATAAAGTTGAAGAAAAAGTTTTTGAGCAAGAAGGATATTTAGTTCAAAATAAGGATGAGAAAATAAGAAAAGAAAGTACATCTGGAGGAGCCTTTTCTGCAATTGCAAAGTATGCACTCGATAGAAAAGGTGTAGTTTTTGGTGTTCAATATGATGAAAATTTAAATGTAGTGCATAGTTATGTAGAAAATGAAATAGATCTAAAATTATATAGAAATAGTAAATATGTTCAAAGTAAAATAGGAGAGACTTTTAAACAAGCTAAAAAATTTCTAGATAAAGATAGATGGGTATGTTTTAGTGGAACTGCATGTCAAATAGAAGGGTTAAAAAAATATTTAAAAAAAGATTATAATAAACTTATAACAGTAGATGTTGTTTGTAGAGCAGTGCCTTCTCCATTATTGTGGAAAAAATATGTTGCATATCAAAAAAGTAAATATGGTGATGATATAAAAAATATATTATTTAGGGATAAAGCTTTTTATGGATATAATCATTCGCAGATTTCTATACAATTATCTAATGGTGAAAAAGTATATCATAATGGATTAGAATCTGATCCGATGCTTAGAGCAATGTTTTTAAATATTTGTCATCGACCTTCTTGTTATGATAATTGTGTATTTAAAAAACAATATAGAATAAGTGATTTTACTATTTGGGATTGTTTTGTTGCAAATAAATTTACTGAAAATCTTGATGATAAGGGAACAACAAGAGTTTTAATTCATACAAAAAAAGGAATTAAGATTTTTAATGATATAAAAAATAAAGTTAATTATGAAAGAATAGATATTAATTCTCTTACAAAAGATGTAAAAGAATTAAATATTTCTGTAGAAATGAATTATAAAAGAATAGATTTTGTAAGAGATTTGCAGGTTTTAAATGGAGATGAGTTATTTAATAAATATTTTAGAGAAACATTGAAAATAAAAATAGAAAGAACTATTAGACGTTTATCAGCTAAATTGGGAATATATAGTTTTATAAGATGTATATATAATAAATTAAAATAATTATATATTTTAGAGGAATATAAAATGAATGACATAAAAGTTTCTATTATTGTACCTGTATATAAAGTACCAGAGATATATTTGAGAAAATGTATAGAAAGTTGTATAAATCAAATTTTAAAAAATATAGAGATTATTTTAGTAGATGATGGTTCTCCTGATAATTGTGGAAAAATTTGTGATGAATATGCATTAAAAGATAAAAGAATAAAAGTTATTCACAAAAATAATGAAGGAGTAAGTAAAGCTAGAAATGTAGGAATAGTGAACGCTAAGGGGAAATATATTGGATTTGTAGATGCAGATGATTGGATTGAAAAAGATTTTTATGAAAAGATGATACTTTTTGGAGAACAAAATAAGGTGGATGTTGTTGTTTCTGGATTTGTAAAGGAAAAAAATAATAAAATAATAGAATGTTTAATTAAGGGAGAAAATAAAATTTTTAATAAAATAGAAGCATTAAAAGTTTTATTGGAAAGAAAATTATATGTTTGGAGTCCTTGTGATAAAATTTATAGAACAAGTATTTTAAAAAGAAAAAAAATTTTTTTCCCTGAAAAAATTAGTATGGGAGAAGATCTAGATTTTATATGGAATTTATTTAATAAAATAGATAAGGTGGGGTATATTTCTTTAAATAAATATCATTATTGTTATAGAAAAAATAGTGCAGTAATAAATAAGAATCCCAATAAAAATTTTTCTAGTATATTAGTTATGAAAAAAATTTTAGATGAAAGTAAAAATATAGATAATGATTTATATAAAAGAATGCAGGAGTTATATATAAAAGAATTAGCAAGTTGTTGTAGAAATATGTTAATTTATAATAAAGATAAAAATAGTTATGAATTAGAAGTAAAAGGTTTACAAAAAGAATTAAGAAAAAATATATATGCTTTATTAAGAAATAAAGATTTTAAATTGAAAATTAAATTAGCAATAATATTTTTTCTATTTCCTTATAATATTTGTAGAAATTTTAAATTTTTATTAAAGTAATATAAATAAAAGAGGTATATTATATGGTATTTTATATAGTTTTATGGAGTATGATGGCTATATATTCTTTTTTTGATTTGACTGATTTAAAATATAATCTTAAAAAGAATCTTATTTTTGGGGGAGCTATATTATGTACATTTCTTGGAGGAATACGTGACAAGGTAGGAACCGATTGGGAACAATATTATTATTTTTTTATGGGATATAATACGTATAATGAATTTTTTAATGGTGTATATCCTTATGAATATGGATATTTATGGCTTAATTATTTAATAAAGATTATTACGGATCAATACAATATTTTTTTATTAATATTTACAGGTATTATATGTTTTTTTAAATATAAATTAATAGTGAAATTAGCACCATTACCGCTAATAGTATTTTTATTAAATTTTTCTTATTATAAAGGCGATATTTTTTCAGTAAGGCAATCATTAGCAATATCAATAATTGTATTTTCGTTGATATATATAGTAAAAAAAGATTTGTGGAAATTTTTGATTATAGTATTAATTGCTACTTTTTTTCATAGAACATCAATAATTTTTTTACCGGCATACTGGATTTATCATAAAAGTTTTTCAACAAAAAATATAGTATTATTAATAGGTATTTCAATATTGATAGGAAATAGTGGCTTGATAGAATATATTGTTAATATTTTTTTAGGTATAGATGCAACTGTTATAAATAAATTAGCAGGATATATGGAAAATTCTGGAGAAAGTTATGAAGTAGTTGGTTATATAGGTATATTTTTAGCTATATTAAAAAAAATATTTTTTATTTTTATTTTTACAGTAGTAAAGTCTAAATTAAGTGAAAAATATTTTTGTTATAATGGATTATATAACTTTTTTTGTTTTTCCTGTTTTATATATTTTTTATTTTTGTTTTCAATACCAGAAGTTTCTCTAAGAATTATTGTTTATTATAATTTTTTTGAAATATTTTTATTGTCTATGTTAATAGGTTACTTTAATAATAACATTTTAAGAATAATAACGTGGTTGATATTAGTTTTATATAGTGGAATTTATTTTTATTATGCTTTGAATAGATATTATGAATTATATGTACCATATAATTCAATATTTAGTTTGTGATAATATAAGGAGTGTGAGCTTAATGAAGGGTTTGATGATATCATCTGATTTTAGAGGTAAAATATTAGATGGTGGAATGGCAATTAATAAAAGAAATTATATGATTTTAAATAAGTGTTGTGAAGAATTAGATTTATTTGTGATAAAAAAAAAGAATACATTTTATAAGAAAACTCAATTATTATATGAGATTTTTACGGCAAAAAATTTTTATGGAATTGGATTAAAAGATATAGAAGATATAATTAATAGTATAAAACGTAATAAATATGATTTTTGTTTTATAAGTTCTTCTTTAGCGGGAATTTTAGCATATTATATAAAAAAAAATGTTCCACAAATAAAAGTAGTAGTATTTTTTCATAATCTAGAATATAAATATTTTATTCAAATGAGAAAAATATTTAGTTATAAATTTCCATATAGGTATTTATTAGGAGTTTTAGCCAAGAAAAATGAAAAATTATCAATAATATATGCAGATAAAATAATTTCATTAAATAAAAGAGATGCTATAGAAATAAAAAATTTATATGGTCGAGACATTGATTTTGTATTGCCAACAACATTTGATGATAAATATAAAAATGATGTTAATTTAAGTTGCAATATCAAAAGTAATACGAAAAAAATATTGTTATTTGTAGGTTCAGATTTTTATGCTAATTTTCATGGTATAAATTGGTTTATTGAGAATGTGTTAGGTAGTTTAAATAATATAATTTTGTATGTTGTGGGAAAAGGAACAGAAACATGGAGAGAAAAATTTAAAAATATTAATAATTTAAATATAGTAGGAAGTGTAGATGATTTAGGAAAATATTATGCATTAGCAGATGCTGTAGTTTTACCTATTTTTTTAGGTAGTGGAATGAAAACTAAAACAGCAGAAGCTTTAATGTATGGAAAATATATATTTGGAACAAAAGAAGCTTTTGAAGGATATGATATTGATTTTGGTAAAATAGGTGGTTTATGTTGTAATAAAGATGATTTTATAGAAAAAATAAATAATCATTTTAAAGTAATTAATAATGATTATAATGAATATAGTAGAAAAATATTTTTAGAAAAATATGATACAAAAAAATGGATAGGTATAATGAAAAATTTTTTAAATGAGAATTAATTTTTATATAGAAAGGTAAATGATAGTGAAAATAGCTGTTATAACATTAAATCAAAATGATAATTATGGTAATAGATTACAGAATTATGCGTTGCAGAAATATTTATTTGATAAAATAAAAGTAAATAAAATAGATACTATTTGGTATGATCCAAAATATACTTGTATATCTAGAGTAGATGCTTTTACATGGAAAACATGGATAAAATATTTTATAAATTGGAAAACTATTAGATCATATTTAAAAAAATATTATATAGAAGATACTATTCGTATGTATAATATAAGTAAATTTACTAATAGAATAAAAACTAGATTTGATTTTCAAATAAAAGATAAAATAAATGAAGAATATGATTATTTTATAACAGGTAGTGACCAAGTTTGGAATCCTAATTTTTGGTCAAAAAATAATAATCATGCAAATATTAGATTTTTAAAATTTGTACCTAAAGAAAAACGCATTGCTTATGCAGCTAGTATAGCTATTCCTGAAATACCAAAGGATAAAGAACAATTTTTTAAAGATAGTTTAAATGAGATGAAAACAATATCAATGAGAGAGAAAGCGGGAGCTGATTTAGTAAAAAAATTAACAGGAAGAGAAGTTCCAGTAGTAGTAGATCCAACAATTTTATTATCTAAAGAAGAATGGCAAAAGATAGAAATGATTCCGGAGTGGTATAGTGGAGAAAAATATATTCTTACTTATTTTTTAGGAAATTCATCACCAGTGATTGAAAAAATTGCAAAGAAAAATAATTGGAAAATCTATAATTTGATGGATAAGGATAATTTTGATTTATATACCTCAAGAGTAGAAGAATTCGTATATTTAATAGATCATGCACAATTAATAGCTACGGATTCATTCCATGCGTGTGTATTTTCCATTTTGATGGGTACACCGTTTTTGGTTGTTAATAGACAACAAAAAGGAATGGCAGATATGACTTCTCGTATTGATACTTTATTAGAGTTATTTGGGTATCACGATAGATATATAGTAAATGGTAAATGTGAGTTATCTGATAAAGGAATTTTAAATATGGATTTTAGTAGGGTAAAAGCTATTCAAGAACGAGAGAAAAAACGTTCAAAAGATTTTTTAGAAAAGGCTTTAAATTTAAAAGTTAGTGATAGATAAGGAATAATTATGTTGATAAATAAGTTGAAAAAAGTAGAGATATTAAAAACTTTATATTATACATTTTTATCAAGAAATATAAATAAAATAGAAAGAAAATCTAAGTTTATTTGTTTAAAAAAAAGTAATTTTCAATTAGCAAAATCAGCTAAAATTATATTGAATGGAACAATAATGTTTTCAGATAATGATATTAATGGTTCAACTAGACAATCTAATTTAAGAATGGATAAAGATAGTATATTAGAAATAAAAAAAAATTTTTCTATTTATTATGGTGCAGATATAATTTTGTTTAAAGGAGCTAAATTGAAATTAGGATCTGGATTTTTTAATTCTAATATAAAAATACGTTGTCATGAAAAGATAGAAATAGGAGAAAATGTGGCAATTTCTCATGATGTAACAATAATGGATTCTGATGCTCATGAAGGTCTTTGGGAAGGATATGAAAAGACAAAACCTATAAAAATAGGAAACCATGTTTGGATAGGTACTAGAGTTACTATTTTAAAAGGTGTAACTATTGGAGATAATGCAATTATTGCGGCTGGTTCAGTTGTAACAAAAGATGTTCCAAATAATACTGTAGTAGCTGGAGTACCAGCAAAAGTAATAAAGATAAATATAAATTGGAAGTGAATAATTTAGATGATAGATAGTTTAAATAAAAATAAATGTACAGGTTGCAGTGCCTGTTATAATATTTGTCCTAAAGATGCTATTAAGATGAAAAAAGATAGGGCAGAATTTCTATATCCAGAAATAGACTATGATAAATGTATAAAATGTAATTTATGTGAAAAAGTATGTCCATCAATGTCTAAACAAGAATGTTTAGAAGATAGATTTAAAGAGCCTATGGTAAAAGCAGCATGGTCTAAAGATGAAAATATAAGAATAAATAGTACATCAGGTGGATTATTTAGTGAATTAGCTAAAGGTTTTATGAAAGAAAAGGAAACATTTGTTATAGGAGCTATTTATAATAAAGATTTTCTAGTAGAACATTATATTACTAATCAGACGAAAGATTTAGAGTTGTTAAGACAATCTAAATATGTTCAAAGTGATAAAAAGTATATATTTAGTGAAATAAAAGATTTATTGAATAAAAATAAAAAAGTGTTATTTGTTGGTGCTCCTTGTGAGGTAATGGGATTATATAGTTTCTTAAGAAAAAAATATGAAAATTTGTATACGATTGATTTTTTATGTTTAGGAACTAATTCTCCTAAAGTATATCGTAAATTTTTGGAAACACTAGAAAAAAAATATAATAGTAAAGTAAAAAGAGTATGGTTTAAAAATAAAACATACGGATGGAATTTATTTAGTACAAAAGTTGAATTTGAAAATGGTAGAAGTTATTTAAAAGATAGAAAACATGATTATTTTATGCGTGGATATATAGGAAAAAATAAATTTTATATTAGAAAATGTTGTACACAGTGTCAATATAAAGGTTTTCCTAGAATTGCAGATATTAGTTTAGGTGATTTTTGGGGATTAGGCAAAAAATATCCAGAGCTTGATCAAGATAAAGGTACTTCTGTAGTATTAATTAATTCTCAAAAAGGTAAATTTTTATATGAAAGTATTTTAAATAATATAAATTCATATGATAAAAATATAGAAGAAGCTCTGCCAGGAAATTTTGCGTTAATGAATTCACCTAAATTAGATGAACGAGTAAATGAGTTTTATATAGATATAGATAAGATGCCTTTTGATGAGTTAATAGATAAATATTGCAAATATACAATTAAAGATAGATTGAGATTAATAAAAAGTGATATAAAAAATTTTTTTGGAATAAAGGAATATTTATAGTATGTATATATTGATAGGAATAGTAATAATTTTATTATTTATTTGGATATGTAATATAAAATATAAAAATAGTGATTATTTTTTAGGTGATTATAATAAAATAAAAAAATTTATTGAGGGAGTTCCTAAAAACTTAGAAATAGTAAACACTGGTAGTAATCATGCATATCATGGATTTAATTATGATAATAAGAAATATTTTAATTTTGCGTCGGGTGCACAGTCTTTAAATTATGATTATAAAATATTAAAACAATATAGTAATAACCTGAAGTATGATTGTAAGGTTTTGATTGTATTAGCACCATTATCTTTTGGTTTTGTTGATTATAAAAATGATAGTAGTAATAGCAGATATTATTTTTTTATGGATAAAGATAAAATTTTAAATTATTCAAAGCTAAAAAAATTTTTATATGTTAACATACCTATTCTAAAATCATGGAAAAATTTTATACGTATATTTTTAAGAAAAAAGGAAATAAAATCTATTGTTAATACACCAAATAATGCTGAAAAAGAAGCATTATTAAGAATCAATGGATGGAAAAAGCAGTTTAATTTAAAAAATTTATTGGATAAGAAGTCAGCGAGTTATTTAAAAGATGAATTTGAAAATGTAAAAACTATATTATTAGATATGATAGAATTTTCTTTGAAACATAATTGGCGTCCGATAATTATTATTCCTCCAGCAAGTGTTTTTTTAACGGAAAAAATTTCAGATGAATTTATGAAAGAAGTATTATATGATAATATAAGATTTTTAAAAGATAAACAAATACCTATATTAGATTATTGGAAAGATGATAGATTAAATGATTACAAGTTATATATAAATTCGGATTTTTTGAATGAAAAAGGTAGTAAGTTGTTTACAGAAATAGTTTTAGAGGATATAAAAAAATTAGATAAGGCATAAAAATGAATCAAAAGAAAATAGGAATATTATTATCTTATGGAAATATAATAATAACGATAATAACAAATTTAATATATACACCAATAATGTTAAAAATTTTAGGTCAAAGTGAATATGGAATATATACTTTAAGTAGTTCATTAGTAGGATATTTTTCTTTATTATATGCAGGTTTGAGTAGTACATATATGAGATATTACTTTCGGTATAAAAAAGATAATGATAAAGGAAATATCTATAAATTAAATGGATTATTTTTGTCATTATTTACTATATTAGGTATTTTTGTATTTGTTATTATGTTAGCAGTTATATATAATATAGAAGCAATATTAGGTAATAAATTAACTGTTAATGAATATAGTTTAATAAAAGTATTGTTATTTATAATGGCTATAAATATTGCTATTATAATGCCTAAAACGGTATTTGCTACATTAGCTATATCTAAAGAAAAATTTATCTTTATAAAATCATTAGATTTATTTAGAGGTATAACAACACCGATAATATCATTAATATTATTATATAATAATTTTGGTGCAGTTGGATTAAGCATAGCAGTATTATGTTGTACAATTTTAGATTTATTATTTAATATATATTATTGTTTTAAATATTTATCTAATAAGTTTTACTTTAGAAATATGAATTTTAAATTACTACCAGGAATGTTTAGCTTTTCCTTTTTTATAATGCTACAAGTTGTAATGGATCAGTTAAATTGGCAGATTGGAAAATTAGTATTAGCTAGAACATCAGGAAGTGAATCAATTGCAGTATATTCTGTAGGAGTACAAATTAATTCTTTATTTTTGATGTTTTCTTGTGCAATATTAGGAGTATTTAGTCCACAAATTTATAAATTAGCACAGGAAAAAAATGCTATAGAAAAATTGTCTGAATTGTTTTGTAAAGTTGCTAGATTTCAATATTTTATAGTATTTTTTATTTGGATTTCGTTTGTTATATTTGGGAAAAGTTTCATACTTCTTTGGGCAGGTAAAGGATATATTAATTCGTATTATGTAGCAATATTACTAATGACACCTTTAATAATAGCATTAACGCAAAATATTGCTATTGAGATGTTAAGAGCTTATAATAAGCATGCTTTGTGGAATATAATACATTTGGCCTTTGCTATAGTAAATTTTATGATAAGTATACCATTAGCTATATATTACAAAGAAATAGGTACAGCTATAGGTACTTGTATAACAATGGGGATAGTTACTATTATTATAGATAATATATATTATAAAAAAGTAATAAAATTAGATATAAAAAAATATTTTACAGAAATATCTAAAATATTACCGACTAGTATTATTATTTGTTTAATAGGTATTATATTATATCTTAATTTTAATATTAATTCATGGTTAGACTTTTTTGTGGTAATATTAGTATTTTTTATTATATACTTAGGATGTATATATTGTTTTGCCTTTAATAAATTTGAAAAGACATTAATAAAAAATATAAGGAGAAGATAATATGTCAATAAAAGACAAAATAAAAAAAAGTAATAAATTTTTTATTAAAAGAAGAACATAGGACGACAGTGATTGTAAAAAAAGCAGATCCTAGTTGTTTATTAAAAGGAAAAAGAGTTATTATAACAGGTGGAAATAGAGGCTTAGGTTTTGAAATTGCTAAAAAATGTATAGAAGAAAAAGCTGAAGTTTTAATTGTGGGGAGAAATGAATGCTCATTAAAAGAAACTAGTAATATATTAAATTGTGAATATGCTGTATGTGATATATCAAATATAAAAAGTGTAGAAAAATTTTTTGAAAATATAAGTAAATATTTTAATGGTAATAAAGTTGATTGTTTAATAAATAATGCAGGTGTATATGCTTTTAATGTAAATAATTTTCATGATGTCACTGAAAAAATATGGGATGACTTATTTAATGTAAATTTAAAGGGAAGTTATTTCATGACAAAATATTTTGTAGAATATTTAGAAAAGCAAAATGTAGATAAAGGAAATATTGTTATTGTATCATCTGAAAGAGCTATAGCTGCAGATGATACACCATATGGAATAACAAAAGCTGGTGTAAATAGTTTTGTAAAGGGTTTTGCTATTAATATAATAGAAAAAGGTTATAGAATAAATGGTGTAGCGCCTAGTGTAATGGCTACAGATATGGGTCTTTATAAGAAAGATGATAATTTATATTCTGAATCATTAAGAGGAAAAAGAATTTTTTTGCCAGAAGAAATTGCAGAAGTAGTAATATTTTTATTAAGTGATATATCAGGTTCTATATCAGGTGAAATAATTGCATGTAATCAAGGAAATTATATAAAAGAAAAATAAGAGTATTTTGTATTATTGATAGAAATAATAAAATTTTTATTAAATAGTTATTTATATGATTAATAGTTGAATAAACTTGTTAATTTATATAGTGAATTTATTAAAATTATTTTGTATCTGATAAATATGGTATTTACCATGCTACAAATGAAGGGATATGTTCATGGTATGATTTTGCTTGTGAAATATTTAAACAAGCAGATATAAAGATAGATGTTGAGCCAGTACCATCAACATCATTTCCAACAAAGGCTACACGACCACATAATTCAAGAATGAGCAAAAAATGTTTAGATGAAGCAGGATTTAATAGATTGCCAATATGGCAGGATGCTTTAGTAAGATATTTGCAAGAATTAAATATGTAAATATAGAAGTTTTTTGTTAAATATTGGAGTTAAAAAGATAGGTGGATTTTTTATCTACCTATCTTTTTTGTTGTAATTTGTGGCTGTTTTTATATGTTATAATATAGATAATCAATGATGGAGGGATATATCATGGAGACTTTTAATAGATTAAATGATTTATACTTCAAAAAGCTTTTAGGAGATAAAAAAAGAAAGAATTTAACGCTTAGCTTTTTAAATGGAGTTTTAAATAAAGATGATGAAAATTATTTTACAGATATAAGTTTTTTAGATAAAGATAATGAACCTTTAACCTTAGACGGTAAATTGTCTAAATTAGATATTAGAGCAGATTTAAATGATGGTACACAAGTGGATATCGAAGTACAAGTTTGTCCGTTTAAATTTATGGCTGAGCGTTCATTATATTATTGGTCGAAGATGTATTCAGAGCAATTAGTAAAAGGTGATGAATACAAAAAGTTAAAGAAGGCTATAGCCATAAATCTATTGGCATTTGTTTATTTAAAAGATGAACAGGATTGGCATAATATCTATAATCTATTAAATGTAAAATCTTATAATAAGCTTACAGACCATATAGAGATACATTTTCTAGAATTGCCGAAATTTACTTTAAAGGATATGCGCAAAATAAGAGCGTCAGAAGCATGGCTTGCTTATTTTTCAGGGAAATATAATAAAGAAGAATTGGAGGAAATAGCGATGACAACTCCAGCAATTAAAGAAGCAGTAGAATTTGAAGATACATTTCTACAGGATAAAATAGAACGTAGAGCGTATGAACAAAGAGAAAAAGCAATAAGAGATTATTATTCATATATGAGTGCATTTAAAGAAGAAGGATTAGAGCAAGGAATAAAGGAAGGTCTAGAACAAGGGTTAAAACAAGGTTTAGAACAAGGTTTAGAGCAAGGATTGAAAAAAGGCTTACAGGAAAATAAAATTCAAAATGTGGTTAATGGATTAAAAGAAGGTATTGATATTAATATTATTGCTAAGATAACTAAGGTATCTATTCAAGATATTGAAAAAATAAAGATAGAGTTTAATTTATAATTTTAGTAGGAAATAAGATAAAATTAAATGTAGAGTATATAAATGGGAATAAAAAGTAATAAGAGATTATTATTTTTATAAAAATTAAATATTTAGTAAGAAAACTGCACCTCTAAAAGTTGTTTTATATCCAATTTTTAGGGTGCAGTTTAATTTTTATCTATGATTTAGTAGTATTCATAATAAATATTGCAATCAAGTATCATATCATCTATTTGCTTATGATCTGTGTATTGCCATATCTTGCAAATGCGATTAGGATATTCAAGTTTAAAGCTGTTTTCATGATAATATTGAGCAGACCAGATGGGAATATAATCTGCAAGTAGATTTAAGTCAATGATATTGGTGAGCCAATTATAGGAACTATATAGACCTACATAATTATAATCTAGTTCATTTAGTCGATTGATGAAATTGCCAATCATATAAGCTACATTGATATTGTTTTTGAGCATAGATTTATCTTCTACATCATACCAAATGCCAAGTGGCGGATTTTGTCCATTGAGATATGTTTTGATTTGTTTATCTACCCAATTAGCTTCTGCTATAGCTTTATCAATTGTTGAAGCATGAGCATAATAATATATGCCATAGGGCAGATTATAAGTTACAGCATTATTTACATGTGAGATAAACATTTCATCTAGATGAGTGTACTCACCTATTTTGATGATAACGCCTTGAATATTATTTGCTTTTAGTTTTTGCCAATTGAGTTTTTCTTGCCAAGCTGAGATATCTACTACTTGAAAATTTTGCATAAGTAATCACTCCTTTAATGATTTACTTGCAGTTTAAATGAAGAAATTAAACCTTTTAAGCAAATTTGGGGAAATTTTTTGTTATTTTTATAAAAATTTACGATATGTCGAATACATTTTATTTTTATAAGAGTATAATATAGTTAATTTAAGAAAAAGCGAGATGATTATAATGCTACTTATAAAGGCAGTAGATTATAGGATTTTGGAATTATGTAAGGCTTATAATTTGAGCATAAATGGCTTGGCAAATAAAGCAGGAATGCCACCTTCAACTGTGGCTAGCTTATTAAGTGAAAAAAGTCGTAATCCTACAGAAGATACTATTTTTAAAATTTGTATTGGTTTTGGTATGAGAATGGATAAATTTTACGCCTCAAATTTATTTGACCTTAAAAATATAAGTTTAGAAAATACTTCGCAGAAAATATATAAAGTTTAAATTCATAACTGCACATATAGCGAAAGGCAAACTATTATGTTTTTGGATAATAGTTTGCCTTTTTTATTTGCTAAAAAAAATTTTTTATTTGGGGGTTGATTTTTGCCATCTAAGTTGCAAGTAAATAAGTGTAAGGAGTTGATAAGATGAATAAAAAACGGCGGCAAAAGATGTTATCAATCAAAGCTATGATGTATTTTTAAATTTTAAAATTAAGGAGTGATTTTTAATGGCAGATACACGCAAATTAACAATGGTATTTACTTTAGATAATGGAGACGATTTTAAATATAATTTAGCAGATCCTAAAGATGAATTGACAAAAAGTGAAGTCGATGTAGTCATGCAGAAAATGATTGATACACAGGCTATTATCAAAGATAATCATAAAGCAACAGCGATTAAAGAAGCATATATTACAACTACTACACAAGATGTTTTAGCTTAAGTTTAATTTATAATTTTATAGTTTATTAGGAGGAATGTATTATGGCAGTTAAGAAAAATGCAGAATGTGAAATCATTATTAAAGTAGAAACAGGTACTACTTCTACAGGTAAAGCTAGCTATAGCAGTCGTAGTTTCGGTTATATCAATCCTTCTTTAGCAGAAGATGATATTTTAGATATCGGTCAAAAAATAGCGGGCTTACAAAAATATAATTTAGGTAGTGTAAATCGTCAGGACACAGCAGAAATAGCTGCGGAATAAGGAAAAAGGGGTGCGTGTCACCCCTTTTTCTTTTAAATTATTCTCTTGATGATAGAAAGAAGACGATTAGATGGAAAGACTATTAATAAAAGCTAAAGCTGGAGATAATTATGCTATACAGTTATTATTAAATAAGTATAAGAATTTATTAAATAGTGCTTCTAGACAACATCATTTAATATCTATTCAAGAAGAGGCGTATGAAGAAGCCGTGATTAGTTTTTATCAGGCAATTAAAGATTTTAATGAGTCTTTAGGTGTGCCGTTTGCCGGTTATGCTAAAGTAAAAGTATATCAAGGTGTGCATACTTTATTTCGTAGGTATTTGCGTATTTGGCAAAATGAAGTGTCATTATCTGCTCAAATGAATACAGATGATGAAGATGAAGTAAAAGAATTTGGGGATTTATTGGCAGTAGATGAGGAGTTAGCTGATAGTATTTCTTCTAGATTAGATATAATGAAGATTATTCATCAATTGCCACCTAAACAGTATGAAGTCTTTATCTTGGTAGTATTTAAGGGATTAAAATATAAACAAGTAGCAAAATTATTGCACATATCTGTACAAGCTGTAAGCAAAAATTATCGTAAAGCATTAGCTTTTATTAATAAATCTCTAGAGAAATAAAGAATTAAGGTGATAATATGGAATATATTTTTACGTATATAGCAAATTATGGTTTTCCTATGGTAGTAGCAAGTTTTTTGTTATTTCGCATGGATAAACACTTGGCTAATTTAGAAGAAGGTATAAGACATATGAATGAAACTTTAGCTAAACAGGTCAATCATTAATAAAAATATAAGTTTTCTTCATCATAAATATAATAAACTGCATTTTTAAAAGTTGTTTTATATTTGACTTTTGAAAGTGCAGTTTAATTTTTTTACGATATTTTTCTGTGTTATAATATAGATGATGGAGGAATATTATCATGGAAAATTTTAATAGATTAAATGATTTATATTTTAAAAAACTTTTGGGGGATAAAAAAAGAAAGAATTTAACACTTAGTTTTTTAAATGGAGTTTTAAATAAAGATGATAAAAACTATTTTACAGATATAAGTTTTTTAGATAAAGATAATGAACCATTAACCTTAGACGGTAAATTATCTAAATTAGATATTAGAGCAGATTTAAATGATGGCACACAAGTGGATATTGAGGTGCAAGTTTGTCCGTTTAAATTAATGGCTGAACGCTCATTATATTATTGGTCAAAGATGTATTCAGAGCAATTAGAAAAAGGTGCTGAATATAAGAAATTAAAGAAGGCTATAGCTATAAATCTATTGGCCTTTGATTATTTGGAAGATGAGCAAGAATGGCATAATATCTATAATCTATTAAATGTGAAATCTCATAAAAAACTTACGGACCATATAGAGATACATTTTTTAGAATTGCCCAAATTTACCTTAAAGGATATGCGAAAAATAAGAGCCTCTGAAGCATGGCTTGCTTATTTTTCAGGGAAATATAGTAAAGAAGAATTGGAGGAAATAGCGATGACAACTCCAGCAATTAAAGAAGCAGTAGAATTTGAAGATACATTTTTACAGGATAAAATAGAACGTAGAGCATATGAACAGAGAGAAAAAGCTATAAGAGATTATTATTCCTATATGAATGCATTTAAAGAAGAAGGATTGCAACAGGGTTTAGAGCAGGGTTTACAGCAAGGATTACAGCAAGGATTACAGCAAGGCATGCAAAAAGGGTTATATCAACAAGCTATACAAACTGCAAAAAATATGTTAAAAGATAAAGTAGATATAAAGCTTATTTCTAAATATACTAATTTAAGTGCAGAAGAAATAAAAAAGATAAACGAAGAATAAAGCCTTAAATTTTGAGGAAATAGTAATGATAAGATTAGTAATTAAAAAATAAGACTTACAATAGGAATGAATAGGATAGCTAAAAATTAATAATAAAGAGAGATTTTCTTCATAGTTATAATTTGGTAAACTTTATAATCAATAGAGTTAATAATTTTATGAAGAAAATCTTTTTTTATGATATAATGATTTTTGATTGTATAAAATTGTCATAATTTAAAGTATTTTATTTATTTGAATAGATTATAGGGAGTAGATTGTTATGAAACGTATTCGCAAAGCTGTTATACCTGCTGCTGGTTTTGGTACTCGTTTTTTGCCAGCGACAAAAGCAACACCTAAAGAAATGTTACCAATAGTAGATAAGCCTACAATTCAGTACATAGTGGAAGAAGCTATCTCTAGTGGTATTGAAGATATTTTGATCATCAGTGGTCATGCTAAACGTGCAATTGAAGACCATTTTGATAGTGCACCAATTTTAGAAGCTGAATTAAAAGCTAAAGGTAAAACTAAATTATTGGAAATGGTACAGGAAACATCAGAAATCAATGTACATTACATTCGCCAAAAACATATGCGTGGTTTAGGTGATGCTATTTTATGTGCTAGAGCATTCATTGATAATGAACCATTTGCTGTATTATTAGGTGATGATATAGTTTATAATCCTGAAATGCCAGCTTTAAAACAGTTGATGGATATGTACACACAAACAGGTGCTACTATTTTAGGTTGTCAACAAGTGCCAAAAGAAAAGGTTTCTTCTTATGGTATTGTAGCAGGCGTGCCAACTATCAATGAACAATTGATGAAAGTTAATGACATGATTGAAAAACCAAGCATTGAAGAAGCTCCAAGTCAAATGGCAGTGCTTGGTAGATATATCATCACTCCAGATGTATTTGAAGTATTGCAAAATACTAAGCCAGGTAAAGGTGGAGAAATACAGTTGACAGATGCACTCAAAGTTATGGCAAAACGTGAAAATGTTTATGCTTATAATTTCACCGGCAAACGCTATGATGTAGGCGATAAATTAGGCTTTTTGAAAGCTACAGTAGAATTTGCTCTCCGTCGTGATGATTTATTTGGTGACTTTGCGGAATATCTCAAAACAATTGTAAAAGATTTATAATAATAATTATAATAAAAAAGGTGATACTTTTAGTATCACCTTTTATTTTATCTATATATTATATTTATGATTAATTTTCTGGGATAGTTAGATTATCTTTAATTTGCGATACTTCGCTATTGATATCTAACATTATAGGAGCTTCAATAGCATAAATACGATTTAAATTATTTACAATATCTTTATGCTCAATTTGATTGTAAGTTCCTTCATTAATGATTACAATGCTTTGACGAACAGTTTCATTTAATTTATAACTATAAACACGAGTTTTTTCCAAAATATTATAAACTAATGTATAATTGTTTTGTGATAATTCACTTGGCGGTAAAGCATCTTGTAATGAATTATTAAAAGCATTTGTTTCATCATATAATCTTTGCAATTGACTTAAAGCTTCAGTTGCAGATATGGATTGATTTTCATAATTAGAAATGATTTTGTGATAAACTGTAGCAAATCTATCTAGCTGATTGATATCTTCTTTATAATCATTGTACCATGTTATAAAATAAGGTTGTTCGTTTAAAATAGCCAAACGTTGCTCAGTGGAGATAGAATTTGAAGAAGATGGTATCACTAAAGAACTATAGACAGCTACAAAACAAAGTAAAATAATGCCACAAGGAATAATAAATATTCTCTTTGTAGGGTATTTTCTATCAGCTAAATAACTAGCAATAATGATAACAATCATAACAGCAATAGCTAGTAAAATATTCATAAAAAATTTTTTCCTCCTTATATTATAAGTTCATTTCTTTGATGGCAAAGAAACGAACCAAAGAAAGCCACCGCAGATAAAATTTAAGCTTTGAAAAAAATTATCATTTCATACAAAGCTTAAAACTCGCTACGCTCAGACAGTTAAGCAAAAACCGTATTCAATGATAATGTTTTTCAATAATCTTGCGATTACCGCTAAATTTTATAATGCGGAAAATATAACAAATTATTTAGCATTATTAAAAATAATACCGAATGTCCCTCACGTTAGCGAATTTTACGGTAGCCATAGGCTATTGGCAAGGATAAAATTATGGCTATGGTTTTAGCTCTACTGTTTGAGCAAAGCGAGTTTAGAGCGTTATAGACATAATTTTATAATTGACAAAGTAAAATTGATATCGGGAGGTAGAGTTCTTTTGTTACTTTTCTTGCTCATGAAAGAAAAGTAAGCAATATATTTATTTTAGCATATTTTTTTAGAAGATATGAAAATTAATTTTAGGATAGAGGTGTATGGTTTGACTTCAAGAAGAATTATGTATTATTTACGGGCTTTTAAAATTTTAGCACTAGGATATTGGCGTTCTGAACAAAAATGGAAGGCTTATGGTATTTTAGCTGTTGTTTTAATTTTAAATTTAGCCAGTGTATTTTTGACGGTATTGGTAAATGATTGGTATAAAGAATTTTGGGATGTTTTGCAAGCCTATGAATTTGATAGTTTTTGGTATTTAGTGGGCAAATTTTCCTTGATTGCCGCTATCTATATAGCGATTGGCGTTTATTCTGTGTATTTACAACAATTATTGCAGATAAAATGGCGTGAATGGCTCACTGATAAATATTTAGTTAGATGGATGGAAAATAGAGCTTATTATAAGTTGAAATTGATGGGAAAAGATATGGATAACCCAGATCAGCGTATTTCTGAGGATATCAATCAATTTGTAGCGTTGACTTTATCTTTGACGATTGGTCTTGTGCGTCAATTGATAACCTTGGTGGCATTTACTGTAATTTTATGGAATTTATCAGGAATTATCACTGTGCCTATTGGCAGTTATGAATGTACTATCTATGGCTATATGGTTTGGTTATCTTTGGTATATTCTATCGTTGGTACGTATCTCACTCATAAGGTGGGTAAGGCACTTATCAATTTAAATTATGAACAGCAAAAATATGAAGCTGATTTCCGTTTTGCGATGATGCGTGTCAGAGAAAATACAGAGTCGATTGCTTTTTATCGTGGTGAAAAGCCTGAGTTAGAAAATTTCTTGACTAGATTTAAGATTGTAATTGGCAATTTCCGCGATATTATGACTCGTCAAAAAATCTTAAACGGTTTTACAGCTGGTTATGGTCAATTGGCGATTATCATTCCATTATTATTGGCTGCACCGCGTTGGTTTGCTAAAGAGGTGCAAGTTGGTTGGATTATGCAAGTATCAAATGCTTTTGGACAAGTTCAAGGGGCAATGTCATATTTTGTAGATGCTTATACAACTATAGCACAGTGGTGTTCTGTAGTTCGCCGTTTAGATGGTTTCAATCGTCATGTCAGTGAAGCTTTGGATTTGAAATCTGATTTAATGATAGATAATGCTTCTAATATTAAAGTCGGTATAGAAAATGTAGATGTTTTCCTTCCTAATAAAAATAAAGATGTTTTAATCAAGAATTGTACAATTGATTTGATGAAGTATCAATCTTTATTGATCATGGGTGCTTCTGGTGTGGGTAAATCAACTCTTTTACGAACACTTGCAGGTCTTTGGTCTTATGCGAAAGGCAATGTTTATTTGCCAAAAGAAGAAGAATTTTTATTCTTACCACAAAGACCATATTTGCCACTTGGTAGCTTAAGACAGGCAATTTCTTATCCTGTAGTCGAAGAAGTAATCAGTGAAAAATATAGTGATGAAGAAATAAAAGAAATACTCATAGCTTGTAAGTTAGAAAATTTAGTAGATAAATTGGATATTGTTGATGATTGGAGTAGAATTTTATCTTTAGGTGAACAGCAAAGAATAGCTTTTGCGAGAATTTTATTATATAAACCTAAATTTGTATTTTTGGATGAAGCTACATCAGCACTTGATGAAACTTTAGAAGGAAATTTATATGATATGTTAAAAACATATTTACCAGATACGAGAATAATAAGTATTGCTCATCGTAGTAGTTTGATTTGCAAGCATCAGGCTATCTTAAAATTAAAAGAGAAAGGTTGTTGGGAAATTCATGAATAATCAAGAAGTTGAAATAAAAATGGAAATAAAAGATAAAGCTCAAGTAGAAAATATACGTAAATTCTTGCAAGAAAATGAAGGACAAAGACCACAAAGTATAGTGATGAAGGCTATTTATTACGATACGGAAGAGAAATTCTATCAAAAACATAAAATTGCCTATCGTGTACGACAAGAAAACAATTGTTTTGTAGCAACATATAAATCGGGAAAAGTAAACACACAGGGCGTTTTTGAACGTGTGGAAATTAATAAAAAAGTAACAAGCCTACAAGCAGATATAAGTGTTTTTTCGGATGTAGATGAGATTTGGAATTTAATCAAAAAAACTAAAGGTAAGAAATTCATTCCGATTGTAATAACTGATTTTGTACGTGAATGTATAGATATAAATTGGTTTGCTTCAAAACTGGAAATAGCTTTAGATTGTGGATTTGTGCAGGGAAATGAAAGAAAATCTCCTATTTGTGAAGTAGAAATAGAATTAAAATCTGGACGAATGGAAGATTTATTATCTTTAAAAAATGAACTTAGTGAAAAATTTGATTTACAAATTTCTACCGTAAGTAAATATAAAAAAGGTCTAATTTTAGCAGAGCAAATTTAAAGCTCTGCTTTTTTTTAATTTTTTAAAATTTTTTTGGATTTTAGCAGGATTTACAAAATTTATATAGAAATGTAATATTGTCAAATGAAAATGTAACGAATTTTATTTATTTGAGAAGTTTTTACAGAAAAAGGGGTTGTGTAAATTTATTTAATCTAAATTTTATAAAATGTACGATAATTGTTAAGATTGTTAAGTTTTTATAAGTAATATGTTATGTTTGTGTAAATTTTAATAGTTTTTATAGATTAATTCCTGCATTTTTGTCTAAATTGACAAGATGTGTAGACTATGTTTATTTTTTTCAGGAGGTTTTATATTATGAGAAAAACAGAATGCTTAGCCATGATATTGGCTGGTGGTCAAGGGAGTAGATTAGGAGCTTTAACTAAAAATATAGCTAAACCAGCTGTGCCATTTGGTGGAAAATATCGTATTATCGACTTTCCATTGAGTAACTGTGCAAATTCTGGTATTGAAACAGTAGGTGTACTTACTCAATATCGTCCACTAGAATTGCATACATACTTAGGTACTGGTGAAGCATGGAATCTTGACCGCAAAAATGGTGGTGTATATATTTTACCTCCATATGCTAGAGAAAAAGGTGCAGATTGGTATAAAGGTACAGCAGATGCAATTTATCAAAATATTAATTTTATCAATAAAGCTAATCCAGATTATGTATTAGTTTTGTCTGGTGACCATATTTATACTATGGATTATGCAAAAATGATTGAATTCCATAAAAAGAATAAAGCAGAAGCTACAATTGGTGTAATTAAAGTGCCAATGAAAGAAGCTTCTCGTTTTGGTATTATGAGCACAGATAAAGAAGGTCGTATTACTAAATTTGCCGAAAAACCTGCTAAACCAGAAAGCAATTTAGCTTCTATGGGTATTTATATCTTTAGCTGGAATTTCTTACGTGAATACTTAGAAAATGATGCTAAAGATGAAACTTCTAGCCATGATTTTGGTAAAAATATTATTCCAAAAATGTTAGCTGACCAAGCTAGATTATATTCCTATGCATTTGAAGGTTATTGGAAAGATGTAGGAACAATCGATAGCCTTTGGGAAGCAAACATGGATTTATTAAAAGAAAAACAACCATTTGAAATGAATGGTAAATGGAAAATTTATTCCGTGGATATGGCTATGCCACCTCACTATGTAGGACCAAAAGCTAAAATTAAAAATTCTCTTGTAAGCGAAGGTTCTATGATTTGCGGTGAAGTAAAAAATTCTGTTATATTCCCAGGTGTACGCATTGCTAAAGGTGCAAAAGTAAGCAATTCTGTAATTATGCCATTTGCAAAAATTGAAGCAGATGCTGTTGTTGAAAAAGCTATTGTAGCTCAAAACAGCAAAATTGAAGCAACTGCTCAAGTAGGTAGTGACGATGGCACTATTGTAGTAATTCCTGAAGGTGAAACTGTACGACCAATGGTTGTTTCCGATGCAACTGAAAATGTAAATGTGGGATAAAATAAGAGAGGGATATAATTATGAAAAATGTTCTCGGAATAATGGATTTATATGAAGACGATAAACAAATAAGAACACTTACAACAAAAAGACCTGTTGCAACATTACCTTTTGCAGGTCGTTATCGTTTATTAGACTTTGCTTTATCTAGCATGGTTAACTCTGGTATTACAAAAATTGGTATGATGATGCCAGCAAAATCTCGTTCTATCTTAGACCATCTTCGTTCTGGTAAAGACTGGGATTTAGCACGTCGTCATGATGGTTTATTTTATTTACCAGCTATAAAAATGGATAAAGATAGCCGTAATGGTAACTTACAGTCTTTCTATAGACATATGAGCTTTATCAGACAGTCTGAACAAGAATATGTATTAATCTGCAACAGCCGTTTTGTTTATAATATAGACTTTACTACAGCTCTTCGTTTCCATCAGAATACTGGTGCTGATATCACTATGGTTTACCATATTGAAAATAAAGAACGTCCAGATAATGCAACTATTTTACAGACTGGTGAAAATGGTCTTGTTACAGAAATTGCTAACCGTCCAGCTGTTTATGAAAATTCCAAAGTATTCATGGGTATTTATTTAATGTCCCGTAAAAAATTCATGGAAATCATATCTACAGCATATGAACGTGGTGGCTATGATTTCTTGATTGATGGTATTTTACGTCATCAGGATAATTTAAATATTTATGGCTTCCAACATGAAGGTTATGTATCTGAAATCTGCTCTACAAGTTCCTATTTCAAAACTAATATGGACTTGTTAGAACCAGAAATTTGGGAAGAATTATTCATGGGTTATAACCCAATCTATACAAGAGTTCGTGATGAAGCTCCTGTACAGTACAAAAAACAAGCAAAAGTTAATAATTCTTTAGTTGCAAATGGTTGCGTAATTGAAGGTTCTGTAGAAAACAGTATCTTATTCCGTGGTGTTAAAATCGGAAAAGGCGTTCAAGTTAAAAATAGCGTAATCATGCAGAATTGTGAATTACAAGATGATGCTCTAGTAGAAAATGTAATTTGCGATAAAAATGTAGTAGTATCCGATGGTAAATGGTTAAAAGGTGCTGAAAATTATCCATTGATCATTGAAAAAAATACAGTTATTTGATTAACAAAAGATAAGATATTAAAATAATATAGGTTAAAAAATATAGTAATTATAAATATATATAATATAAATTATATAATATAAAATATTAATATATAGGTTTTGGTTTTTTTAGAAATATAGAGTTTTTATTTCAGGGTAGTGCGATTAAGGTAAAAACTTATAGGGGGAAGTAATAGTGAGTGTAGGAATAATCAATAAGCAAATTGAAGAGAGAGCTTCATTACAGAAAAATTTCTTAAAAACAGCAAATATGTTATTTGGTAAAGATTGGAATGAATTAACTAAAGAAGAATTATATCAGACTTTAGTTAGAACAGTTCGTCAGTACATCAGTGAAAACTGGATTATGACTAATAAATACTATGAAGAAAATCAATGCAAAGAAGTATATTATTTTTCCATTGAATTCTTATTAGGTCGTCTATTAAATACAAACTTGATCAATCTTGATATGAAAGAAATCTGTAAAGAAGCCTTGAAAGACTTGAATATTGATATTACAGAACTCTTTAAACAGGAACCAGATGCAGGTTTAGGTAATGGTGGTCTTGGCCGTCTTGCTGCTTGCTTTATTGATTCTTTGGCTTCCTTAGGCCTTCCAGGTCATGGTTGTACTATCCGTTATCAATATGGTCTGTTTGAACAAAAAATAATAGATAATCAACAAGTTGAAATTCCTGATAATTGGCTTAAAAATGGTTTCGCTTGGGAATATCGCAAAGCTGACAAAGAAGTTGATGTTCATTTTGGCGGTAATGCTTATATGGCTCAACAAGAAGATGGTTCTTTAAAATTAGTTCATGAAGGATATAATACAGTTGCAGCTGTTCCTTATGATGTGCCAATCGTAGGTTACCACAATAATGTAGTAAATACTCTTCGTCTTTGGAATGCTGAAGTTCCTCAAGATTTTGCTTCTTTATCAGGTACTAGAGAACAGTTACAAGAAAGATTGCGTCAATCTTATCGTGTACAAGCAATCACTTCTTGCTTGTATCCAGAAGATAGCTCTTATGAAGGTAAAATGCTTCGTTTGACTCAAGAGTATTTCTTTGTATCTGCAGGCGTTCAAAGTATTGTTCGTCATTATAAACGCCGTAAAGGTGATTTAAAAGATTTTGCGAAAAAAATTGCTATTCATATCAATGATACTCATCCAGCAATGGCAATTCCTGAACTTATGCGCGTACTCATTGACCAAGAAGGTATGGATTGGGATACTGCTTGGGATATCACTAAAAATACAGTAGCTTATACTAACCATACAATTATGCCAGAAGCATTAGAAACTTGGCCAATTGATATGTTTAAAAATCTCGTACCACGTATTTACATGATCGTAGAAGAAATCAATGCACGCTTCTTAGAAGATGTTCGTAAACAATATCCAAATGATGAAGACCGTGTACGCAGAGTATCTATCATTCAAGATGGCGTAGTTCATATGGCTCGTCTTTCTGTTGTAGGTAGCCACAGCGTAAATGGTGTTGCTAAAATTCATAGCGATATCTTAAAAGCACATACTATGCGTGACTTTGATGAAATTTACCCAGGTAAATTCAATAATAAAACTAATGGTATTACACATCGTCGTTGGCTCATTGCTGCAAATCCACAGCTTTCTAGCTTAATAGATGAAGCTATTTCTGATAAATGGCGTAAAGACCCATCTCGTCTTATCGATTTATTAGATTATAAAGATGATACAGCATTCCTTGATAAATTAGCAGAAGTTAAAAAAGAACATAAAATTTATTTAGCTGGTCATATCAAACGTCGTAGTGGATTTACTATTGACCCTAATTCTTTATATGACATTCAAGTTAAACGTATTCATTCTTACAAACGTCAAATTATGAATATTTTACATGTAATGCATATCTATAATTTGATTAAAGCAAATCCATCTATTAAATCTGAAATGTTACCTCGTACTTATATGTTCGCAGGTAAAGCAGCTCCTGGTTACCATATCGCTAAAGAAACAATTCGCTTAATCAACAATGTAGCTAATATTGTTAATAACGATAAAGATGTAAACGATTGTTTACATGTAGTATTCTTAGAAAACTATGGTGTTACTTTAGCAGAAAAATTATTCCCAGCAGCTGATGTTAGTGAACAGATTTCTCTTGCAGGTAAAGAAGCTTCCGGTACATCTAACATGAAATTCATGATGAACGGTGCTATCACACTTGGTACTTTAGATGGTGCTAACGTGGAAATCTGCGATGCAGTTGGAGAAGATAACTGCGTTATCTTTGGCTTAAAAGAACATGAAGTAATGGAATACTATAAAAATGGATTATATTCCGCATGGACTGAATATAATACAAATCCAGCAATTCACAATGTAGTTGATGAATTATTGACTGGTCCATTCGTAGGTAATGGTGATTTCCATGACTTACACAACTATTTATTCAATAGTAATGATGAATATTTTGTATTCAAAGACTTCAATTCTTATATTGATGCTCATGTAAAAATTAGAGGTAAATATCTCGACCGCTATGGTTGGTTGAAATCCAGCTTAATCAATATTGCACATTCTGGTATCTTCTCTAGTGATAGAACTATCAGCGAATATGCAAAAGATATCTGGAATGTAGAACCTATTAATTTATTAAAATAAATGACTCCAAAGGAGAACTAAAAATATGGAAGTATCCGCATTAAAAGATTTTGATTTGTATTTGTATCATCAAGGTACAAATTTCTATGCGTATCAAATGTTAGGAGCTCATTTTGTAGTAGAAGACGGAGTAGAAGGCGTACGCTTTGCTGTTTGGGCACCTCATGCTAAAGCCATAAGTGTAGTAGGAGATTTTAATAATTGGGATTACAATGAAAACCCAATGCAGAGAATTTCTGATGGTGAAATTTGGGTGACTTTTATTCCTAATTTACAGCAAGGTGAAATTTATAAATATTCTATAGAGCCATTCAATGGTGGAGAACGTTTCTTAAAAGCAGACCCTTATGCTTTTTATGCTGAAAAGAAACCAAAAACAGCTTCTCGCGTTTATGATTTACGCGGTTATGAATGGCATGATGAAAAATGGCAGAAAAAACAGCAACAAGAAGCTTCTTATGATAAACCTATGCTCATCTATGAAGTGCATTTAGGCTCTTGGCGTCGTGATGCTGAAGGTAATTATTTAACTTATAGAGAAGCAGCAAAACAGCTCATCTCTTATGTTAAAGAAATGAATTATACTCATATTGAGTTTATGCCACTTTGTGAACATCCATTTGATGGTTCTTGGGGTTATCAAGCAACTGGTTATTATGCAGTAACTAGTCGTTATGGTGAACCAAAAGACTTCATGTATTTAGTAGATTTAGCTCATCAAAATGGTATTGCTGTAATCATGGACTGGGTTCCAGGACATTTCTGTAACGATGCTCATGGTCTTCGCCGTTTTGATGGTGAAACTTTATATGAATCTGATAATGAAAAACGCCGTGAAAATTGGCAATGGGGTACAACTAACTTCGACTATGGTCGTCGTGAAGTGCATAGCTTCTTAATTTCTAATGCTCTATTTTGGTTAAATGAATATCATATTGATGGGCTTAGAATTGATGCTGTAGCTAATATGTTGTATCTAAACTACGGTCGTGAAGAAGGTCAGTGGGAACCTAATAAATATGGTGATACTGGTAACCTTGAAGCTATGGAATTGATTAAAAATCTAAATGAAGCGATTTTCAAATATCATCCAAATGCTTTAATGATGGCAGAAGAATCTACATCATGGCCTATGATTTCTCGTCCAACTTATATGGGCGGTATGGGCTTTAACTATAAATGGAATATGGGCTGGATGAATGATATGCTCAAATATATGAGCCTTGATCCTATTTATCGTAAATGGAATCATGATAAAATTACATTCTCTTTGATGTATGCTTTCTCTGAAAACTTTGTATTGCCATTATCTCATGATGAAGTAGTTCATGGTAAATGCTCTTTAATTGAAAAAATGCCAGGCGATTATTGGCGTAAATTCGCTGGTCTTCGTTCCTTCTTTGGTTATTGGATGACTCACCCTGGTAAAAAATTATTATTCATGGGTGGCGAATTTGGTCAATTTATCGAATGGAAATATGATGATAGTCTTGATTGGCATTTAGCTGAATTGTATCCAATGCATACAAAAATGCAGAGATTCTCTAAAGAATTGAATAAATTCTATTGTGAACATAAAGCTTTATGGCAAGTAGACTTTGATTGGCGTGGTTTCCGCTGGATTGATTGTAACGATAATGAAAATAGCGTTATTTCCTTTATTCGTTATGCTGAAGACCAAGATGATTTCATCATTGTAGTATGTAACTTCACTCCAGAAGTGCGTCATGGTTACCGCATTGGTGTACCTGAAAAAGGTATTTATCAAGAAGTATTTAATACAGATAAAGAAGAATACGGTGGTTCTAATGTATTAAATGAAGGTGACTTTAAATCAGAAGATGTATTCTGGCATAATTTAAATCAATCTATTCAAATTACTTTACCACCACTTGGTACAGTATATTTCAGATTGAAATTGCGTCCTGTTGAAGCTAAAAAACAGACAGTGATTGAAGCTGAAAAACCAGAAAAAGTAAAACTTAATGGTAATAGATCAAAACAACGTCAAAAGGCTAAAGCTTATGCCTTGAAATAATTTAAGTTATAGCCCATATAATTTTTATTATATGGGCTATATATACAATCATAGAGGAAGGTCGTGTTATAGTGTTAAAAGTTTTATATGTAGCCTCAGAAGCTGTGCCTTTTGTAAAAACAGGCGGTCTTGCAGATGTAGCGGGTTCTTTACCTAAAGAATTAAAACAAAAAGGTGTAGATGTTCGTGTTGTTATACCAAAATACAGTGGTATAAAAGAAGAATATCGCAATAATATGGAACATATTTATGATGGTGAAATCAATGTTTCCTGGCGTAAAAAATATCTAGGTATTGATAGATACGATTATAAAGATGTACCATTTTATTTCATTGATAATCAGGAATATTTCTATCGTGAAGGATATTATGGTTATCCAGATGATGTAGAAAGATTTACTTTCTTCTGCAGAGCTGTTCTTGAAATGCTTCCTCATATTGATTTCTGGCCAGATGTTATTCATATGAATGATTGGCAAACAGGTTTAATTAGCGTTTATTTAAAACTCGAACATAATGAAGATGTACGCTATAACAAGATTAAAACAGTATATACTATTCATAATTTGAAATATCAAGGTCGTTTCTGGAAAGGATATTTACCAGATGTATTAGGTCTTGATTGGAAATGCTTCAACAATGGTGATTTGGAATACTTCGATGATATCAACTTCATGAAAGGTGCTATCGTATATTCTGATAAAGTTACTACTGTAAGTCGCAGTTATGCTAAAGAAATTCAAGATCCTTATTATGGTGAAGGTCTTGAAGGTATGCTTCAAAAACGTGATGCAGATTTATCTGGTATTATCAATGGTCTTGATTATGAAGATTATAATCCAGAAACTGATAAGTACATCTTTAAAAACTTTGATGTACATAATGCAATTGCTATCAAAGGTGATAATAAAGAACAACTTCAGAAAAAATTGGGCTTACCAGTAAATCGCAAAATTCCAATGATTGGTATGGTAACTCGTTTAGTTGAAGCTAAAGGTCTTGATTTAGTTACACGTATCTTAGATGAATTACTTGAATATGAAAATGTACAATTTGTAATCTTAGGTACAGGCGATAGACAATATGAAGACTGGTTCAAAGGTCTTGTATGGCGCTATCCGAAAAAAGTATCTGCTAATATCTTCTTTAATAATGAATTAGCACATCAAATTTATGCTGCAAGTGATTTATTCTTGATGCCATCTCAATATGAACCATGCGGTATTGGTCAGCTTATCGCTCTCCGTTATGGTACTGTGCCAATTGTACGTGCTACAGGTGGTTTAAAAGATACTGTTGAAGCATATAACAATTACACTCAAACTGGTAATGGCTTTAGCTTTAATAATTACAATGCACATGAATTATTATTCTCCATCAAACGTGCAATAGATGGTATTGCTGATGATAGAAAACATATTCATCTTGTAGAAAATGCTATGACTGCTGATTACAGTTGGGAAGAATCAGCTAAACAATATAAAGAATTGTATAATAGCTTAAAGGCTTAATAATTAGTTTAAAATAAAAATTTTATCGCTTAATACGATTTTTATAAAATTTTGCTTACTCAACAAAATAAGGTCTGTATTAAGCGATAATTATTTTATAGATGATTGAAGTTTTAATCAGGGGAGGCTTAAAGCTGTTATAAATAATATATAATTTTATATAAAAATCTATAAATTATTTAAAGATTATGATATGACACTATTGAGGTGATAATATGAAATATTACTCAATAGGAGAATTTGCAGACAAAATATGGAACAACAATTGAAATTATTGATAATACAGAGAGAACTGAAGAACAAGAGTTAGTAGAAGATGATACTTGCGAAAAAAGTTAGAATTTATCCAACAAAAGAGCAAGAACAAAAACTGTGGCAATCTGTAGG
>ENA-UERU01000395-UERU01000395.1-human-gut-metagenome-genome-assembly--contig:-NODE-395-length-36008-cov-31.068325_pt1 | contig 36008 bp, 49 predicted proteins | sample MGYA00242988_ERZ507989 | MGnify/ENA primary metagenome ERZ507989 (study PRJEB26167, sample SAMN06115519) | human gut metagenome | host: Homo sapiens | place: China:Hunan | collected 2015-08-21...
ATTCGCAAAGACTTATGTTCTCCTATTACTCCGAACTTCTCGAACAGGGAAACAATTTCATTTCCGACAGGTGTGTCGTTGACGTGATTGCATATACATCCGAGATGTGCGACATGGAAGAAGGTGCAAGAAAGATGAAATTCTCCATGGAAGAACAGTATGAACGTAGGGAATTGCTCAAACAGGTAAAATATCTTAATCCATGCCTTAACATCTATCTTCCTACTGATGATGGGATAGAGATTGTAAATGATGGGGTACGTTGTATCGATGAAGAACACAGAAAACACATTGATACAAAAATAAAGTGGATATTGACAAACAACTTTATTCCGTATCGTACCGTAAGAGGATCGGTTGAAGAGCGTGTACAACTTGTAAAGGGATTGTTGTTCATTTAATGTGCTGGCACATAGGGATAAAACAAAAACTAAAAAACTTTTTATAAAAATTTTCGTAGTTTTTCTTGCATACTTAGAATTTTTATTTCTATATTTGCATTGTCGAAATGAGATTTACGATACAACGTAACTCATTGGGTTATATTACAAATTAATTATTAATCATTAAAATTAAAAACAAAATGGCTGTATCATTTTTAGACGCACGAAGAGCGGCTGCAAAACTAGAGATTGAAAATTATGAAACATTAAGTCCGAAAGACAAACTGATTGCTGCCGTAAGCGATGTATTGGGAAAGGATGTATCGGTTATGGATTCCGATCAGTTGAAAAAAGCTGTCGAAAACTACACCGAAAACAGTGCACAAAGCAGCAATGAACCCGAACCTGTGGAAAATGATGAACCACAGAATGAGATTCCTATCCCGGAAGAACCCGCAGAAGAGGGTGGATTACCAGTAAGAGAAGAAGAGAAGCCTGCTCCGAAACTTGCAAGAACAAAGGTATCATCGCGTACAAGAAAGATAAATGAGGAAAAACAGACCGTGAACATCATCAGAAAGGAAGGGGGAAAACCGACACCTGAACCTGAACATAAGCTGGAAGAAACTTCCGATGAACCAAAATGTTGCTGTGACCAGTACGAATCACTGGCAGTATCCGAAAACGGTTCGCTGAAACCTGGTGCAATGGCAATCATGGGTGTAGCCAAGTTCCTTGACAGTCTTTCAAAATCGTTGATGGAACTCAACCATGACCTTTCCATCAGAAACCTTTCAAAATAAAAAATGTAAAACATATAAGATAATACAGGTACGGGAGAGATAATTAACCATAATAGTCAGCACAAAAGTTTACCAAAAACCAAAACCCGTGCCTGTATTTCTTTTTCAATAAAACCTATTTTCGTGAACGAATTAATTCAATATCTAAAAGATCATTTTATTCCTTTCTTACATATCAGTGATAGGGTTGTGGAAATAGGAGTTGAAACATATGAATTATCCTTTCCTAATGAAAGCAACTCGTTTTTTGACCGTGACTTTCACTGGGATACTGCATACACCGAATGTGACAATTATATCTATTTCTTTGGTGGTGTATGGTATTGGTTGAAAAAGGGAGATGAGAATGACGTGAAACTTAACAAGGTACTGTATCTTTCAGAACCCGGAATAGAAGAGGATTTTAGAGAATCAGCCTTTCTTGGTGTTCATGGAAACATGCAGCTTCTTGATGGTATGCACTCCTATGATGAATGGTGTAATAAGGCAAAATGGCTCGGTATAACCATTCTGGGTATTTGTGAGAAAGGACATCTTTCGGGTGCATTCAAGTTTCAGGAAGCATGTCAGAAGTACGAAATAAAGCCTGTATTCGGAATGGAAGTTCCTGTTCTTGATGAAGAAAGGGATATTCGCTTTACAATCAAGGTATATGCAAGGGATGAAGACGGATGGAGGATTCTTCTTGAACTGAACCGTCTGTGCAACGTGGTTCACAAGGAATACTGTACATTGAATGAGTTTGTTTTATTGGCGAAATCTGAATCCTATAAGGAGCATACATTTACAGTGGCAGACCCGAAAACCGTTGAATGCCAATATCTGTTGGATTATGTATTGGGCAAAGATGAAATGTACGTTCAGTTTGATACAGTGGAATATGAACAGGATGATAGGGATAAATGGTATCTTGAAAATCTGAAAATGTTCTATTCCAGGAAATGCAGATTCATAGCCATTTGTGATGCCTATTATCTTGAACCTGAATATGCCTATATACGTGAAAAGATAAATTCAATTCTCAAAATAACGAACTATAAATCATCCAATCAATATTTCAAGAACTTTCAGGAATATTTCTTTGAAATGCAGGCATTGTTTGGGAATGATGATCCTATGTTTGATTTATGGGATGATGCGATAGAAAATCTTCACTATGTATCAGGGAACTGTAACTTTGCCATTGATTCAAAATCAAGACATCTTCCATGGTACATAATGACCGAAGAAGAAAAGAAACGATGGAGGACCAATGACGAGATGTTTGTGGATCTTATCTATGAGGGATTGGAGAATCATCCCGAACTGATAGAGGAATACGGAGAGGAAGCTGTTTTTGCACGTATAGATGAAGAAATAGATGTTATCCGTTTCGGTGGTGTAGTGGATTACTTCCTTATACTTCGTGACATTGTGAATTGGGCACGGTCACAAAACATTCTTGTAGGGCCAGGTCGTGGTTCGTGTGCAGGAAGTGCTGTGGTGTACCTACTTGGATTGACAAAGGTAAATCCATTGAAATACGAATTGTTCTTTTCACGTTTCCTAAACAAAGGACGTATTCAGAAATCCTTACCTGATATTGATACCGACTTTCCTACTAACAGACGGCAGGAAGTCAAACGGTATATGGAAGAACGTTTTGGAACAAAACAGGTATGTGCCGTAGGAACATATACAACATTGCAGTTGAAAGCTGCAATAAATGATATGGGAGATAAATACGGCATCGCTATTCCTGAAAGAAAACGTATTTCCAAGATGTTGGGAGAGGAAAAGGAAAAGACCGTAGAGGACTTGTTCAGAACAGCATTGAAAAAAGCCGAGTTCCGTGCTTTCATGCGAAAGAATACGGAAATGTTCAATGACCTGTTTGTAATACTTGGAGCACCAAAGGCACGCTCTATTCATGCCTGTGCGGAAATGATATTCCCACAAGACAGAACGATGTTTGAATGGTCCCCATTACGACTTGAATCGGACACAAACCAAATGGTATGTGAATGGGAAGGCGGAGAACTTGATCATGCAGGATTCCTGAAAGAGGATATTCTTGGCCTTAATCAGTTGGACAAGATACATGACATTCTCGAACTTATCAAACAGAATACGGGAATAACGATTGATCCATATAAGGATATTCCATTGAACGAGCCGGAAGTGATGAAATACTTCGGAAACGGATGGAATGGCGATGTGTTCCAGTTTACGGCTAAGGGAATGAACGGTTATGCACAGATAATGAAGCCCAATTCGGTAGAGGAATTGTCTGCGTGTACGGCACTGTATCGTCCTGGACCACTTGAAAACGGTATTCATTATTCCTATGTAAAACGTAAAAACGGTGATGAAGAAGTGGAATATCTTACGGGAACCGAATCCTTCCTGAAAGACACCTACGGACTGTTGTTGTATCAGGAAAACGTGATGCAAGCATCTATAACACTTGCAGGATTTACATCTATGGAAGCGGATGATCTTCGTAAAGCTATGGGTAAGAAGAAGGCAGATGTAATGGCAGAATTGAAGGCAAAATTTGTTGATGGGTATATAAGCAAATGGGGTGTAACAAAAGAATATGCAGAGGACTATTTTTCCATGATGGAAGAGTTTGCAAAATATTCGTTTAATAAAGCCCATGCAGTTTCCTATTCAATAATTTCTTACATTTGCCAATGGCTGAAAGTTCATTATCCTATGGAATTTTGGTCAGTAACCTTTACGTGGGCCAAGATGGATGAATACCCTTTATATATCAATGAGATTGAAAAGACGGGTAATATCGGTATCAAGACGGTAAATATCAATCATTCAAGAAGTCATATCGTATCTGATAAGGAAACAAATTCAATGTACTGGTCACTCAATTCCGTTAAACAGATAGGAGAACAGGCATTGAATCAGTTGAATGAGGAAAGGGATAAGAATGGGGAATATTTTTCTTTGGAGGAATTTCTTGACCGTCATAATTTCAAGAACAGCAAAGTTACCAAGTCAGCCATAGAGAACCTTATCTATTGCGGTGCATTTGATGAACTTGAACACGTTGAGCATCCTAGTGAAAGATACTTCCTACTTGACATATACCGTACCAAATGTAAGGTAAAGGTTGACAAGAGCAAGGATAAACTATCTTTGGGATACGATAAGGGGAAACATGAAGAAGATTGGTGGTGGATGCTTATGCAACGCAATCTTTGTGGATTCGGAGAATTTGATCATGAAACGCTTTCATTGCATCTTGATAAATGCACACCCTATTTCTCACCTTCAAAATTACAAGAATATAACGGCTACGGATATAGTGACGTAAAAGTGGGCGGTTATGTAATGGAGGTAGAGGAAAAGAAAACCAAGAATGGTTTTATGGGTTTTATCAAACTTGATTGCAATTACAATTTTGTTCATGTAGTGGTAGGATGTGAGTTGTATGAGGAAATGTCTGAATATTTCAAAAATTCTAAAGATTGTCTGTTGTATTTAACAGGATATCCCACTTACAGTAAATTTGATGATTGTAACATCATTCAGACAACAAGACGTTCCCAGTTTGTTCGATTAAAATTGGATTAAAGATATGAAGAAAGTTATACACCTAGATGATGATAGTGTTTTGGTATTACAGTCCAGCGATTTTGAGGAATGGTTGGATATGGATGATCTGACAACTATCAATTATCAGAATCTGTTTGGCGATGCAGTAACATGCTCTGCATTACTTAACAAGATAGGGCAATTGCGTGCTGATGCGGAAGCCAATGCGTCCACTATGAAAATGAAATACGATATAGTGATGGCAGAGGAAAGACGCAGATACCGTAAGATGGCTTCCAAGGGAAAGGGATTTGTATTGATTGACGGTGAGAAAATAAAACTGACTGAAAAGGGGTTGGAGGACATTCTTACCTTATCATCCGATACACAGTTCTTCCTAAAGGAATACATACAGGCGAAAAAGGAGTTTGAATATCTCAACTCCCTCTATTTCTCTATTCAGTCTAAGGACAAGAAATTAAGTAACTTTTTAAGCAAGGTTACTCCCAAGGAGTTCCTGGATGAAATCATAGAAGGAAAGATTAATACATTTGAAATCAAAAGATTAGATAAGTAGATTTGAAGTTTTAATTTAGTTTTTAATGTTTAAAATTTTAGTATTATGGCAATTAACAGAAATCAGTTTAAGAGAACGGAAGTTTCAAAAGTGAAAGACGAAGCGCGCAAAGCGGAAAAGACAATGTATCGTAACAGTGACAATGAGTATGTGAATTTTGCTAAAGTGGAAGACGGAAAGAACGTGTTCCGTGTGCTTCCGTCCAAGACAGGCCGTGCATACATACCCTGTAAGACTACCAAACTGAAAGTATATCAGGAAATCAAAGGTAAGGATGGAGTAGGAACAGGTAAATATGAATGGAAGGACAAGAATATCTTCACGTCCGACATTCATGGAAATGCGGCATTCGGTGACAAGGATCTTTTGGCCACCTACATAAATTATGTGTATGAACTTGCCAATGAAATAGAGGATAAGGATGAGAAATCACGTTTTCTCAATCCTATTACGGGATATAGGAAAGGAAAAGGCGGTCCGTGGGTGTGGGGCATCAAACCCACATTGAACTATATCTGTTATGTATTGCAAGGTAGCGACATCTACAAATTGCAGCTTACATCCAAACAGATTAAGGAAATGACTGATATTTCCATTGACCTTACGGAAGGTGACGGGTTGTCAACCGACGTATTCTCTGATCCCGAAGAAGGTTATCCGTTGTGTATCAACAAACAGAAAGACGAGAATAACAAGACTGTCATGAAGGTCAGCGCACAGCAAATGACACGACAGGACAAGAGCCTTGAAGATTTTTTTGAAAAGAACCGTGTTCCTGACGCTGTTCTTGAAAAACTGCTGAAACTTCCCACTCTTGAAGATTTGTACGAAAACGTATATACCAAACGTGAATTTGATTGGACGCTTGATGCGCTGAAAGAGTTTGATCGTCAGAACGAATACAATATCTTTGAGAATGACAATTTCCTTGCAGAAGTGGAGGAACTGGAAGCAATATGCCCGGAATACAAGGGAAAGCAAGAAAGTTCTGATGATGAAGAAAAGGAAGAGAAAGCACCGTCACGCAGTGCAGAAAGAGATAAGGACGCTTCTGATGCAGGAAGTTCGTATCCTACCCCCATGAAGATGCGCAAGTTCCTGAATGAATACATTGAAAATGAATACGGAGATGGTTATGAATTGCCTGACAATTTGAAGTTGGATGAACTGAAACATTGGTACGATCTTGCCAAGGCAGAAGAAATGCTTCCGTTTGATGAATAATAAACCGCTCTTTCATTTTATGAAAACAACAACAATGATAATAGGGGTACTTTGTGTACTCCTATTTCTTTCAGTGTGGGAAGTAAAGCATTTGAGAGAAAGGGAAGCGAATTATTCAGAGCATTTAAGCCTTTATATTGATTCTTTGAATACTTATCGGATTAATTACCCATCTTCCGATTTTGAATTGCTTAAAAGGGAAAATAAGTTGCTGTACGATGAATTAAAAGACACCAAGGGCAATATTACGGAAGTGGTACGATGGAAAACACGGATTCAGTATGTGGATTCGGGAAAGGTAAGAGAGATAATGCCGGATGATTCCTTATTTCGCTTCAAGAAAGAATCCGATACAATATCCTATAAACTTGATATAACCGCTCCTTCTGTGGCGAATTACAATCTGGATTTTAAACTGAACAATCAGTTTACCATTGTAAAAAAAGAAGATGGAAAGGGAAACAATCAGCTTGACATTAATTCCGGCATGAACGGAAACATTACGGATGTTACTGCATGGAGTAAAAAGAAAAAGGAGTTTCCCATCTCATTCGGAATAGGCGTGGGAGCAGGATATGGATTAATAAACAACAAACCCGATATTTTTGTCGGAGTAACAATAACCTATAAGATATGGAAATAAGACCGATAGCAATCATAAGTACCGATTGGCACTTGAAGCCGGATAACTGTGAACTTATAAACAACCTTCTGCAAGACGAACTTGAACTTGCAAAAGAAATAGGGGTAGATACGCATATATGGCTGGGAGATATATTCGATTCCCGTATAAGCCAGAAGGAATGTGTGCTGAACACGTTCGGAAACATACTCGATTCCTACCATAACAACAAACAGAAAATGTTTGTTATTCCTGGAAACCATGATAAAACCGATTACACGTCAAAAAATTCGTTTCTTGACCCGTACAAATACCATCCGTCATTTGTTCTGTTACGTGATGGGGTAATCAAGGAAATAGGAGGACTGAAAATGGCTTTCATGCCGTTTCTTTCTGATAAGGAATGGCTGGATGAATTTGAGAATATAAAGGATAAGAAAGCCGATATCTTGTTTACCCACATGGCTTTTGACGGAAGCTGCAACAATGATGGAAGCAAGGTGGACAGCAAGTTGACCCCTACTGTATTGAAAAAGTATAAATTCGTCCTAAGTGGCCACTATCACAATATGCAATATGTCACGCAATCGATAATCCATCTTGGATCATTGTGTCAGAACAACTTTGGTGAAGATGATAAAAAAGGGTTTTATATCCTGTATAGTGATGGTACAACAGAACTTATAAAATCCGAGCGTTCATCATTCAAGAAAATAACCGTGGACCTGGATGCCATGTCACCAGATGAAGTGGAGGAACAGATAACCCTATTCCATGCTTCCAAAAGAAACGACAATGACCGTATCAGAATAGAGGTCACAGGAACACAGGACAAGGTTTCCGCATTTGATAAGACAAAGTATTCCGCAATGGGGATTGATGTAAAACCCAAGATAAAGGAAGTTGAGGAAGTTATAGATGCGGAAGATAAGGTCAACGAAATAAAGGTTTTGACAAAAACGGATATTATGGACAGATTCGCTTCATTCTGCAAGGAAAAGAAGTACAATGCGGATGAAGCAAGTGATATATTACAAAAAGCATTGGGGGACTGATATTATGGCTATAAAGGATTTGATTGCAACAATAGAAAAGAGATTTGGAAAGGAAGCTATTTCCGGCAACCATGTAGCGGTAGATTGCATACACAGTGGTTCATATTCCCTTGATGCGGTTCTTGGGGGAGGTTATCCCAAAGGAAGAATCGTAGAGGTGTTTGGTGGAGAATCATGCCTTGACGGCCGTACACGTGTAAAAGTGAAGTATGTGCATCGTGGTGATAATGTTGTAATTGGATATTACAACAAGTCATTGAGGGTGCTCCACGGATGCTTCTGTGACCAAAGACGCAATTTTGATATTTATATCATGGGGATAGAGGAAGTTTTCGGTGAAATAAAGTGGCACCCTGTGGAAGATGTGATATATGTGGGCAAACGCCCTATCTATGAACTTGTGACAAAGAAAGGTCATGTGATAACAGCCACGGATGATCATAAATTCTATGTGGGTGACGGGCAGTATAAGGAATTGAGGGAATTTACCAAGGGGAACCCTCTATTCGTTTACAAGCATGACATAAAACTTCGTCTGAAATGTATAGAGGTAGACCGTGTTGAATCCATAGAACCTGTGGGAGAGGGAAAAGTGTATGATGTGAAATGCGGTGGGAAATGGCACAATTTTATAGCCGATGATTTTGTCGTACACAATTGCGGAAAAACAACGGCTGCACTTCATTTGGTTGCAGAAGTTCAGAAAACAGGAAAGGCAGTGGGGTATGTGGACGTGGAACAGGCACTTGACCCGTTTTATGCAGAGAAATTGGGCGTAGATATGTCTGCCGACAAATTCATCCTGTCACAGCCTGACAGTGCGGAAGAAGCACTTGAAATTATCCGTACCATGTGTGAGGAACAGGAAATAGGTCTTGTCGTTCTTGATTCGGTTGCAGGACTTACACCTACTGCACAGGCACAGGGTGAAGCAGGAGATCAGAAAGTGGCCCTTGTTGCAAGGCTTATGTCCTCACAGTTGAATATTCTGAAAAACATAATCAAGCGTAACAACAACATCCTATTGTGTATCAATCAGACACGTGACACCATAGGAGGATTCGGATTCGGAGGAAACTCCACCAAGACACCCGGAGGACAGGCATTGAAATTCTATGCGTCACAACGGTTGGAGTTCAGTCGTATTGGTTCGGAAAAGGATGGAGATGAGATAACGGGAAACCTTACAAGGGTGAAGGTGAAGAAAAACAAGATTGCGCCACCGTTCAAGAAATGTGAGTTCGTTATCCGATTCGGAAAAGGTATTGACAAGGTACAGGAGATAATAGACCTGGGTCTTGATTATGGCATTCTGAAAAAGAAAGGTGCTTTCTTCTATTACGGTGATCAGCGTATAGGACAAGGAGAGAAGAATACCCGTAAATTCCTGGAGGAAGATGAATCATTGAGAATCGAAATAGGAGAAGCGGTAATCAAAAAAGCGAAAGAAGAATTGAATAAGGAACCCGATAAAAATACCGAAGAAAATGAGAATAACTAGTTTGTACATAAAGAACTTCTGTTCAATAGAAGAAGCTACCATTGACTTTAAAAATATCCCTATGGCAATCATAGGGATAAACAATACGGATGAAGGGCAGCAATCCAATGGTGCCGGGAAATCAGCCATACTTCATGCCTTGTTCTATGCGATTTACGGTGATAACCTAAGAAAGAATCTGGACAGGAAACTGGTAAGACGTGGAACGGACAAAGCGGAAGTCGAGGTGTCAATAGTATGCCCTGCAAGAAATGTGGAAATGATTGTAAGAAGAACCATTCCTATCAAGGGTTCGGCAACCCTATCCATTACATTCAATGGAGTGGAGAAACCTTATGGTACAATCAATGAGGGGAACAAGATAATATCTGCATGGTTGGGTATAACGGCCGAAGACGCAAAGACCTATTACATCATATCCAAGGAAAACTATAAGTCATTCTTTACTTCATCCAATACGGATAAATTGGCGTTGATAAGCCGTTTTATCAATTTCAATGATATAGACAGGACAAAAGAGATTATTGACAGCAAGGTAAGGAAATTGGAAATGGAAATCCGTTCCCTTGAAAACAAGATTGTTGCATCCGAAAGTAAGATGGAGGTTTACAGCGAACAACTTGACAATATGTCCGTAGATCATTTGAAAGAACAGCGAGAACAGGAATTATCCCTAATAGAAAACAGGATTCTGTCGGACAAAAAGAAGATAGAATTATCCCAAATAAAAATAGAGGAACTAAAGCAGGCGATAGAAGATAAGAAAACGTTGAAGCTATCCTTGAATGAAAACATTGAAAATGCTGAATCAGAACTTGTTAATGAAAGAAATAAACTTGAAGAAGCGTCCGCATTCGTTGAAACACAGAAGGAGATAGCCGATGAGATTCAGAAGGAAGTTGACGGAGTTAAATCAGAGAAGTCGGGAAAGACTGATGATAAGTACAAGATAGAATCCCAAATTGCCAAATACAAGTCAATGCTTACACGTCTTAATACAACTCTTGAAGGTGCAATAATCTGTCCTGAATGCGGCCATAGATTCCTATTGGAAGAAGGAACCACATTGAAGGAAACGGAAAAGAGAAAGAAAGAGGTGTTGAAATCCATAAATGAATACAAAGAAAAGATGGACAAGATCATTTCGTCAATTTCCGAATACGATTCCATTCTTTCCGAATATTCTACTGCGATTTCAGAGATAAGAACTGATTTGAACAATGCAAAGACAAGATTCAAGACAATAGAGGATAAAATCTCACAGAAAGAACAGAATCTTTCCTATTGGAAACGTGAACATGATTCAGCCGACAGTGTGATAGAAAGAATGATCATGCAGATTGAAAACCACAACAAGGATATTGATGTGTACAATGATTCAATCAAACGTCACGTACAGGAATTGGATGATTTGAGAGAGAAGCCGCTTGATAATCTGGCTGACCTTCAAAAACCCATAATTGAGAATATAAACCAAGAGGAAAGACTGATTGAAAAAATTAAAAATGATATATTTGCATTGAATGTTGAACGTGAAAATACCGAAAGATGGTATGCGCGTTTCAAGGAGTTCAAGATGTATCTTGCTGTGGAGCAGATAAAAAATATTCAGGCGGAAGCGAACGATACATTGGATGCCATGGATTCTGATTTGAGAATCATAATAGAAGCGTTCAAACTTGATTCCAAAGGGAAGATGAAAGAGGAACTGACACCCTATATTTTCCGTGATGAGATGGAAACATATTGGTATTATTCGGGTGGAGAGCGTGCAAGAGCGGAAATAGCCATGATTCTTGCGGTACAATCCATGATTAATACTACCAATCCGTGGGGAGGACTTCACTTTCTATATGTGGATGAAGTGCTGGATGCTTCCGATCCGATGGGAATAGAGAATATTATCCGTTCGTTGGAGTTCCTGAAACAGCCCTGTCTGATTACCACACAGATAAGTCGTGTTCGTGACAATATACGGAGTATCGTGGTTACGAAGGATAATGGAATTGCTAATGTAAAATTTGAATGATAATGGCAAAGGAAGTAAAGAAATTCATAGGCATAGACATCGGTTCAAAAGGGTTTGTGTCGGTAATAGATGAGGATGAGGATATACTTGAACAATTTTGGTTGTTCGACAATCCGAGTAATTGCGAATGCACCGAATTGGTAAACAAACTTATGCGTCTTGCCAAATATGAAGGGAATTGTCATGTGGTAATGGAGGATTTGCATGCACTCTTTGGAGCGTCCGCATCTTCTACATTCAAATTGGGAGGACTTGCAATGGCTACGGAAGCCGTTGTTGCCGCTCTTGGACTACCCTATACAAAGGTACAGGCCAAGAAATGGCAGAAAGACATATTCCAAGGAATACACGTCTATAAAACCTCCAGTACAGGAAAAACAAAACTCCTTGACACCAAAAGATGCTCTATCATGGCGTGCAAACGTGTGTTTCCCGGAATTGACCTAAGACGCACGGGAAAATGTAAGAATGATGATGATAACAAGGCTGATTCATTGTGTATGGCCCTGTACGCCAAGCGTAAGATAGGATAAACTTTTACATAATATGAAGAAACTGCAAAAAATCTATACCAACTTCGACAATCTTCGTGGAAGCATGGTTTACAATTACGAGAGAGGGCTGACACCCGAATCATTCAAGGAGGTAATGAAAGAAGCCGGATATGATCTGATAGTTCAAGACGGAAGTGACTATGAAATAGATGATTATATCGCTGTCCTTGGAAGAAACGCTGTTGTGGTGAACGTGATGAAAGTTGTGGGTATCAAATGGAAAGACAAAAAGGAAACGATTGTAGACTATTATACAGTTGAGAGAGTGCATAAGGTTGACTTTTTGGAAGATATAGGAGGTAGTCATGGCTAAGGTTGAGAAAACGGTGTATTGGTGTGACAATCCTGATTGTCCTGAATACAAGAAAGAACATTATGCAGGTTCAACACGATGGGGATACAGTTCCACAGGTGAAAAGAAATGGTTGGACCGACCAGATTGCTCTCATTGTCGTAAACCTGTTTCCTATGAAGACAGATTGGAGGAAGTACCCGACATATCGCTTGCTCCGGGTGAGGGATTCAGTGGATCTCCATTCTCTTCACTTGATGATGCAGGGAAAAAGCAGGCTCTTCATAAAAGGTACAAGGAAGCCTACAAGAGAGAAGAAGGTGCAGCAAGGAAAGAAGCGGTGAAAAAAGCAATCATAAAAGATACGATGAATTACAGATACCGTTAATGACTGGTTTTAAGGGAGTTGGGCAACTAACTCCCTATTTTTATGTTATAAAACATAAAAACATTTTTATAAAAAGTGAGGTGATTAAGGCATGAATAAACAGAAAACGGTTATCTTTGCATCCGATAACCTATAATTTTGAATTAAAAATGTACGAAATCAACTATCACAATGTGAAAGAAGCGGTGAAGCATATAGGCAAACCACTGCTTCTTGTTTTCTTTCCCGATCAACCTTGTGTGTTCAGTATCGAGAAAGGAGTGTTCAATTATGAAAGACGGGATTTCCCTATCAATGAATTGCAGGACGTGAAGAACGTGACTTCACTTATTCAGAGCGGAACATGGATGAATTCCATGGAGTTCCTGCGCATTGAACTGACGTTGGATGTGGAAACGATTCAGTTCAACAATCTTATCAAGTGGATAAAGGTGGAAAAGACAAGTTACGATTACAGATATCCGTCACAGCCATGACAGAAAAGGAACTTGAAATGAAAATCCACTCCCTTAACGATAGTTATAGGGAGGGAGATCCACAGGTAAGCGATGATACATTTGACAATCTTGTGGGGCAATTAAGGCAGATGAATCCTGGCAATCCATGGTTTTCAAAGGGAATACAGGATAAAGTTCCGGCAACAAGAAAGGAGAAACTTCCTATCCCCATGTTTTCATTGGAAAAAGTGAAAACGCCACAGGAAGTTGTAAAATGGATAATGTCATGCGGCCTTAAAGATGATGATGTACTTGTCATTACAGCGAAATATGACGGTATATCTCTTTGTGTAAATGAAAAGGAAGGCAAGGCATGGACACGTGGTGACGGAACCTATGGGCAGAACTGTACAGGTCATTTTGAGATGATGGGAAACAGTGCGTGGGATATATATGAGGGTGATGATGAATGTGATGAAGTTACCTATACATTCGGTGAAGCCATATTCGAGCAGGAAAACTTCTTACGTGAAATAAAGCCCGGAACAAACTACAAAGCTGCCCGGAATGCAGTAGGAGGTATCTTGAATGCGGAAGAACTTTCGGTGTTCCTAGGAGATGTGAAGTATATCCGTTATGGAACAGACAGGGAAGAGTGGAGCAAGGAAAGTCAGCTTGACTATATAAATGAAAGTATATTCGATGGAATAAAGACTTCCTATGTCACAGTAAATGCAGTGGATATCCTTAAATCCGATGCAGGGGAACTTTCCAAATACTTCGATCATCTATACAGGACACTTGCACCGCAATTCAAATGTGACGGTATTGTCATAGAAGTCAACCGTTCCGTAACAAGACAGAATCTTGGCAGGCTTCCTAATGGAAATCCACGATATGCGATCGCATACAAAGATCCTCAATGGTCAGAACGCGAAGAAACGATTCTCCATGATATAGAATGGGAAGTGTCAAAAGACGGTGTTTTGTGTCCTGTCGGACTGATAGAGCCTGTTGACTTATGCGGTGCAACCGTTGAAAGATGTACCCTCTACAATGCAAGGTATGTGAAGGAAAACCATTGCTGTCAAGGTGCGGAAGTTGTGATATGCCGTTCGGGAGATGTTATTCCCAAACACTTGCAAACATTACATTTCCATTCGGGAATAGACCCTATCCCCAGTGTATGCCCTATATGCAGCGAAAAGACCGTATGGGATTCAAAAGGCATAACACTTCGTTGTTCCAATCCCGAATGTGACGGAAAGGCACTCTCTGAAATCGTCTATTTCTTCTCTATAATGAAAGTAGAGGATTTTGGCAGACCTACCATAAAGAAGTTCTTTGATTATGGATTGAAATCCGTTTCCGATATCGTGAAAGCGTCTGCGGACAGGATGATGAAGATTAACGGAATAGGAAACGAAACAATATCATCCCTTAGAAAACAGTTCAACAACATCCTGGATAATTCGCAATCATGGTCGCAACTTACAACGGCCCTCAACTGTTATCATGGACAGATAGGAGAGAAAACGTGCCAGAATATCATTGATGCGATGGGAATAAAGACTACGGATGATATGGATAATCTCTATGAAAAGTGCCTAAGAGAACCTGATATGGTGGAAAGTTCATTGGTACAGATAAAGGGTGTCGGCAATGAAATTGCGGTGGCATTCAGAAAAGGGGTTGTGGAGTTCTATCACCGTGATGATTTTCTGTTGTGGAACGTGGGGATATACATGAAGGAAAAGTCAAATATGCCTACTTTTGTGATGTCCGGCTTCCGTGACAAGGAACTTTCGGAAGAAGCGTACAAAAGAGGATGGGAAGAAGTTTCTTCGCTCACAAAAACAACAGACTTGCTTGTCACGTTAGAAAGGGATTCAAATTCGTCCAAAGCGCAACGGGCGAGAAAATACGGAACACGTATTATGTCGAAAGAAGAATTTATGGAAATGATTTATGCCGATAAGGGATGAATTGTGGGTAGATCCCCCACGCTTTGACAGAGATGTTATAACAAAGAAGTTTATTAAAGGGAACCAGGCCGCAAAAGGCAGAAGGGTGACGGATGCCCAAAGAGCCATAAACAGGAAAAGTCTTGCAAAGACAAGAAGGAAATGTATCAGAGAAGGAAAATATATTGGTATGAGAAACAGGATAAAATCAGTAATAGCCATTAATATCCATACCAAGAAATTCCTAAGATTCGATGCCTGTGTCGATTGTGAGAAATGTCTTGGAATGGTAAAGCGTTCGTGCGGAAACTTCTGTAACGGAAAGGTAGGGAAGGACGGCCACAGATGGAAAGAATGGCTTCTCTACTGGGAGAAAGATACGGCTTGGTTCAATAAAGTTTGAATTGAAAAATGAAACCTGACAAGTATTTTTATAGGGAAGGCAATTGGTATCATTTCGGACTTCCCTATACCACACAAATGACCTTCTATCTTAGTGACGTGCTCAAATGTAAGCTGAACAACGCCAACAAGGAATGGTATGTGGAAGCTACGATAACCAACATACAGAGAATAAAACAGTTCATTCAGAAAGAAGGTCTTGTAGAGGGCAGATTTACGCCTCCATCCGACATAGAACTTCGTCCGCACAGGGATGAATATACGGAGGAAGAGATAGGAATGATGTCACGGACAATGGGATTGAACAAGAATCCGCGTCCGTATCAGGTGGAAGCCATCACCTATCAGATAAACCACGGAAACAGTATCTGCGGCCTTGGATGCGGATGTGGCAAGACACTTACCGAAATCTATTATGCCGAGATATGTGGGGAGTTTCCCGTACTTGTGATATGTCCGTCCACCGTCAAGGCAGGATGGAAACGCGAATGGAATGAGATAAATCCTAATCGTACCATATCAATCATTGATGCCACGGACAAGGAACATGATTTTTCTGCCGATGTGATAGTGATAAACTATGAATATCTCTATGCAAGGGGTGAGAAAGCCAAGAAGAAAGGTATTCAGTTACGGTTTGACAAGGAGTTCAAAAAAAAGAAATTCCAACTGGCAATCATTGACGAGATACATTTCTGTAAGTCGGGTGACGCGATGCGCTCCAAGGCCGTGAAAAAGATTGTTTCAAAGATTCCTGTCGCACAGGGATTGTCAGGAACGATGGTGCAATCACGTCCAAAGGAACTTATATCAATCCTTAAAATATTAGGACGGTTCACTGATTTGTTTCCAGATTTGCAGTTCTATTATGACAGGTACTGTAACCGTAAAATGACCTTTTTCGGACAGAACATAGATGGTCACAGTAATACGGAGGAACTTAACAAGGTCCTTTCCCATTACTGTTACATATCCAAAGAAAAACGGGATATACTGAAAGACCTTCCTCCTATTACGGACACATACGTTGAATGTGACTTCAAGAACATGAGGGAATACAGGAAAGCCGAAAATGACCTTATATCCTATCTGTCGGGAATAGACAGTGAAAGGGCCGAAAGTGCCATGGGAGCACAAAGCCTTGTCCTTCTGTCCGTGCTGAAAGAAATCTCCCTAAACGGGAAAATGGATTTTATTGTAAAGTTCTTGCAGGAATGGGCGGAAGCGAATGCGGATTCCAAGATGCTTGTGTTCGGGATACGGAAAGAACCTTTGAAAAGGCTGCATGAAGAATTTATGAAATTCTCTGTAATCATAACAGGTGATGATAATCTGCAATCCAAACAGAAGAAGATAGAAGAGTTCAGTGACAAACAGTTTCTGTTTGCCAATATACAGACAATCGGAACAGGTGTTGACGGGTTGCAGAAAGTATGTGATACAATGGCTTTCATTGAATATCCCGACACTCCCGATATGATGGAACAGGCAAAATCACGTCTTGAACGTTCCGGGCAGAAAAACAATATCACCGTATTGCACCTAATGTGTTCCGAAACCATTGACAAGATGCAGTGGGATATGTTGCAGAAGAAAGCCATGGTGGCCGATTCCATCAACAAGGGAAGTTTTGAAGGTACGGAGTTCAAGGATTTTAATCAGTGTATAATTAATAGGATAAGGAAGAAATCGGATGATTGAAAGGTATATATGGGATATTTATACGGACGGTTCATGCAATTCAAAGAACCGTCTTGGCGGATGTGGTGTCTACATGGTAAATAAGACCACAGGAGAAGAGATTTTCTTTCGGGAAGGGTATTGTAACACCACAACCCCAAGAATGGAAATGAGGGCAATTATAAACGCTTTGGAGTTGCTTCCAAAGGGTAATCCTATCAAAGCCCGGATAGTATGTGATTCTGAATTTGTGGTAAAGTTCATGAATCATCATATATCACGATGCCTTGGCAATGGGAATAATATTACAAATGATTACAGCAATGCCGATTTGTGGAATGAAATCCTATTGCAGTTACGGAATCATCCGCTTGCAAAAGTAGGGATAATGTGGCTTAAAGGAGGTTCACACCAAAAGGATGAGGTAAGTGATGATGCAGTAGGAAATAATATAGCGGACAGACTTGCCAATTATAAGAAATTTAATGATAACGAAAGGATTAGGGATTTATGATTGTATTAAAAGAAGGTGAATGTGGCGGCAAACGGTTCCGTGCCACATTTGAGAAACATATTTATTTTGACTACATTACAGGACGTGAATATGTGTGCATTACAAAAGTGCAGGTACAGAGAAAGTTCCTTTGGTTCAAGTGGTTTATTACCATTAAGGAATGGGAAATATCCTATTTATTGCAAAGTGACGATTTAAATGCAGACAATGATGTAGAGTTCATTAAGAACGAAGCAATAGAGTTGTTTGATAAAATAGTCGATCCTTATGGTGTATAATCTGTTTGAATACCAGTTCATCCTGTATTTCGGATTTCCTGCCAAACCGTCCATGAAAAGGATAATGAAGGAACTTCTTTCGGACAACATAATAGCTGTCAGATTCGGAAGAACTTCCATAAAAATAAGTGCATTTATGGAACAACCCGGACAGGAGAAAGTAATAGAGAATGAGATTATGGATTATTGCCATAGGAAAGAATGGAATATTGAGAAGGCAAAATTGTTCAGTAGTAAATTCATAAGAAAACCAGCATGAAAAAGATTAAACTTTACATCCCTGTATTCACGAAAGAGGGGAAAATCGGCACAAGCATAGTATGTGCCAATGATATCAAGGAACTTGAAGAGATAATGCCAGACGAAGAAACACTGTCACTCCACCTCCAGGCGGAAAGAATGAAGATGGAGAAAAACAGCGAATACGTTCCGCAACCCATGAAACTGATGATGGACAAGGAAAAGTTTGCATCCATCATGAAGGAAGTAAGGAGAAAGGCGCCACACAATCCTCTTACGCATCTTGCATTGAAAGTACAGGGTAGCATGGATTCCCTTCCTATTTGTCTGATTTTTCCGAGTAAATAAAAAGAGGTTATGTGAATCAGTTCACAGGATAATTGATAGAGGGTTGTTGTTCAACCCAATAAGGATTACAAACGTGTTTGATAAAATGCGTTTGGAAACTTATAAAGAAATGTAATGGATTTTATCAAATTTATTAATCTTTAGAACATGAATAAACAATGTTTTGCCAAAGGTACGCTTATCGCTACATTAGTAGACGGTAATATGAAAATGGTTCCCGTAGAGGAACTTGACACAAAGGACTATGTACAGGTATATGCACTTGACAGGAACAACGAACTCGTCACGATAGAGGGTTCTGCCTTTCCTACTTATGCAGGTTCTTCAATTATTGATGTGGAATTTGATAACGGATTCCATTTTATCTGTACGGAAGATCAGCCGTTACGACTGGAACATATGGACACCTACTGTCCTGCATTTTTCTGTGAAGGGGAATGTATCGAAACATGGGGTATTCCAGGCGATGGGGAAAGTAATCATTTGAGAGTGAAATCAATAACCCATCATTCAGATATGCAAATGTATGACTTTGCAGCCAAGGAACTTGATAATCATTCTATTCTTGTAGGAAATGAGGATGGAATTTGTATCTCAATATTTGTATAATCCAAACACAATCCATATATTTGCACTGTCCGAATAGGTAGAAGTATTTGGACAAAGAGTTAGTTAACGGTTGTCCTTAATGTAGGAACAGTAGCTGATTATAATAAAAGTCGGATGATGGACCACAGGTAAATGCTTGTGGTCCATTTATTTGTATAATACTAAAAAACTTTTTATAAAAATTTTCGTAGTTTTTCTTTGTGGATTTAAAATAACTCCCTATCTTTGCAGCGTTCCAAGAGAGGAATAATATACATTTCAAATTTGTTTATTGTTATTTCATAAATGAGTTTAATAATAATTGTTCGTTTAGTGCGTTCGTTTACGGTATGTGACATATAGAAACGAACATAAACATTTGCAAATCGAATGTTTTAGTAATGTTACGTTCAATAGAAGGGATGTTGTGAAACATGTACTTCTTTTACTTTGATAATCTTTATCTTAACATCAACATAAATTCTAGTTTAATCGCAATGCCGTCATTGAAGGGTGACGTGAGGTGAAAGTCCTCCGTTTTATAGACGATGATGGGAGATTGAAAACCAATCTCCCATTGTTGTATATGTGAAATAGAAAAATTACCTTTGTGGCAATATAACACAACGAATTATTAACCAATAAAAATTTGGACAACATGCAACAGGAATTTAATCCACAGGCAGCCATGCAGCAGAATGGCGGTCAGCAACAGCAACAGAATCCCGAAGAAAAGTTCTTCAACGAAATCATTCAGAAATGGAAACAGTCTAAAGGTGGCACTGTATCATTCGATGCGGAAGCCGGATTCCGTGACGGACTGGGAAGCGGCATCAAGCTGGCGGCAGTAAACCAGCAGGTGTTGATGCACGATCAAAAACTTTTCCCTCTCTATTCAATGCTGGTATCCAAGCATCTTGACGAAATAGAGGAAGCGGAGAAGAACGACAAGTCGGGAGATACAACGACAAGTATTGCTGAAAAATGTATGAAAACCGCCACACATCTTGCAAAGGTATATGGTGACATATTCAATACGGAAGTACGCGAACTTGTGGAAGAAGCCAAGAAAGGAATGTAATTATGACTGATAAGGAGCGTAAGGATTTGCTAAGGGATGCACCCGATTTTGTGCAGCTTGCAGAACCCTATCTGCAAATGAAATACCTGGATTATGAAATGGCAAGACAGAATCTTGACAACTGTCCTGACAGGTATTTCATCTGTACGAATGATCAAGGGACAAATGTCCGTGTGGACTTGAAATCCCCCAACGTGAAAGGACTTCTTGCCAACAAGGGTTGTTCCAAGGAGGATATAGATGATGCGCTGGAGATAAAGAAGGAAATTATTACGCCCCTTACGATACGATGCAACGAAGCATATAAAACATATTGTGCCGCTTTCGACTTAAGCAACAGCAAGAAGGGGGCAAAGGATTCCTCTCTTGCCCCATTGCTCCTGGACCTGTTCGGCTCTTACAATTCCATTACGGACGTACAGAAGGTATGCCGTAAACGTCATGGATATATCATGTCGGAAGGTGAACTGAAAACATTCTATAACAAGAACAGGCACCTTATAGAGCAACGTAGAACCAAATACACTATTGAATCCAAGAATTACAAGGTTGCTACCGAAGCTGGCAGACTTGAAATGCTCAATGATATGCTTACCGACTTCAAGATAAAGTACGATAATTTCATTGAGTTGAACAAGGACAAGGATGCCGTGGCAATGTCAAGGGAAATTCGGGCCATCCTTGAACAGGCACGCAAGGAAGTGAAAGGGAATGAACTCAAACTTACCGTTGACGGACGTATCGACATCAATGCCACGCTTCATGGTAAGGAGAATATATCCCGTATCATGCGTGATATCCCTATTAATTCCCTTGTCGTGGGTATGGTGGCTGCAAAACAGGGGATGAACCCTGTGATACTGATGTCACAACTTTCTTCCTCCTATTACAAGGACTTCAACGGATTTGGAAGCAATATCCTTGATTCAGATGATGTGGTATTGCCTGGGGAACTTATCAAGTCTGCAAATTGGGATGATTTGAGGGAGAAAAACAAGGCGTTCCTGTCTGAAATGAAAAGTAAGCCCGAATACGAATATACCGATTTTGAGGAACAGTCTGCGGCTGAAAGAAATAGGGAGAAACTTCTCGAAAGAATAAAGGCACTAAAAGAACGGCAATCCTCTATTGAGGACTGATTGTGTGTTCACAAATTGATTTTTCCATTCATTCTGAATCCTGTCAGTTGTGAAATTGACAGGATTTTCCTATTTTTGACACAGATAGAATTTAAAAATCAATAAATTATGTATCCAAATAGAGTTGCATTATCTGACGACAAAGGGTATACAAGTATCGTAAGTATAGCCCGTGCAAAGGAGATAGGAACATTGCAGGAGGACTTTTCAATAGGGGGGGGGTACATTCCTGATCATACCCCTTACAGCAGGAACAATCAAGGTTCATTTTGTCGGTGAATCCGCTTTGGAGGACACCTACACCATATCGGAAGCAGAAGTGAACGCTTCCATGGGATATCCGATCCCCTATCTCGTTGACAAGGTTTTCAAGGACGGAACCACCGCCCAATTCAATATCGGTTATTAAAATAGGGGGGGGGTATAAGATGAGATGGCAGCAAGAAAGAAAGCGTTCTATATCCTTCCTGGGGCATATTCTATGATTGGAATCGGAACTATTTTCAGACGAAGGGCAGGAAGCGGTGGACCGCTTCCGCCTGATTATGCGAAATGGGTGAAAGAACACATGGTGTTTTGGTATGATATGTCAAAGCCTGTGGATGTTTATGCGGAAAACTTTAATGATTGGACGAAATTCACAGGAGCAAAATATACCGTGACAAACAAGAGCGTCAATATAACAAATTTTGATGCCATAAATAATGCGTGTATATATATCGCCAAATCTAAAAAGTTTAATGGCATAACGATTACGGTAGATGGATTATTGGACGGTCAAGAAATAGCATGGGGGTATAATAACAACCCATTGGTAAGGATGCCTAAAAATGGAACTTATACACTAGAACCTATTAATAGCATAACAGGAAATATAGGTTTTAGAAGTATAAACATTGTCGGTGCTTGTAATATCACCATTACCCAGCTACCGTCAGGACAATCCGTTCCCACAAACGAAATACTAAAAGCCAATCCATACTTGCAGGATTTCAGTGGAAACAACAGACCGCTTAAATTGAACAATTTTCTGTTTGCTGCAATGAGCGGTGTGGGTGGATATGAAACTAATTTCTCCGATAATTCTATATGGCGTAATTCACCTCAACTTGGAAACCTTATAAATGACCACACATATAATCCCATGCTTAAAGGCTCCGCTAGTGGATTGTACACTGCTACTAATTTAGTTAAGATTAAATTCAAAGCTACTGTTACAGGGATGAAAAGTGGTTACAGACTTGAATTTGGTACGGGTGATATAGCTCCATCGGACAAGTCTATATATGAAGATGGAGAATATGAATTTGGTACGGGTAATGCGAATGTGTACTATGGATTTAAATTATATGCGGATGATTATAGCAACCCTAATACAGATGTAATTATTGAATTAAAGGAAGCCTACCCCAACGCCCTAGTGACAGACGGAGTGGATGATTACGGTGTTGTGGAGAACTTGCAGCAGGGCGTTAAGGTGTTGTTTGTAACTATCAATCCGTTCATTGATGGAAAGTTTATCTATGACCAAAGACTGAATACTACTGAACCTTGGCTGTTTGCCGTATTCAATGACAAAGGTAGTATTGCTTATAATAGTAGGAACTCAAACGGCAAGACCTATATTGATGGAACACTGAATGAATCTACAATAGTTTCCGCTTTGTTAAACAAAAAGCAAATAATCACCATAGTAAACAATGATGTGACAGGTGATAAAACTAAAACTCCTATATTCTTTAGCAATACTGATCATAATAGCGGATGGATTAGTTCAGCTTTCTACAACTCCTTCGGGTTCGATTCCGTCCCCACCAAACAGAATGACGGATTCACCGAGCAGGATTTAATTAATTATGTACTTGAAAATTTGATAACAAAATGAGATACATTATAGTAACAATAGAATGGTGTACGGAACATGGAATTGTTCCGCCCATCCACGCAAGAAGAAGTGTTGACGGAACAATGATCCTGTTACACGAGGATTTTGTCGCACCCGTATTGGGAGATGAAGAGATTTCTTCCTATCTTTACGACAGCAATGAGTTAAGTGAAATTTTAAACAGCGAATCATGGAACTTGAACTTAGACGAATAGCAAGAAAGGAAACCTATACAATAGGAAAACTCTCCATTGACGGAGAGGACTTTTGCGACACAATAGAGGACAGGGATAGAGGTCTTTCCCAGGAGATGCCCGAACATAAAATCAAGGAAATAAAGGTGTACGGACAAACTGCAATTCCTACTGGAAGATATAAAGTGGACATGAATACCGTTTCCTTGCGCTTTAAGGAAAGATCATGGGCAAAACCATACGATGGTAAGCTGCCACGTTTGATTGGCGTACCGGGCTTTGAGGGTGTTCTTATACATCCTTTGAACACTGCACAGGAAAGTTCTGGATGTATCGGCCCTGGAATCAATTCTATTGTAGGAAGGGTAATGAACAGTACAGCAACATTCCATAACCTTATGAAAAGATTGCTTGCTGCAAAAGACGATATCTATATCTCCATCAAATAACTTTACCATATCTTATTTTTGTTTTTTTAGTTGAAATGGGGTACTTCGTAATGAAGTGCTCCATTTTTATTTAAATTATTTGTTATTTTATTTGGTGAAAATTTAAATAATATCTATATTTGCACCACAAAATTAAAATCAAATTTAAACAATCGTATAATTATCCTATCATGAGAAATTATAATATTACAAATGGGAAATTTGACATAGACAGACTTCACAACATTTTCCTTAACGGTCTTGACTGGGGAAATGATGATGCGGTGTATTTTGGAAGAAGAGCCGGATATTCCACCCTGTTTGCCTTCCAGTTGATAGGCGTTGCGGAACTTGACCTGTACAACTTTAAAAAGCAGGATAATCCTATATGGATTGCCACCGACAAACCTATATCATGGATTGAAAATATAAGAGCGGTCATAAGATATGTATGTGAACGTGAAGGAATTTCGTTTATTGAATCACCGAATAAATCCATGTTCCGTTTCGCAATAAAAAGTACCATATTTGATTTTATGAGATATGACAATCCTAATGACATAGACACTGCAAAAGGACCGAAAATATACCCTATTACCGATAATGACTGTTGTTTTCAATGGTATGATGCAATGGATGAGGATATAGACAATCGTATTTTCGACAGTGTTACAAAGGCTTATTCGGCAAATGGAGTAAATTTTTGTTTTAGAAATCTATAAACTAGAGGTATATGTATAAACTGATTAACCCGCAGGGCAACGAAAAGTGTTTCAAGTCTGTGTATGAACTTGATGATTTTATAGGAGGGTTCATACACACAAAAAATTTCAAGTTATGGTCTGTAAGAAATTCGTTGCCCGGCAGCTTCAATCATAACGGAAAGGAGGTGGTGAACACGCTAGTAATCAAAAAATTCCTGTCCGAAAAAAGGTTATAGAATCGTTCGGACATAAAACCAAAACATTTATCTTTGAATCCGTGATACATGATATGGAAATTGAATACCCGTTATTATTTACAATTAATAACCCGTTATACTTTTAATTATATTTTTTGGACGGAGTTTCATTTTTACCTATCATATTCACGGATTTATCGTTTAATTTAAAATTTTGATAACGTAATGAGAACAACAGCAGCAAATGGACTGGGAATGTTTGATGAGGTTTTACCTGCCTTGATAACATTCGGAGATATGGCTTCCACACCGGAAGAATTTGAGAAGAATTTCAATACCATGATGGACAAATACGAGCATCTTAAGGATGATGTGAAGTTCGTAAAGGTGTACAATGAAGATGATATAGAAAAGAAATATCCCACATACAAACTGTGGATTCGTCCGGCAGAAATTATATTTAGTGAATAACGGCCATGATATACAAGAATTTTTCCTATAAAAAGGGTAACGCTTTCATAGATCACATGAGGAACAACAGTGTCCTGTACACTCTTGAACTTTGTCGTGACAACAATATCTTCTTTGAGGATGAAACGGAAAAGATAGAGGAAATGCTTGAAATGCCACGTGAGGACATTATTGTCCTGATACCGGGAAAGAACATATCTTCCGTGGCACTAGGAAAGATAAGTGAGGTTTTTACAAGCAAGGAAAGCGTTCTGATACGTCCTATCGGCCTGTTTTATGGAATGAGGGTGGACATTGAGGAAATAACCACGAAATCTTTGTGGATGAAAATGCCCAATTTCTTGTTTGACACGGCACTTTTTATATCGTGGCAGGGTCTTACCAGGGTGATGAGGAAAACGGGTATAAATGACCTTTCTTTTTATCTTCCGTGACATTGAGGAAGTGTTTCCGTTCCTATTGAGGAAGGAATGAGGAAACGGTTGAGGAAGTGTTTGAGGAAGTGACAAAAATATTTTTGAGGAAGTGTTTGAGGAAGTTGGGGGAAAGATGATGATGTGAATGATGAATGAGGAAGTGAAACAAAAGATACTGATAAAGTATTTGAGGAAGTGAAATGAATTATTAACCATAAAAATTTGAGGAAATGAACTTAGAATGTAAAATCAACTATTACGTGAACAATGTGGATGGTGAATCGGTAAAGACATCAAAAACCGTCCTCGTAATGGACCCTGCAAACTATACAGAGGCTGAAACGCTTGCGATGAAGCATACTTCCGTGATAGAAAAAGAAGAAGAAGTGTCAAGCGATACAGGCGAGTTCTGGGTATTCCCGATACGTGAGATGAAAATAAACACGTATCTTCCCAAGTCCGAAAAGGGTGGGGGAGAAGCTGATGGGGCATGGTATCTGTGCACCTGTGAATATATGGAAGAGGTGAAGGGCAAAATGAAATCGCGGACACACAAGGTCCTGTGCTTCGCATCCGATTCATCCCTTGCATCCGAGAAGGCGATCGAATCAGTCAAGGAGATTATAGGGGTAGGAAAGGAATGTACCTGCAAGGCGATCAAGAAAACCGAAGTCAAGGAAATCATTATGGCGGAGGCGTGGTTGAACCAAACGGGAGGCCAGGAATAGTAGATCTCCCCTCTCCTGCCCCCCTGGGGGTGCACCAGTCGGGTACCTCATGTATCCGACTTTTTTACTATCAATCGTCTAGGGCCTAGACTTGGCCCTCTATTACAAACGCTCTATATATAATAAGGTGTAATATACATGCATATAATATATTTTATCAAAAACCGAAATTTTTGATAGTCCATAACTCACTCAATTTCAACGTTTTACCTATCATTAAACATTTATTAACAAAAATAATTTCCCGAAATAGTTGTTATTTCGGTTTTTATCCTTACCTTTGCAATGTGATTGATTGAAAAACAAGTAATGAACAATTTAAAAATATTTAGCATTATGAAAAAACAGAATGTAGAAAAAGAATTATATCCTATCCTTGAAAACGAAAATATTAAGATGGGAACGTTTAAAGCTAGTAGAAGTATCGATACATTGGATATTATTAAGAAAAATATCAAATTTTGGAAAAGCTATGACGGGCACAAGTTACCCAAAAAACAGGTTAAAAAAGCGTATCATAACGGCACCAGGACGCAAAACATAATCAAACTATACAGAGACACGCCCGAATTGATTAAGTTTGTAAGAAAGCACGCAAATGACTATAATACGTTAAAACGAAAGGACGTACCTAGTTGCATAAATATTAATCGTAGGCGGAAAGAACGTTATTTTTCCGTATATATCGAAAAGTTTGGAGAAATAAGTTTTAAAGAAGTTTTGAATGTTTTTCCATTACTTCCAAAATCATATTTAAATAACATTTAAAATCATACAAAATAATGAAAGCAAAAAATATAAATGTAGTTTTAAGACGAGCAACCAAACGATCTAATACATTAAACAGAATGAAAGATTATAATTTTCCGATAGAGGTGGAAACGCTTACCATATCAGAAAATGCGCCCGAAAGCATTAAATTAACAGGTTATACGCCTATATCCAGGGGATGGAAAGAATTAAGCAATAACGATTTAATGTTACTCAATGATAGCAAATTATATCCTAAATGTAAACTATATAATATTTGGATGAAAACTGCCACATTAGGAGGGAGAAAACGTATTTGGATACAAAAAATTAAACGTAAATAACTCACTCAATTTCAACGTTTTACCTATCATTAAACATTTATTAACAAAAATAATTTCCCGAAATAGTTGTTATTTCGGTTTTTATCCTTACCTTTGCAATGTGATTAAGAAAAAACGATTAACGAACAATTAAAAATTTTAGAATTATGGAAACAAATATTTTATCTTACAATGTGACAAAAATTTACGTAGAGAATAGAATAACCTACAAAATGAACGTGCGCATAAATTTAGATGATTATGGCAAGAACGGTATATGTGATTGGAGCATCACGGCCGACATATACGAAAAACGTAGGAACGGGCGTTTTGTTTTGTGTGCTAGTGGTTGCTGTCATGATGAAATTTTGAAGTATTTTCCGGAGTTTAAATTGTTTATTGACCTACATTTGTGCAACCATTACGGGCAACCTATGCATCCCGTTGAAAATGGTTTTTATCATCTTAAAAACAGCGATAAGAGAAATACAATGGACTATCTACGTATCACAGAAACAGAATACAATATACTACATGATAGCGCGGAGGATAAGGGGTACTTTACTTACCTATTATATACTCTAGGGATCGTAGACCGCTGGAAACAAGAAGCTTTAAAAGCTATAAAACAATTGGAAAAATTAACGGGTAACACATGGAAAAACTCGTATAAACCTGAAAATGAGCATTTTATGTTAAAATTGACGAATGAAGAACGTACACTAATCGAAAACAGAATCAAAGGCGGGTATTATACTAGTGAAGCCATACAGGCACGGAAAGACCAGAAAAAACGTGAAGAATATGAAAAGAAACGCAATAAAATAATTACAGATTGCGAAAAAGAAATACAAAAAGCGGAAAACAGAAAGCTAATTAGATTAGCCATTCTTGACGCCGGAATTTCTCTTAAAAACGCAATATACTACAATCATAGCAATGAACTTGCGTTTAATTGGAATGATTACGAAGAAAAAGTAACACAAGAACAGTTTGACAAATTTGTGAATACAGTTGACAAAACAAAACTTCCTAAAAATATAACTTTTAAATTAAAGAAATTATGAGAACGTATTTTGCACAAGTTGAAACACGGTACCAGGCAATTAAAAATTGCCCGTTTACCCCTGGATATATTGTTAAGGTTTTTGGCGGTTATATGTGTTTTGAAAGTGATAATGATTATAGAGTTTGAAAAAATCAAAAGTAATAATTTAAAATAATTAAAGATATGAGAACGAACAATAACAACCTAGTAGATTTTTCAAGCAAAAATACTTATATAGCTTCCGAAAGTTTAGTACAAGAAGCAAAAAGCAAACATAGTGATATATACCTTAATTTTGCGTACACCGATTACGGCGGATCATTTTTAGACAAGGTTGTAATATCTTACTTTAAAAAATATTATCCGGAAAATATAGTATATGAGAGAACCTCCTGGAATGGTGAAAATTCCTTCATTTTGGGGGAACCTGCAAAAGAGTTGTACGATTTTATAAAAACCGGTTATATACTAGGTTTTGATTGCTTAGAGCAATATTATACCGAAATGGAGTGTAACGTGATAACAGAGGGAGCGCAACGATATATTAATGATAACGGGCTGGACAATGAGTTGTACGATATTGTTTGCGAATGGCTGACAGAAAATAGCCATATAGAGCCCAATTTTTTAGATTATTCGGAAATTGATCTAAACGAATATTTGCAAAAAAACGGGTATTTAGGGCAATGATACAGACTACCAATGTAGACGGGCATACCTACTATATAGTAGATGCCCGTACCATTACACCGCGCAAAATGGTTGCGCAAGAAATTAATTTTATACTTAACCATTGCAAAAAACACGGAATACCTATAATATACGTTTCATCCGTCAATCAGTGTATAATGCAGCTCGAACGATACATTAGATATAAGTATCATAAGAGCATCAATATAAGGCGCGTTAGGCGCGCATGGGAATACAATTACTACCTATATTATTTACATAAAAACGAGCGTATATACGTTTTAAATAATGTTTTTGATAGTCCATAACTCACTCAATTTCAACGTTTTACCTATCATTAAACATTTATTAACAAAAATAATTTCCCGAAATAGTTGTTATTTCGGTTTTTATCCTTACCTTTGCAATGTGATTAAGAAAAACGAATAACGAACAATTAAAAATACATGCTATGATCGAAACATTAATACTATTAGGTTGCCTATGTCTATCAATACGAGTAACTGACTATGTAGAAAAACAGAAACAAAACAATAACAATAACAATTTAAAAATGTAACATTATGGAAAAAAGAAACGATACCCCTAATTTGCTTGCAATGTATATACGTAACACAAGGGAAATATACAATATAACATTATGGTTGCAAAATTGTATAATCAAAAAATCAAACAAGGGTGTACAACCACAAGTGGAATACCTTGCAAATTGCAACACAATGAAAACTATAATTAGAGAGGCCGCCAAACTGTTATACAAGTACGACGGAATAATACCCACCAGACAGGAAAAACAGGAAGCCGCCCGGGAGCATGCAAAATATATCCTTGACAGTGTGCAATACTCCATTCAAAAATACCGATAGAGGGCAAAATAGAAGCCCTCTATTGAAAGATATAAGACAATACCGATATATTACCCATAAAAACAAAAACATTATGATACAAGTAACAGTAAAAAACAGCAAAACAGGTAGCCAATATATTTGTAAATCGGCAAGAAGAACGGTAAAGAATATAACATATAATCATATAACTTATCATTTGATATGCAGATATAAAGATCACCCATTTTTTAAACAGTTTTACCACGGTCCAAAAGGTATATATATAGATTCACCACGATACAAGGAAATAGAAGCCCTAGAAAAACCTATCTGGAATACACCGATATGCGAATTACTAGAGCTAACCATTACGGAACCCCCCCTAGACGGTCGTACCAGGTACGCAAAACAGTTACCCGTATATAATGTTGGTGTATTAGCGAAACTCACCTATTAATCAATCAAAAACAATATAATTATGATACGGCTTTTAATTGCCCCCAATAAAAGCCGTTACAATGATTTATAAAAACTATCTGAAAACAGGTACAAGGAATTAGCAAACATAAGCGCCTTGTACCTGTTATTTTTGTGCAAAAATTACGTCTACAATACCGTATAGGGCACATTTTGAACGAATTTACCGAAATAATACTATTTCGGTTTTTAATGAAAAAACCTTGTCAAAAATAAAAACAGAACAAAAACAACGAAACCAACAAAAACCAATATAGGAAAAAACAATATCATATAATAGTACAACCATAGGGATATATATACACCTATACACCAGTAGGCACATACATACAACCGGAAACACAACGAAAAACAACCGTATAACCACAAAAATACAGGATAATGTACTATATTATGGCAAATCAGTATAACGGATAACCAGGAAAACAAGAAATAATAGAATAACGTTCTTCCTGAATGAATTGAAACATTGAAATCTGTTTAAAAGGTTTTTAGATAGGTTTCTAGTTGTTTTTGCAGGTTTTAGAATGAGTTTTGCAGGTTTTAGAATGAGTTTTGCAGGTTTTAGAATGAGTTTTTGTTGTTTTAGATAGGTTTTGCAGGTTTTAGAATGAGTTTTTGTTGTTTTAGAATGAGTTTTTGTTGTTTTTTGCCTAGCCTGGAAGCCATTGGGAGAGCCCAAAACATTTAATTACCCCTTATCTTATTATCCCTACCTACGACACATATACATATCACACCAGACAATTGCCCTAATTATTGTCATTTCGGTGTGGTAGATGCAATTCGTACATGGCTGTTATACTACTTAATTGCGTATATAATCTAGCTAGTTACTAGCGTTTGATTTTCGTGTATTGGCATCGTACTAATATACACATACATTCTTTCATGCTGCAATACATTCGTATATGCAGCATATAACGGTGTATTCACACCTTACAAAAACAATGATTTGTCCGATATTATTACTATCAATGCTTCGATTTGCATATAAGGGCGGATGCAACGATTTTTTGACTTAATCGTTTGAATATCAGACACATAACAAAAACACCCCTGTTTTTGACCCTGTTATAATAATTTACTATATGATAATCGGGAAAGGCACACCCTACCACAGGACACGCAAAAACCGCATTCCCGACAGGGTGATACACATAGGTACGGGCCGTTTTAACGGTGTTACCGGAACGACGTTGCAATAGATAGGTAACAGTAGGGGAAACGGGTGATCCTTGTGTGTAAGGGCTTAAAATAGGGTAATATGCGGGTGTGATGCCTGGAGAGGCAAAACACTATGAAACGAGGAAGTCGGGTGTCGTGCTTAGCAAACCTCACTCTCCCTTCCTATATTTCCCGAAATACCTTTTCCTATCCCGAAATTTTTTGGAAAATCAAAAACGGCCGTTTACCCCTGGCAGCATTCTCTCCCCCTTCCGGGCTGAAAATTTTTCAAAATTTCAAAAACCGCATTTTACCCCATGGGTGACGCACGCTCTCCCCCACCGGAACCCCTCAATCCACCCTCCTATTCCTGAAATTTTCCGGGAAATGAAACGGGCGATATACCCCCACGGGTGCCTGCATATATGAAACGGATGCCCTATATTTGCGGCAGTCATATTTTTCTCTATTTAGTAGTTATTTTTTGGTACTATTATTTTCGATTTCCGTATCATAGGGTGGGTGCGATGCTCACCCTATTCCCTTTTGTCACAATCATCGTCCCCATGATAGTATGAATGTGTTTTTCATAAAAATAACCGTAATAGCATTATTTCGGTTATACATACAAAAATAATGCAGGATCATATCATCACGACATATCCTGCATCCAAATCTAAACTATAAAAAGAATCATTTATTATGGAGAATTATTACAAGTTGCCTGTTACTGTTTGGAAATGGTAGCGTACCGTCCGTTACGGACACCGTTACCTGGTTTTGCATAGGTTTTCGGTAAAAACATTAATGGACAAAAACATATCCTGTTGCCCCCTCCCTATATCACTTTTCCTAATCATTCACCACTTTCTGTTTTTTTTTGCAATTTATTCCCTCCTGTCTATTATACAGGTATTGTTGTAGGGTGCATCGAACACGACATTGTCGTCCGTTATTTGTGATGCCATTTGATCGTAGGGGATGTTTCTTCCCGTCTTCCATATCCGCACCCGTCTGCTGTTACGGCTGGTGAATCCCATGACATATTTTGATTCACTGTTCGATACGAACTCTATCGGCTGTTCGTTGATATTGTCCGTCATGAATATGCGGAACCTGTCGTTCCTTATTATGATCGTTACCATTGTGTGTTTATTTTCAGTTGGGTTTCCGGTTGTCGTTGTTGAATATCATGGGCATTTCGACATTGTTCTCCATGGATTCTTCCTTCTCCCTGTCATTGGGCATCGGTCCCATTTCCTGTCTTGCCATCTCCACGCACCTGTCGGATATCATGTCTATGACGGTATCGGTAAGGGTGTGGAGGAGTTCGTTGAGTTTTGTGGGCCGCTTGCCGTTGCCAAGTCCTATCCGGTCCATCACTTCGGTCATTGCAAGTGCCATGGCACCCGTTATCTCATATCTTGACACTCCCCCATCCTCTGATACGTACAGGTTTTCATCACCTATATAGATGGGTGATTTTCTGGTCAGTACCATCAGCATGGATGCGGTGAACGCGTCTGCCATCGCGAACATCCTTTCTTTTCCGGTTTTCAGCTTTTTCATATCTTCTGTATTTTGGTTGCTTCTATTCTTATGATGTTATCTTCGAGTGCCATATTTTCCGTTACGGTTACGGCCGAACCTGTCATGGACATGATTATCCTGATATCCATCTCCCTTGCGGGTTCCTCCTTCCCCTGGTTGAACATGGATATCCTTCTTGAATAGGCTTCGTTCAGCCTGTCATGGGTGTTGCGGTTCATGAGGACGCGGAACTTGAACTTCCTTCCATTTTCCCTTCCTATGCGTGCGACAAACTCGTTGATGTGATTGTCTATCCCGAACGGATCATCGTCCGTTATCCTGTAATAGGAGAACCACACCGTGTCCTGTACTATACGGGTGTTCACCTCCGTACATATCTTTCCGAACTCATTCATCTTGCAGGTTCCTCCCTATCTTTACGAACTGCCATGTGGCGTGTATGAATACGGCAAGGGCGATCATGAGTGTCCATGACGATCCTATTCCTCCCATTATGACGATGTTCACGAGTGAAAGGGAGAAGTACAATGCCCTTAGCATGTCCTTTACAGTCAATTTTTCCATCTCGAAAAATTCAAGCAGTTTCCTTGTTGTTTCCTTTATTGTTTTCATATAATCATTCGGTTTTTAGGTTTTAAACGGGTGTTACTCATACAATTCGCACCCGTACACAATCCGTTTCCGTAAATATTGCGGTTCCTGATAATTATCACTTTTTATGTTTTATGTTTATAAAATGATTCATTCGGAATCGGACCGCGCGTTCTCATTTCTCTATTCCTTTTCCATAGGCACCAAATAGTTTTAATAGTTTGTCCTTACTGTTATCGCTTGTAAGGGTTGCAGTTCCGCGTTTTTTCGCTTTCTGCTCCCATACTTTCACATATCCCGGTCTTATCCTTCTTCTGTTTCCCATATCTGTCATTCATTTTCGTAAAAACCGTTCCTTATGTCGTCCACCACTTTGAGGAATCCGTCTATCTCTTCCCGTGAGGGGATGGATATTTCCTCCAGATCACACGGGTAATACACTCCCGATACGTCCCTGACGGTCACCGTACCTGTCTTGTCACCCGTATCCCACTCCATGTACCGTGTGCTTCTAAGGCCCTCTATCGTTCCGAAGCCCTGGTCAAACCTTACAGTCTGACCGATTCTTAGTTCACGTATGTCAATCATGCCTTCTCAACCTTATGTGCGACACCTTCCAGATATACAGGCTTCCCGTCTATCTTGGCCGTAGCCGTAAAGAAATAGGAGTTGTTGCCCGTACTTGTGACGGATACCTTGTCACAGTTTCCTTTTTCTACCATTCCTGCCATGTCGGGATAGTCTTCCGGGAACACTATCCATAACGGTTCCCCTATCCAGTCACATATCCGTCTTTTCGTTTCTTCCGTTGTGGAAGCACCGTTCGATATCTGGCTCATTCTTGTTTCGGAAAGCTGCAACGCTTCCGCCATGTCCTTTGCCTTCAATCCACGATCTCTTAATAGCTGTTTTATCTTATTCATTTTTAAATATCATTTAAATTTTCGGCAGCAAAGTTACAATTATCATTTGAATAGTCAAAATTTTCTTTCATGTTTTCACCCACATCAGGAGTTTCATACGGTTCAAATATGATGGATAACAATACGAATGATGCCACCAGTATGAACAATGTGGCCAGGAAACGTTTCATTCCCTGTCCTCCTTTAACAGGGACAATATCTGCGATGCGTAATCGGCAATGGAACTGATGTCCTTTGTCCTTCCTATCTTGCGTTTCGCCCTTAGAACACTCATCACATCCGCATAACGTGTTCCGTCAATGGACAGCATGTAGTCTTTGTAACTGAACCTGTTTACTGCCCACACGTCAAATATGACACCATGGAAGCTGAACCTGTAATGGTGCTCCGTCGTGGGATACCTGCTTGCATCACTGTTGCCGTAATAGGTTTCGTTAAGCATGGACAGCGTTTCCATTATGTTCCCGTCACCCTCTCCGATTTCAATCTCCATGTCAATGTCATTGGGAGTGCACCCGAATCCGTGATGATAGAGGGCAAGACTTCCTCCTACTATGAAATCGGATGATATCTTCTGCTTGAATTTCTCCAACGCTTCATCCATTTGCGCTATTGTTATTCTTGTTTCCATTATTATTTAAATTTTATTTCAACTTTCATGTTGCAAATTTAATTGGTTACTTTAATTATCCAAAAATAATTTCATGTTTTAACATTAAATTAACATACAGATAACATTTTATTTAAATAATGTGGGAGTAAAATTTAAATTGTCTACCTTTGCGATGATATAAATTCAGTATTCACCAAAAATTTAAGCACATGAATAAGCAGATAACGGAAAGAAACAAAGTGACCGCAAATTTCAATCGGAATGGGGAACTTGATGAAATTACCGTAACGGATGAAAAAGGCACTCTTACCATTAAGGAAAAGAAAAACAGACATGAATTAAAGAACAACGGACTTGACAAGTCCGTTGACGTGGGATATGGCATGAACGTG